>Ga0326726_10005165_pt1 | contig 11846 bp, 14 predicted proteins | sample MHFenrmetagenome_2_FD_207603 | JGI IMG/M metagenome (GOLD analysis project Ga0326726, IMG submission 207603) | Lab enriched peat soil microbial communities from Michigan Hollow, Ithaca, NY, United States - MHF15MN | ecosystem: Environmental > Terrestrial > Soil > Wetlands > Peat | place: USA...
TCAAATTAAACCATAACGAGTTTCTCTCCTATCCGAATTCTTATGACCAGATCATGTTCGGCGACGTCGACATGGCGTTCGAGATGGGAGCGGTTGCCGTGGGAGCCACTATTTACTTCGGATCCGAGGAATCAAAACGGCAGATCCAGGAAGTTTCGGCCGCGTTCAAGTACGCTCACGAACTCGGCATGGTGACCATTCTCTGGTGCTATCTGAGGAACTCTGCGTTCAAGACAAAAGAGAAGGATTATCACGTCTCGGCTGATCTTACGGGACAGGCGAATCATCTTGGCGTCACCATTGAGGCGGACATCATCAAGCAAAAGCTTCCCGAGAACAACGGCGGCTACACGGCGCTGAATTTCGGCAAGACGCACAAGAAAGTGTACAGCGATCTGACCAGCGATCATCCGATCGATCTGACGCGATACCAGGTGGCGAATTGCTACATGGGGCGGGCCGGACTCATCAACTCAGGCGGGGCTTCCGGAGAGAACGATCTCGCGGAGGCAGTGAAGACCGCGGTGATCAACAAGCGAGCCGGCGGAATGGGCTTGATTTCGGGACGGAAGGCGTTCCAGCGGCCCATGAAAGAAGGTGCTGCCCTGCTCAATGCAATACAGGATGTCTACCTTGCGAAGGAGATCACAATCGCGTAAGAGTGCGGAGGTTGAATTCTCTCCAAGTGCGCAATCTACCTGAGGGTCCGATCCTGCTCACCGTGGGATCGGATCTTTGTTTTTTCTCTTACTGGTCCATCCTTCGCTGTCATTGCCCTTGCCTTTGTCTCGCCTTGATGCGAACTTTCATGGTGGGCGGACGTTCCTGACGTTGGTGAAAGATCCCGCCCGGTGTCAGTATCGCGCTCACCCGCATTGCCTTATAACTGTCTGCCAAACTCGACGAACGAACAGCACAGAACGCGGGGCAGAATATGAGACCGCCACTGATTGTCCTGATAACCTTCGTGCAGCTCTGCGGCTGCATCAAAGATAACCTGGTAGTTTCATCCACTGATGAATACGATCGATGGAAGTCGCTGGAAATCCACAACTACACCATCGATCAGACGAGATCCTGCTTCTGTTTTGATGGCGGGCAGCCTATGCGTCTTACAGTTCGGGACGATACATTAAACATGGTCGTGAGGATCAGTGACGGCACCGCCCTTTCCTCCGATGCATCCCGTTGGTATCGAACGATTGATTCCCTCTTCGGCCATGTTCGAAACCGGGGAGGAGACTCGCTGATCGTTCGCTACAATGTCCAATACGGATATCCCGAGCATCTCGACATCAACCCTCAGCTGCATCCGGTGGACGGCGGAGTATTGTATACGACTTCGAATTTGCGTATACCCTGAAGCATCGCAGCCACCCCCCCGGAATCGTATGCACCGCGGATCACCGGACTGCATCGGATGAGCATACCTGCAAAATACGTCCACACGAATCTCATCGCCGAAAACTGGCGTGCCCTCGCCTCCTTCTATGAAGAAACGTTCGGTTGCGTACCCGTTCCGCCGGAACGCGACTTCCAGGGAGAACAACTCGAGGCAGGAACCGGCGTCCGCGGTGCACGACTGCGCGGTGTTCATCTGCGGCTGCCCGGATTCGGGAAGGAAGGCCCGACGTTAGAGATCTTCAACTACAACATGCTCGAAGCCAGGGCGACAACCGCGGTCAATCGCCCGGGCTACGGACATATCGCATTTTCAGTGACCAATGTGGCTTCTGCCAGAACTGCGGTTTTGCAAGCGGGCGGGAGTGCGGTCGGAGATATTGTGACCCTCCAAACGGCAACAGGTGCACGCGTAACATGGTGTTATGTCACCGATCCAGAGGGCAACATCATTGAGTTGCAATCCTGGAAAACGCAGCCATTAGTAATCTGAAACATGCACTTTGATCCCCTCCATCCCAGGAGAAGACATGAGCCATAATTGTGTGGAACCGATATGACTCGAAACACCACACCCTCAACCTAAACGCGCCAGCTCTTCTTGGAGACATCGATTCCGGTATAGATCCGTTGACGATGACCAGTGGGAATTGTACATTGCTCATCCATAGCAAGCCTCCAGTTGGATGTGCATTTTCTTGATGGCAATCAGAAAGATACACACCAGCTTCACGGCTTGCTATTTGTTTAACATACTGTCTCAACCTTGACCTTAATCTCAATAGAGCGGAATCAATCCTCATGAACAGGTCCCAACGCATGTCGACGGTGGCCGTCCTAATAATAGTTGTAATCCCGGCATTCTGGCTGGTAACGCCCGCGTCATATGCGCAGGATCAGCGACCGTGGAACAAGAAGCAATGCGCCGTTTGTCTCACGTATGATGACGCCCTGAATGTCGACCTCGACAGAGTCGCACCAGCCCTGGATTCGCTCGGGCTCATGGGCACGTTTTATGTCTCGGGGTTCTTCCCTTCATTCAAGCTCAGGTCCACTGAATGGAGAGCAGTGGCAGGCAAGGGTCACGAACTGGGCAACCACACTTTGTTTCACCCCTGCACGGGTTCGCTCCCCGGGAGAGAGTGGGTGAAGCCGGACTACGACCTGAATAACTACAGTATACAGCGGATGGTTGACGAGATCACAATGGCGAATGTACTCCTCAAAGCCATCGACGGAAAGACAAAGAGAACGTTTGCCTACCCGTGTGGCGACTCAAAGGTTGGTGATTCATCATACGTGCCGAACATCAAAACAGATTTCGTCGCGGCGCGCGGCGTGCAGGGAAAGATGGAGAGACTTGATGCGATCGATCTTTATGACATCGGTTCCTACATGGTGAACGGACAGACTGGCGATGAACTTATCGCTCTCGTAAAAAAGGCAATGGAAGCTCATACCCTCATTGTCTTTCTATTTCACGGAGTGGGGGGTGAACACTCTCTCAATGTGTCGGCGGAAGCTCACAGCCAACTCCTGCATTACCTCAAGGAGAACGAAGCATCAGTCTGGGTGGCGCCTCTCGTCGAAATTGCGGAATACGTACTCGACCATTCTCAACGAAAACACTGACGCGTCATGAGCCAATTAATGGGAAGCCTGCGAGTGGATCCGACATTCAAAGCGACTGTCTGGCACCAGTTCGGAGCTGCCATTGACATGCTTGAGAATGCGATGCGGGCCTGTCCGGAGGCGGTCTGGGAAGATCGCTCACGGCAGCCGGAATTCTGGTATGTGGCCTTTCACACGCTGTTCTATCTCGATCTGTACCTGTCAGAATCGGATGTGGGTTTCTCTCCCCCCGCTCCGTACACGCTCGACGAGCTTGACGAGAAAGGCCTGATGCCTGAGAGAATGTACACGAAGGATGAGCTGTTGAAGTATCTTGCGCACGGCCGCGAGAAGTGCCGATCGACGATTTCAGCTTTGACTGAGGAGAGGGCAAATCGACGTTGCGGATTTGAATGGCTCGATATCAGTTTTGCGGAAGTTCTTTTTTACAATATGCGGCATGTCCAGCATCATGCCGCCCAGTTGAATCTGCTCCTGCGGCAAAAAATCGATTCGGCTCCCCGCTGGGTAAGGAGAACAAAAAATCCCCTGTAAAAGAACGGCGCGGCCACCTGTCGATTTCATCCAACAGCATGGCCGCGCCGGTACTGTTACGCCAACCTGAACTCCTCCGCTCTATCGATCGCATTACATCCGCCGTGCGAACCGGACTGCATTGCGAACGATGCGCCCTTCCCTCCTTAGAGCAACGTGTAACTGAAACCGATTGCGAGTGTTTCCTTCACCTGCGTCCGCGGCGAAATCCGGTTCTCGTTGATAAGCTGGACATTCAGGAGAACGCTGACATACTTATTCACCTTGGCCGCCAGCGTATTGTCATTTCGCACCACGATGACGTCCATGGTTTTAAAGGGAGAAAACAACTCCAGTTTCGACGTGAACAGCAGCGATTGGTCAAGGTGCCACTCCACTTCAGTGACTGATTCAAGACCTCCCAGGACGCTCGACTTCTCAATCTCAAGCGTGGCGGGATCATCAACATAGACTGGAAAGCGCGAGGCGAGGATTTCCCGAAGTGCCATCCCAAGTCGCGTTTTGATTTCAGGAAGTGGTTGATATCCAACGCCGACACTCTGCATCAGATATCTCGGGTCGAAAAAGCTTGACACCTCCGTTTGGTTTCCGGCCTGATCGTACTTGTACCCCTTCGCGAATTGGGTTTTCAGGGTCGCAGAGACGTACGGGTTGATCAGGACGCCTGCTTTGTACGTAAGTACAGTGGCCAGGTCGATCATGTCGTCGGTCTTTCGCAGTCCCTGGGTTCCAAGTCGTGCCTGACCGAAGGCAAACCTCAGATCTGTCGTCCAGTTGGTGCTCACCTCCTCCTGCACTGACTTGCCCTGAAGCGAGAGTGCATAAGCAAGGGCATTCTCTCCCCCCTGGGACCAATCGCTGAAGGCCACCTGGGTGAGGTTCAGCCCCGCGACCATGCTGTGTTTCCACCCGAACGTCACAGTTTTCGCACTGTCCTGTCCAAGCGCCGGAGCAGCGATCAGGGAAAGGAGCAGGAACACCGTTTTTTTCATGATGAGGATTCCTCCTGACTTCGCGGCGAGGGGTTATGCGACGACAGATGAACAGTGACCACAACGCCTGGCCTTGATGGGGATTTCCATCATGCATTCCGGACAAGCCCTGGTCGTCGGAGCCTCAGGAACCTCGCCTCTTCGCTTCAGAGCATTCATCGCCTTAACTACAATGAAGATGACAAACGCCACGATGAGGAAATCGATGGCGGCATTGACAAACATGCCCCATTTCATCGTCACGGCCGGTGAACTCGCCGTAGCCTCCTTGATGGTAAGACCAATGCTTCCGAAGTCCACGCCGCCGATCAACGCACCGATGGGCGGCATCATCACATCGTTGACCAGCGAGCTCACGATCCGGCCAAAAGCGGCACCGATGATGATACCAACGGCCATATCCACCACATTACCGCGCATAGCGAATGCTTTGAATTCTTTGATCACCGACATTGAGGTAACCTCCGTTGTTTTCAGAGATATGGTAGTGAACGCAGTTTTTCGCTCTGAGAATCTGGAGCAGCGAGGAAGAACAGACAGGAATACCTCGGGGTAGACACGTGAACGAAGGATCCGTCCCCCTTGAGGAAAAGGGGGGGACGGCTTCCTTCATTCGGCTACTGCACGCTTATTCTTTCCTTACGTACGTCTTGTTCCCGTTGCTGTTGTAGTAGTAGTGACCGCCACGGGGTCCTTCATAAATTTCTTTGCCGTCTTTCGTCTTGCCCACGACCTTGGCACCCACAAAATCCTTGACGTAATTCTTGTCCCCCTTATCATTGAGATAGTAATGCCCCCCTTTTGAACCTGCAAAGACTGTCTTACCGTCTTCGGTCTTTCCCACGGCTTCGTCAGCGTCTTCCTTTCCTCGGGCCGGCGTACCTTTCTCAACTTTCGATTCCTTCTTCGCCTTTACCGATTCGGGTGCCTTCTCTGCCTTCGCCTTCTTTTCCGCTGTAACTTCCTTCTTCGGTTTCTCTTTCTTGAGCTCCTTGGGCTTCTTTTCCTTCGTGGCTTTTTCCGATTTCGACGCTTTGGCTTTCTTGACGGTCGTTTCTGTCTTCTTCTTTGTTTTCTTTTCCTTCGTCTGCACCTTCTTGTCTTTGTCGGCGCTCTGGTTCTCGCGCGCACTCAAGTCTGTTTGAGTGGCAAGAATGGCAGTGATAACAAAGAGCACTGCAATGAGTTTACGCATGGGATTGGCTCCCTGATGTAAATGGCGGGGGATTACAGATAATTGTGGTGCAATTTTACGCAAAATGCGCTGGATAAGCAAGCACGAGATTGAAGGGAAGAAAGCCTTTTGGGGACAGCAAAGTCTCAATCGCTGACGAAGATGTGCGAACGAACTTCAAAGCATCTCATCAAAGCTCACTCAGTTCCTCACGTACAAGCATAAGGACGGCTGATTGAGGAACGATGAGATACTTTTCCTCCTCAAATTCCACTTCCACGCCCTGCTCCCGGATGAAAATAGCGTAGTCTCCCTCCTTTGCCTGGAGCGGGATGTACCGCATGGGATCCTTTGGAGCAGACCAGGGCTCATCCTCTGTGTAGTTCGGATTGGGGATCGGATACCCGGGACCGACCTTGATGATCTTACCCATGGCAACCTTTTCCTTTTCCCGCACCGAAGCCGGAAGGTAGAGGCCCGATTTTGTTTTGTCCTGACCGTCAAGAAGCTGCAGGAGAATCCTGTCCCCAATGACGATCATTTGTTTCCGGAATTGCATTTTCGTGTCCCTGGATGTCTGGGGGCAATGTCTGGAATTTTCCCATGAAGCTCAATGCATGCCACTCCGTGAACTTGCCTGTGCTCCGGATTTTCTCTATTTTAGTGGCCCGGATGCCCTACATTCAGACCAACGGCTGCACTTTCTATCTTGAGGAGTACGGGGCAGGCCCCACACTCCTTCTTCTTTCGGATCTGCTTGAAACCATAGAAACCGAGTGGCGCAGATTTTTCCCTTCGTTTTCCCGCCATTTCCACACTATTGCTATCGATTTCCGGGGTCACGGCCGTAGCAACAATCCAACGGGAACACTCACCCTGCCGATGCTTGTTGAAGATTTGCACGGGTTGATGGACGTTCTTGAGATTGAACGGGCACTCGTATGCGCCACTGGGGCAGGAGGTTTGATTGCATTTCTGAACGGAGTGCGCCGCCCGGGAACCATCGAGCGGCTCGTGACTCACGGGACGAAACTTCTCTGGTCGCGATCCGATGCCACGCAGACAGCCTCGACACTTCTGACTCGTGCGACCTCGGACGGTGCTGCTTCGAAGCTGAAGAGACAGGTTGCAGATTGCGTTGAATCCTTCCACGATGACGGGCCCGGAGCTGCGGAGTTGACGAAGGCCACATTCCCGGTGTTGCTCACAATCGGCGACGCCGCTGGCGGGTCGGAAGAAGACCTCGCCCGGCATACGCTGGCTCAGGTTCCCCACGGAGAGTTGAGAGTGTTCTCAGGTGCGGGGAATGCACTACACACAGTCCCGACAGAGGATTTTCTGCAGACGGCAAAGGAATTCCTTGGCGCAACCGGACGGGACGACTCACCACCTTCCACAGACTGAAGACCCGAAACCTTGAAACGACTCTATCTTTCGACGAGAGACAAAAAGATCGGGGGGGTGTGCGGCGGGATAGCGGAATACTTTTCGGTCGATCCTACGATCATCCGGATCGTGACCGTGGTGCTCACCGTGATGACAGGCGTGGTACCTTTGCTCATCTGCTACGCGCTTGCATGGATCATCATTCCAAACGAACCGCCTGCACACTAACGTGGCTTGTTTAATCTGTGCGGATGCAGGAATCAAAAAACGACTTGACTCTTGCTTCGATGCTCATTAAATTTGGTTCCGCAATTTCTTCGGAACCGCAGGGCTGTCATCGTAACACAATCCTTTCCAACCAATGTCCATAGCAGTACGTAACCTCGTCAAGAACTACGGCGATCATCCGGCCATCAACGATATTTCTTTTGATGTCAAGACCGGCGAGATCCTCGGGTTTCTTGGTCCAAATGGCGCCGGCAAGACGACCACAATGAAAATCCTTACCTGTTACATGCCTCCGACTTCGGGGTCCGTGGAAGTGGACGGGATGGATATTTCCGACAAATCGCTTGATGTTCGGCGTAAGATTGGGTATCTGCCTGAACTCAACCCCCTCTATCTCGATATGAACGTGCTGGATTACCTGGAATACTCCGCACAACTGCACGGAATGCGGGGGCAGACCGTTCAACGCCGGCTTAAGGAAATGGTGGAGGTCTGCGGTCTCGGCGACGTCCGGCACAAGGACATCGGCGAATTGTCCAAGGGTTACCGCCAGCGCGTCGGTCTGGCGCAGGCAATGATTCATGATCCCGAGCTGCTCATTCTCGACGAGCCGACAAGCGGCCTCGACCCGAATCAGATCGTCGAGATCCGAAATCTGATGAAGCACCTCGGGACGGCAAAGACTGTCATACTTTCCACGCATATCCTCTCTGAAGTCCAGGCTACGTGTCAGCGGGTTCTGATCATCAATGAAGGCAAAATCGTCGCCGACGGATCCCCCGAACAACTGCAGCGTGATTTCCAGGGAGCGGAAACCATCACAGTGGAATTCAAATCAGGATCGGTGAATCCACTCGAAGATATAGCTCCGAAGATCAGATCGGTGCCCTACGTGAACGCGGTTTCACTCCTCTCGCATACCGACGGCATCAGCAGTTTCGAAGTTCACGTGGAGAAGGGACACGATGTACGCGAGTCGCTTTTCCGCATTGCAGTGTCTGAAGGGTGGGTCATGCTCGAGATGCACAGACGCGCCACAACGCTAGAAGAAGTGTTTCACAAACTCACGACATCGTAAAATGAACATTTTGCATATGTCCGGCTTTTCCAATGTCGGTCCGATCTACCGGAGGGAATTGCGATCGTACTTCAATTCACCGGTCGCATATGTTGTGATCATCGTCTTCCTTGCGATCATCGGCTGGTTCTTCAGCAACAACCTCTTTCTGATCAACGTCGCGTCTATGAGGGTCGTGTTCGACCTCGTACCTCTTGTTTTTCTGTTCTTCATTCCGGCCATCACCATGCGACTTCTCGCGGAGGAGAAGAAATCGGGTACGCTGGAGTTGCTCACCACCCGGCCGGTGCGCGACGTCGAAATCGTCCTGGGGAAATTTCTGGCATGCTGGACGTTGCTCGCCGCAGCGCTTGCACCGACCCTGATCTACCTCATCACACTCCTTGCGCTCGGAAGTCCCGATATCGGCCCGGTGATTGCCGGCTATCTGGGTTTGCTTCTGATGGGCGGTGTGTACATTGCAATCGGATTGTTCGCCTCCAGTCTCACCGAAAACCAGATCATCGCATTCATTGTCGGTTTCCTCATCGTCCTGGCTCTGTACCTGGCGGACAAGGTCCTGATGTATGTCCCGCAAAGCCTCGCATCGATCCTGGAATTCCTGGCAATCGATTATCACTTTTCCAGCATCGCCCGCGGCGTCATTGATTCCCGCAATATCATCTATTTTGCATCCGTGCTGGGATTTGCGCTGACGCTTGCCACGGTCTCACTCCAACGACGAAAATGGTGAGGCCGACATGACACCACGATCGTTGAAACAGCAGACCATCCTTCGCACGGGCATTGTCCTGGTAATTCTCGTTCTTCTGAACTTCGTGTCCATCCGGCTCTTCGGCCGGTTTGACATGACGAGAAACCACATCTTCACGCTGTCAGACGCCAGCAAAACGCTCATGCGCGGGCTTGATGACAAGGTGACCGTCAAGGCGTACTTCACCGATGACCTTCCCTCACCATACAACAGCAACCGCCGCGAGGTTCTCGACGAGTTGAATGAATACAGGGCATACGCCGGCGGAAACCTCCAGTTCGAATTCATTAGCCCGAGCGGCGAAAAAGGGGAACGTGAAGCCCAGCAACAGGGGATCGCGCCGCTGCAGGTGCAGGTCATCAAGGAAGACAAAGCTCAGGTACAGCGTGCCTACATGGGAATGGTTTTCCTGTATGCCGACAAAAGGGAAGTGATTCCTGTTGTCCAGAACACGTCCAACCTTGAATACGAAGTCAGCAGTACCATCAAACGCCTCACCGCGAAGGGACAAAAGACCATCGGATTCCTCTCGGGGCAAGGAGAGCCGGTGCTGACCGAACTCAAAGCGATTCAAGACATCCTGAGAAAACAGTACGAGCTGGCCCCTGTCGATGTCAGCAAGGGTGCGGCTGTGCCGGAGAATGTCGCTGCGCTCGTCATCATGGCGCCTTCGACTTCTTTCACTGAGGCTCAGAAATTTCAGATCGATCAATACCTGATGCGCGGAGGACGGATCGCGTTCCTCCTGAACCGGGTGGAAGCATCACTCCAAAAGCAGTACGGAAGGGCACTCGACCTGAATCTCGATGACATGCTGGACGCATACGGGGTTCGCATCAATGCCGATCTCATCCGTGACGTCCAGTGTGCAAGCGTGAGCATTATGCAGCAACAATTTGGGTTCAATTTTCAGTCCCAGGTGCCCTTCCCCTACCTGCCGACAGTGAGTAATTTCAGCAAAGACAATGCGATGGTAAAAGACCTTCAGGGTGTGGTCCTGTTCTTTGCGAGTTCCGTCGATACGACACGGCTTGGCGCCCGGGGACTGGCGGGCGAAGTCCTGATGAGATCATCGAAGCAGAGCGGCCGGCAAACCGGCGTCTTCACATACGACCCGCTTCAGCAATTTACGCGCGCGGACTTCCCCGAGAACGGCATCCCGCTCGGTGCCATCGTCCAAGGCCGGTTCACCAGCTGCTTCCAGGGAAAATCCATACCCACGGATACCGCAGCCGGCTCCACGCCTCCTCCGGCAACTCCCCTGACGACGAGTCCCGACACCCGCATCATTCTCGTCGGCGACGGAGACTTTGCGCGTGATCAGTTTCTCGGCGGTAGCAGGGACAACGTAACGCTGTTTGCCAATATGATGGACTTCCTGGTCGACGATGCCGGACTGATCACGATCAGAACGAAGGAGCAGGCAAACCCGCCGCTTGAGCCTGTCTCTGACGGGACAAAACAGGCCATCAAGTATGCCACCCTTGGTCTCCCGCCTCTGCTTGTTCTCGCGTATGGGCTCTTCCGCTGGCGCATGCGCAAGGCAAGAAAGAAGGCGATGGAGATCCAGTGAGCGGAATGTCGATCGATTTTCACCGTACGAACCAGCGAAGGTAAGCAGCATATGAAAAGAAGTACGTGGATCCTGATTGCAGTTCTTTGCGTCCTCCTTGTTGCCGCATACTTTGTATTGCAGCGCCCGGGCGAGAGCAGTTCATCCGGCTCGACCGGAAAGATGCTGGTGGACTATGACTCGGCGGCAGTAGACAAGATCGACGTGTCCGGTCCGGCCGGACACGTTGTCCTCGCACGGGAGGCCGGGAGCTGGATGCTGACGGAGCCACTTCGTTACAAAGCAGACCCGACGCTTGTCGGTTCAACCCTCTCAGCCGGGAAGAGAATCGAGCTGACGAGTCTGGTCTCGACCAACCAGCAAAAGCAGTCTCTTTTCAAGCTGGATTCGACGGGAACCCTGGTGAAGATTCTGCAGGAAGGGACGGAGAAGGCGGGTTTTCTGATCGGAAAACCGAGTCAGACTTACACGGAAACGTACGTCCGCCGCGAAGGCGCAGATGAGGTCTACCTTGCGTCTGGGTTCTTTTCAAGCATGTTCCAACGGCGGCCAAACGACTGGCGGGACAAGACGATTTTTCAACAGGGGCAGGACGCCATCCCGGGCGTCACGATGCATTTCGGGGACACGACGTTTACTCTGACGAAAACGGACACGCTCTGGATGATCGACGGCCAGCGGGCGAATGACGACGCCGTGCGGAGCTTCCTGGCTGCCCTGGCGGACTTCAAAACGGACGAATTCATCGACACCACAATTGCCGCGCTGCCGAAGCTCACGGCGCAAATTGATGTGATGGACTCGCAGCTTCGCTTCTTCTGGAAAAAGGAGGGAGATCGGTATTACGTGCTGAGCTCAAAATCGCCGCAGCTCTTTGAACTCTACAGCTGGAAGGTCAACTCGCTGTTGAAACGGAGGAAGGACTTCATCGCGGCAGGAACGTAAGAGTAGCAGTTCGAATTTCGGAATGCGGAGTTCGGACTGCGTTGAGCTCGTATCTACCGAACCCCGAAGTGGTGAGATATTTTAGTCCGGGGCAACGCCCCGGCATTCATCGGCAAGCCCACAGACATCAGACCCTGAAGGGGTGAGAT
>Ga0326726_10005166_pt1 | contig 11844 bp, 7 predicted proteins | sample MHFenrmetagenome_2_FD_207603 | JGI IMG/M metagenome (GOLD analysis project Ga0326726, IMG submission 207603) | Lab enriched peat soil microbial communities from Michigan Hollow, Ithaca, NY, United States - MHF15MN | ecosystem: Environmental > Terrestrial > Soil > Wetlands > Peat | place: USA...
TGGTGCGGTAGTTCAGTTGGTTAGAATATCGGCCTGTCACGCCGAGGGTCGCGGGTTCGAGTCCCGTCCGCACCGCTACATTAAGCACAAAGCCTTTGTAAATCAGAGGCTTTGTTATTATTAAGAATGGACTTTCTGAACGACCATTTCAGATTATTCTAAATTAAAATAACCAGCATTCTCAATATAGCTGCTAATAAGCATTTGAATCATATTTCTGGACTCAGAATGTCTGACAATAACAGATTTTTTCCAAGGATCTTTACCCTCTTTAGGATTATTCAATGTAATCCTTACTCTGATTAAACCTATTATAAAAAACAGCGGTAAATAATTAAATTCTGCTAGAAATTCATATTCTCCGACTTTGTAAGTAGAATTGTAACCCTTTCGCAAAACTGCCATCTTTACCATTTTATTTTCATCCTATAGTTTGACGTGCTGTCTTTCTGTTCTTTCAACCAATCAGTTAGATTGATTATGGTTCCAAAATTAATAACTTTTTCTTAAAATACCTGTAAGAGCGAGGACAGTCAGTTGTTCAAAACAGAAACACCATCCCTAACTTGACCAGAATATGTAGCAGGTTTCTTCAAATCCATCTTTTGAAGAAATTGAATCTTTGCTACTTATCAGGAATCTACGCATCTGTCTCATCCAGGTGCAGCCATAAATCCTGATAATCTTGATAACACTCCTTAGCTTTTTATATCTTTTAGTCTTCATAATGTTAGTTTATAAACGAAAAACAAAACAGGTTATTGCAACAAATGAGAGGATAAAAGGTACTTGATAGCAATATGGAGATAATTTAATAATTGTGAATCGCTCTAAGATTTCATCCTTACCCTTTGTTCTTATATAAAAAGAATTCCGGCAGTCTATCGACCTTTTTATAAATTAACTCGGGGAATTAACCTGATTACCTGAGAGAGGATGGCTAAATTTGTCGTTCTAATCAGTGGGTTTTTTGGCATAATAAACTTTGCAGTTAATGCTTAGTTTTCCAACCTCTTATTTTTTAATCAACTTTAATTACTTTGGACAGACCTGCTTAAATCTATTGATTTATATATTATTTAATTCCATTTAGCGTTTTAATAGTGCCAATATTTTTTTGAGAGCAAAGGATAAAAGAGTTTTGTATGAACCAAATAGTTATGGACTTATATAAATAATTGGAATTTAACAAACTTCAATTCATCATGAAAGTCTTTATATTAATCAACCAAAATATTTAAGTAATCAAATAGTTAATACGACTGGTCGAGATTTAGTTTTATTCTACTAATTTGGCAGTCTAATAATAATTAAGTAATAAAAATGACATGTTCCCCAAAGCAAATCGCAATCGCAAAAGTTATACTAGCTATATAATTATTATAATCTTCATTACTTCTTCATGTGTTTTTCCATCGTGCGTTACCCAACGCAAAGTTGAATACCTGCAGGATAAAAGTAAGAATATTAAGGCTTTCGATGAAGCTGTATTTCCTGACTACACATTAAAATCCAATGACGAACTATTTATACAGATCAGCAGCCTTGATGAAGGAGCTACTAATATATTTTCTAATACTAGAAACCAATCATCCGGGAATTCTGGAATCGCGTCACCATATGAAGCATCTCTTATGTCATATACAGTAGATAATAAAGGGTATCTTTTGCTGCCAGTGATTGGTAATGTTTTTGTCAAAGGGAGAACATTATCACAAGTAAATGTGATTTTGAGGGATTCCCTGTATCACGTTCTAAATCAGCCAATTGTTTCAGTCAAACTTATAAACCGATATGTTTCAATTTTGGGAGAAGTTAACCATCCGGGACATTATCCATATTCCCAGGATAAGCTTTCAATTTATGATGCTATCGGTTTAGCAGGGGACATCACCGACTATGGTAATCGAAATAATGTAATTCTAGTACGAAACGAAAATGGAGAAAATATTCGAGCTCATTTAAAGCTTAGTGGATCAGAAATCCTTTCATCTAGCTTTTATTATATCAGACCTAACGATCTTGTTTACGTGAAACCTCTCAGAAATAAGTTCTGGGGGATGCGTCAATTTCCATTTTCACTTATTTTCTCTACTATAACCACAGGACTATTGATTTATAACATTTTCAAGTAGTTTAAGCTTTTATATTAAAAATATAATATGCCACATTTTCAAAATATCAATATTCAGGAAGAAAACGATTTAAAAAAAATTGCAAATCTGATTATTAAAAATTACCGTTTATTTTTTTTAAGTATAGTTATTTCAGTAAGCCTGGCTTTTTTTATAAATCGCTATTCCATTCCGATTTATAATATTTCTTCTTCAATTCTTATTAAAGCGAACAGTTCACAACAGAGTGGAAGTGAAAATGATTGGCTTCTCAATAATTTGGTTGGTAAAAATCAAAATTTCCAGAATGAATTATGGGTTATGAAATCCTACCCTCTTGTTGAGAAAACTGTCAGAAATATGGACATATCGGTTACTTACTTCAGTAAAGGAAAGTTTAACTATTATGAGGTATATAAAGATGCACCTTTTAAAATATCTTATTTATCCAACCACCTTCAACCTGTCAATTTAATTTTTAATATTTCGTTTCTTTCGGGAGGTTATTTTAAAATAACTGCTGAATCTAAAAAGCTGTACTTTCATAATCTTGAAACTGATGATATTGCATATCACAAGGACAAATGGACTTTCACACGTAATGGTAAATTCGGTGAATTAATTGAAACTTCTGATCTTGCATTTATTGTTGAACCAAGGGACACTTTAAGAAAGACTATTGACAATAAGATAACGTACGGATTTAAATTTAATAATATTTCATCATTATGTGACATGATTAGAAGCAAATTGCTTTTTTCAGTGGTAGATGAGAAGGCAACAGTCATCAATATTAATCTGAAATCTGAATCCATTTTCAAAGGAATAGATATAGTAAATGAGCTGATGAATGTATATTCAGAAGAAAACCTTGAGCGGAAAAATCATCTTGCCACCATTACCATTGAGTATATTGAAAAACAATTGAATCAGATTTCCGACTCTTTAAGTCAGACCGAAGATAATTTACAAAACTTCCGTTCATCAAATCAGTTATTAAATATCACTGATCAGGCTTCAGGTATTTCTGCTCAATATATGGATTTACAAAACCGGCTTGCGGAATTGGTATCAAGAAAACGATATTATGATTATGTGTCCGATCTGTTGAATAATGATAATTTCTCAAACATTATGTTACCCGCTTCTATTGGGATTTCGGACCAATTGTTAAACAACCTGATGAATGAACTTATCAATGCACAAGCTCAACGTTCGAACCTTATTGAAAGCAATCAAGAAAGAAATCCCCTAGTCCAAAAACTGGGCATTCAGATTGAAAATGTTAAGAAAACGATTTCGGAAAATATTACTGCAGCCGGAAAAACCACGAGCATTTCGATAGATGAATTGAATAAACGGATCAAAAAAACCGAGGCTGATATCAGTCGGCTTCCGGTAACCCAGCGCCGGTTAGGAAATATTGAACGTAAATATCGCCTCAATGATGCCATTTATAACTATTTACTCGAAAAACATGCTGAAGCTAAAATTACAAAAGCTTCAAATCTACCGGATGATATTATAGTTGAACCGGCTATGGAAGTTGGGCAATCTTCACCAAATAAGAAACTGAATTATATTATAGCAATTATATTAGGGTTAGTTTTACCTTTTAGTTACTTATTGATAAAGGACCTGCTTAATAATAAAATTGAAAACAGTTATGACATAGAACGACTTACCGATAAGCCTATTCTTGGGAAGATTTTACATAACAAATACAAAACCGATAATGTGATGTTTGAATATCCTAGATCAAACATTGCAGAATCCATTAGAGCTCTTCGTACCAATCTCGATTTTTATGTAAGGGGAGGGAAAAAAGTAATAATGGTAACTTCTTGTCTCGAAGGCGAAGGGAAATCATTTACTGCTCTAAATCTTGCCATGAGTTATGCACAATTAAGCCGAAGATGTATTCTGATTGATTTTGATTTGCGAAAACCCAAATCGTACTTTACAAGTAATAAAGAAGATCATGTTGGATTAAGTTCATACCTGATTAATCAGACAAATCTTAAAGATATAATAATCAAATCTCCGCATGACAAACTTGATTATATTCAGTCTGGAATCATACCTCCAAATCCGGTTGAATTAATCGCCCTTGAGAACACTGAGAAACTCATTAATGAACTGAAAAATGCTTATGAAATTATCATTTTGGATACACCTCCTCTGGCGCAAGTAACGGATGCTTATCTCCTAATTAATTATGCTGAGGTGGTACTTTTAGTATCTCGCCAGAATGTATCATTGAAATATGCGTTTTCAGTTGTCATAAAAGACCTTCAACAGAAAAATGTTAACAATTTTTGTATTGCATTGAACGATAACAGGATTTACGCCGATCAGTATGGCTATGGATATGGTTATTACAAAAAAGGTACAAGAAAAAAACGAAGATTTCGAAAAAGGAGGATTGAAAAAGACTATACTGTGTAAAAAATTCTTGATGCTGGTAATTAATGATTAGTAGGTATGTAATGAGTTATTCTGTATTCCGGGTAGAACAAAACATAAAACCATTGGTAATTAAGATGGTGCCCCATAAAAAAAGATACCGGATCAAAATAGAAAATTCAATATTTATTCTTTTAATATTCGATTAGTAACCGTTTTGGTTTGGAACTTTTTATTCCACCTTGTTGGTAATCAAATTGTGACTGACGTGGCGAAAGCATGCCTGAAACCAAGCCAGAATTAACCTATAAGAGCGGAAATAAAACAGATTTTCCAATTGAATAAATCTGAAGATGGCTATGTGTTAACAGAAATTATTAATCTGATTCAATGGATACAGAATTCACAGATTAATAGGTCAAAATGAAAAGATTGCATGAATTATTTAAGCTTTTCTTAGGAGTGGTTGCCAAGTGCTTAGTATTTTCTTTATATAACTTATTCAAAAATTAAATGTGTGGTTTTGTCGGCATAATTGAAAAGGATGGAAAAGTTGTTGATAGCCTCCTCCTCTCAAAAATGGCATCTGTAATACATTACAGAGGACCAGATGAAGAAGGTTTTTTTATTGATGGGCCGGTTGGATTTTATCATAAAAGGTTATCCATAATTGATCTCTCCACAGGAAGACAACCTATGACTTTCAAAAATTGCACAATTGTCTATAATGGGGAAATATATAATTACATAGAGCTGCGTGAAGACCTTAAGAAGAAAGGACATCAATTTGAAACTACTTCCGATACAGAAGTAATTCTACATATGTATGTTGAATACGGGGACGATTTTGTCAATAATTTAAATGGAATGTTCGCTTTTATAATTTATGACAAACTCAGAAAAAAGCTACTTATTGCCAGAGATCATTTTGGAATAAAACCACTCTATTGGTACCAGGATGATGAAAAAATAATTTTTGGTAGTGAAATAAAAGCGATACTTGGTCATCCTCAAATTAATGCTGAACCTGACAAAAATAACCTGAATGAATATCTGACATTTCAATTTATTCTTGGAGAAGGAACTATGTTCAGAAATATTTATAAAGTACTCCCCGGTCATTATATGACAATTGATCTTCATAATTTGAGATTCGAAAGAATCAAGTATTGGGAACCAAATTTTAAAATTGACAGATTCCATACCGAAGAATACTTTATTGTTGCATTAGGTGAAATACTGGACCAAACCATTACACAGCAATTGAGAAGTGATGTGCCCCTTGGATCATATCTAAGCGGAGGAATCGATTCATCATTTGTGACCATTATGTCAGCATGTAAGTATAACCAACAGTTCAAATCCTTTACCGGTGCATTTGAAGAGGGACCGGAGTTTAATGAGATTTTATATGCCAGGGAAGCCGCAAAAGTAGCTAACTCTGAGCTTTATGAAATATTTCCTACTGAACAGGAGTTTATTGATCTGCTGCCAAAACTGATCTATCATCTTGATGAACCAGTTGCAGGGCCAGGAGTCTTTCCACAATATATGGTGTCAAAACTTGCTTCAGAGCATGTTAAAGTGGTCCTTGGTGGACAGGGCGGAGATGAAATATTCGGAGGATATGCCAGGTATCTGGTTGCATACCTTGAACAAGCAATTAAGGGAGCAATTTTTGAAAACAATGAGGAGAAAGAGCACATTGTTTCACTTCACTCAATCCTTCCTAATTTACCATTCTTGCGGACTTATGCTCCAATGATAAAAGGTTTTTGGGAAAGTGAGGTCTTTGAACCAATGGACAGAAGATATTTCAGATTGATAAATAGGATGGGATCTACAGAAACATTCTTGACCAGGGAAGTCATGGCAGAATACCATGAAGATGAAATGTTTGAGATTTTTTCAAAAGTATTCAACAACCCCGATACCTTAAGCTATTTTAACAAGATGACCCACTTTGATATGGTTGCAAGTCTCCCGGGATTATTGCAAGTTGAAGATCGTGTAAGTATGGCATTTTCAATAGAATCAAGAGTACCTCTTCTTGATCGGAGGATAGTTGACCTGATTTCCCGCATGCCTGCAGGGATGAAGTTCAAGGGAGGTGAAATGAAATATCTGCTTAAGCGCACTATAAAGGATATTATGCCAAAAAAAATAATGGATCGCAAAGAAAAAATGGGATTTCCGGTTCCCCTTCATTTGTGGGCCAATAACAGAGCTAAAGGTTTTATACTCGACACTTTACTATCAAAGGATGCAAAAGAAAGAAATATTATCAACCCGAAATATGTCGAGGAACTGATTTCTTCAGAAAGACCATTCGGGAGAGGACTTTGGGGAATATTATGTCTGGAATTATGGTTTCAGCAATTTATCGATTCACCCCAGAAACCTCAATGACCCACAGACACTTATCAGGGGTCTGGAAATACTCAGTTTTAATAACATGGTTAGGTCCAATGGGGTAATAATTGAAAAGAATACGGATGTTTAACAAATAGTAATTATTTAATATTGTTTTATGATAATTGGATCTGAACTCATACGCCCGGAATCGTGGAAAGTTGAAAAAATCGGAGTCATCGGACCCGGTATCGTCGGTATGCCCATGGCAGCTATGCTGGCTGATGCCAGAATAAAAATCGGTTCGGATAAACCTGCAAGAGTAATTGTGGTCCAGCGCGACTCGGCCAACTCCGGATGGAAAGTAGAAGCTATCAATAGAGGTGATTCTGTCATTGGAGGGATTGAACCAGGATTGAATGCCATCGTTAAAAATGCCGTTGAAGAAGGAGTGCTATCCGCTACGCATGATTTTACCCAACTTTCGGACGCTGATGTAGTTTTAGTATCGGTCCAAACAGATAAAAAAGGTTTTGAACCGGATTATGGGCCACTGTTCGGAGCGCTTGACAGATTGGGAGAGGCTTTAATGAAAAAGCCAGCTGGTAAAGTACCGCTTGTTATTTTCGAATCAACTCTTGCTCCGACTACTATGGATACCCTAATAAGGGCACATTTTAAAAAATATAGACTCGAGGAAGGAAAAGATATTTTGCTGGGAAACAGTCCTAACAGGGTTATGCCTGGCAGACTTGTCGAAAGAGTACAAGCCTCCGACAAACTTGCAGGAGGGCTACATCCCGAAACGCCAAAGCTTATTTCAAAGCTGTATAGCCATATTGTTACAAAAGGCACTGTATATCAGACTAACAGCCTGACTGCTGAAATTGTAAAAACCCTTGAAAATGCATACAGGGATGTCAGAATTGCATTTTCGACAGAAATAGTCAGGTATTGTGATAAATACGAAATAGATTTTTATGCTTTAAGGGACCAAATCAATTCACTTCTTTCTCAGTCAGATGCAGCATCAACCGGACCAAATGTGGTTCCAAGTGGTGGTATACTTATTCCAATGCTTGGAGTTGGTGGCCATTGTCTGCCAAAAGACGGGATCCTCTTATGGTGGAGGAATATTGAAACAGGGACTGATACTTCAAATAGTCTGATATTGAATTCAAGGATAATTAATGATGAATCTCCATTTTATACACTTAGACAGGCTGAAAAATCACTTGGGAAAACAAGAGGTAAAAAGATCGCACTACTTGGAGCTGCATACCGCTTCAATTCGGAGGATACAAGGAACTCCCCCACACTTGCCCTGGCAAACTATCTCAGAGAAAACGACATCATTTACACTATACATGATCCATATGTAAAAGAGGATGACCAGAACCTGCTTAAATTTAAACAAGCAGAACATTTTACTAGAGATTTAAAAGAGGCATTAAAAAATGCAGATTTTGTTTTTATGTGTACTGCCCATAAAGATTATTCTGATGAATTTGATAGGATAGTGACAAGCAAAGGAATTAAAGGTTTAATGGATGCATGTAACATATATTCCACTAAGCAGTTTAAAGACAGCAAGATAAAATACTCAGGAATCGGAAGAGGTATAAAACAACCTGATTCTGAATTTATTAATTTTGTTTATGAAAGTTTCCGTGCAATGGAAAAAGGACTGGCCAACGAATTATTGGGATTGATAAATTTTTATAACTCTAACTTTGCATATGATTCATTCAATGAGGTAAAATTCAGTGATGTTCAACGCCTGGCTAAAACCTGTTCAACAGGCTGCGTAATAGCAGATCCTGGGAAAGTTAAAAAAGTACCTGAATATAAAGGCTTCTTCAGCAGATTAGTACAATGTGCAGATTTGGCTCAGAGCTCAGAGCGCAGAGCTCAGGGTTGAGTAATGAGAGATTAGTGATAAATAGAAGCTCAACGAGAAACGATAAACTCGAAACCTTGAACCTAAATTAAAACATGACAAAGCAAACAGAGTCCTGGGGAATAATCGGTGGGGGAATAATGGGTAATACACTTGCATTGCGTCTTTCACAAAAAGGTTTTAGAGTTACATTATTTGAGTCAACACCAAAACTAGGAGGTCTGACCGGGGCAATAGACATGGACGGGACTACATGGGATAAGTTTTATCATGTCATCCTGCTGTCTGATTTAAATACGAGGAAAATTATCAGTGAAATTGGTCTTGAGAATAAATTAAAATGGGTTGAGACAAAAACCGGCTTTTTCTCCAATGGAAAATTATATTCGATGTCGAATATTTTCGAATTTCTTAAATTTCCACCAATTGGTATGACAGGAAAAATAAGACTTGGACTCACGATAGTTGCAGCCTCTCTCATAAAAGACTGGAAAAGAATGGAGAACATTCCTGTTGAAAATTGGCTTTTGAAATGGTCAGGCAAGAGAGTTTTTGAAAAAATCTGGTTGCCTTTACTAAGAGCGAAGCTGGGTGAAAGTTATAAAGAAACTTCTGCTTCATTTATCTGGACCACTATTCAACGCATGTATGCAGCAAGAAGATCCGGATTGAAAAAAGAAATGTTTGGATATGTTTCCGGTGGTTATAAAGAAATAAATTCCGCATTTGAAAAAAAACTCATAAATCTGGGAGTAACAGTTAAGGTAAATTCATCAATAGAAAAAGTAGGTGCAAGCAATTCGGGAAAAATCTTAGTTAAGACCGTCTCTGGCGATACTTATGAATTTGATAAAGTCACTTCCACACTTCCTTCAGATATCTCTGTACAGATTGCACCATCATTAACCAATGAGGAAATTGTAAAACATAAGGCAATTAGATATCTGGGAGTCATATGTCCTTCAGTACTTCTGAAACGTCCTATTTCAAAATACTATGTTACCAATATTACAGATAACTGGCCTCCCTTCACCGGAATAATTGAAATGACTGCTCTGGTTGATCCTGAGGAACTTGGTAAACACAGTCTTGTGTATTTACCAAAATATGTTGATCCGGGCGATAATCTGTTCGATAAATCGGAAACAGAATTAAGGGAGTATTTTCTGAATCCTCTCTTTAAAATGTATCCTGACTTATCGGAAAGAGATGTTATTCATTGGAATATTGCATTTGCCAGAAGAGTATTTGCATTACCGACGATGCATTACTCAGAACAACTTCCCTCTGTAAAAACATCATTAAACGGATATTATATTATTAATTCAGCTCAAATTATAAATGGGACCCTTAATGTAAATGAAACAGTTCAGGTAGCTGAATCCAAACTTGATGAAATATTAAAATCCTGAAGGTGAAAAGAGATAAGCCACTTGCATCAATATCCCTTGACCTCGATAATCAATGGTCATACATGAAAATTCATGGAGATAAGGGATGGGAAAAATATCCATCATATTTTGATATTTTCATCCCTCATGTACTTGATATTCTTGATGAGCTCGATCTGAAGATCACCTTTTTCATTGTCGGGAAAGATACTGAATCAGAGGAAAACAGGAAGTTTCTTAAGATGATTACTGAAAGAGGTCATGAAGTTGGTAACCACTCCTATTATCATGAATCATGGCTGCAGTCTTATTCGTACGAAGAAACTGAAAAAGAGATAATTACTGCAGAAAATGCTATTGAAGAAAGTACAGGTCAAAGACCCAGGGGATTCAGAGGGCCAGGATTCAGCTGGAGCTGGGATTTGTTAAGAGTACTTGAAAGCAGGGATTATTTATATGATGCATCTACTCTACCGACATATTTGGGACCACTGGCCAGGAAGTATTATTTTATGAAATCAGATCTTTCGGCAGAAGAAAAAAAAGCCAGAAAAGAGCTCTTTGGAAAATTCACCGAGGGATTCAGAAAACTGAAGCCATATTACTTTCACCTTGAAGATAACAGGAAGATTATGGAGATTCCAGTTACAACAATGCCAATATTTAAAATTCCCTTTCACCTGAGTTATTTGCTATATCTCAGCAACATTTCGATGTCATTAATGAATCTTTACTTGAGTGCTGCAATATTTATATGCAGATTAACAAAGACACCAATCAGTTTTTTATTGCATCCTCTGGATCTTATTGGAGGGGATCAGCTGCAGCAACTATCTTTCTTTCCGGGAATGAATATAGAAAGTGAAAAAAAGGTAAGAGTATTTCGTGAAGTCGTTAATAAACTTAAAATGAAATACAATCTGGTAAATATGACCAAATTTAGTAAAAGCGTGCAGCTAGGCCAACATTAATAATCAAGACAATGGAAAACAAGGTATCTTATTTTACGGAAGACTACCTTTTTAGGTAAGACTGAAAATAATTAAATCACATAAAATGGCAAACAGTAAAAAACTACCTTTTATTACAATAATCTTACCAGCTTATAATGAGGAAGCTATTATTGAAAAGAGTGTCGGGATAATAATAGATTATCTTAAGTCAAAAGAAGAAAAATACACTTGGGAAATACTTATCATAAACGATGGAAGCAAAGATAATACGGGTTCGATTGCTGATTCATTAGCCAAAGAAAAGAAGAACCTGCGGGTGATACATCATCTTTGTAATTTGAATCTTGGAAAAGCACTTCAAACCGGCTTTAAAAATGCACTTGGCGATATTATTGTAGTGCTTGATATGGATTTAAGCTATTCAGTCGATCATATTGAAAAACTGATTGATAAGCAAATCATGACAGATGCAGAAATAGTAATTGCATCCCCATATATGAAAGCGGGCAAGGTTATTAAAGTACCATTTATAAGGGCGCTCCTTAGCAGGATCGTTAATAGATTTATGCGTTTTGCATCACAGGAGAAATACCATACTTACACCGGAATGGTCAGGGCGTATAAAGCAGAATTCATTAAAAACCTAAATCTTAAGACAGTAGATTATGAAATAAATCCTGAAATCTTGTATAAGGCAATGATATTACGGGCTACAATAGTAGAGATAC
>Ga0326726_10005167_pt1 | contig 11843 bp, 9 predicted proteins | sample MHFenrmetagenome_2_FD_207603 | JGI IMG/M metagenome (GOLD analysis project Ga0326726, IMG submission 207603) | Lab enriched peat soil microbial communities from Michigan Hollow, Ithaca, NY, United States - MHF15MN | ecosystem: Environmental > Terrestrial > Soil > Wetlands > Peat | place: USA...
GCGGCAGGCAGGCGAAGTTCCGCTTCCTCGTGAACTACGTCGAGTACCTGGGGGCGGAGCGCCTCCTTTACGGCTCGATCGAAGGACGCCACGAGAGCAAGGAGATCATCTCGCGCCTCTCCTGGACCATGCCCGCCGCATACGAGGCGGGCGCCGTGTACGACTTCGCCGTGGCCGAAGGCGACCTGCGCTTCTTCGACCGGAGGACGGAGAAGCGCACCGGCCCGCGCCCCGCGCCGTGGCAATGAGCCGGACGAGCGGGACCTCGACCGGCGCCGGCCAGACGCCGGCGCTGGCAATCGCCATGTTCGCGCCGGCCGTGCTCTTCATCGCGCTTCTGGTCGGAGTGCCGTTCGTCCTCGCGGTCCTCTACGCCTTCAGCGACGCGCGGATCGGCACCTCGGGATTCCATCTCGTCGGCCTCGAGAACTTCCGGAGCATTCTCCAGAGTCCGAGCTTCAGGAAGGCTCTCCGCAACTCCGTCGTGTTCACGCTGTGCGCCCAGGTGATCGTCATCCTGTGCTCGAACGTCCTCGCGATGGCGCTCGAGAAGCCCTTCCGCGGCCGAGGCCTGGTCCGCTTCCTGATCCTGCTGCCGTGGGTCGCGCCGGTCTCCCTGGGCACCATCGGCTGGAAATGGATTCTGGACTCCATCTACAGCGTGATCACGTGGGTGCTCGTGGCCCTGCACATCTACAGGCCGTACAGCGCCCCGATGTGGCTCGGGGAGCCGCACCTTGCCATGGCCTCCGTCATCCTCGTGCACTGCTGGCGGCTGATCCCGTTCTCCGCGGTGATCATGCTCGCGGGGCGTTCGGCCATCCCCAGGGAGATCCCGGAGGCGGCCGCGATCGACGGCGCGGGCTTCTGGCGCACTCTCTTTCAGATCAACATCCCGATGATGACGCCGATCCTCAGTGTGGCCGTCCTCTTCGGGATCATCTTCACGTTCACGGACATGACAGTCGTCTACATCCTCACCGCCGGCGGCCCCTTCGACTCGACGCAGACGCTGCCGTCGCTCGCCTTCGCGACCGGGATCGCGGGCAGCGACCTGGCAGCGGGAGCGGCGATCTCGCTCTTCCTCGTGCCGGTCCTGGTCGGGGTCGCGTACCTGATGCTTCGCGTCGCCCATCGCGCCGAGGTGGTCTGATGGAACGCGCGACTCTCCGAAAGATCGGCGCCAGAAGCCTGCATGTCCTCGTGCTGGCCTTCTTCATCGTCGCCCTGGCGTTTCCCTTTTTCTGGATGGTCGTCGCGACGTTCAAGCAGAACATCGACCTCTACACGGTCGAGAACAACCCGTTCCTTTTCAACCTCCCGCCGACGCTCGAGCACCTGCGGTTCCTGTTCGGGGAGACGCGGTTCGTGCGATGGCTCGGCAATACGGCTCTCGTGGGCGTCCTCGTCGTCGCGATCACGCTCCTCCTGGCCGTGCCGGCCGCCTACGCGCTCGCGCGCCTGGCCGGACGCTGGGGCGAGCGGCTGGGGATCGCGATCTTCCTGACGTATCTGATTCCGCCGACGCTGCTCTTCATCCCCCTGTCGCGGGTGGTCGCGATACTGGGTCTGCAGGACAGCATCTTCTCCGTCGTGCTCGTCTATCCGAGCATGACGATTCCCTTTTCCATCTGGCTCCTCATGGGCTTCTTCAAGTCCATACCGAGGGAACTCGAGGACGCGGCCATGGTGGACGGCCTGACGCGCTTCCAGGCCTTTCTCCGGATGGTCGTGCCGATCTCCGTCTCCGGGATCCTGACCGTCGTCATCTTCGCCTTCACCCTGGTGACCCAGGAATTCGTCTACGCCCTGACGTTCATCTCGCCGGAGAGAAACCAGATGGTCGGGGTGGGAATCCCGATCTACCTCGTGCGGGGCGACGTCTACTACTGGGGCTCGCTGATGGCCGCCTGCCTCGTCGCGAGCCTGCCGATCGCCGTCATTTACAACCTGTTCCTGGACCGCTTCATCGCCGGCTTCACGGTCGGGTCGATCAAGTAGGGGATGCAAACGCACCTCTTGACGGGCTTTCGGCCCGAGACCTACGTATTTGAGGGATCCCGGAAAGTGCGGCCGCCGGGCCGCGGAAATGCGAGGTCTGTCATGCCCAAGGGTCATTTCCGGCTGTTTGCCCTCCTCGGAGGGGGAATCGTCCTCGTCGTCGCGCTGGCCGGAATCTGGCTCGTCCAGAATCAGCCGGTCAACGCCACCTGGACCCCGGCCCACCTGGCGCTGCCGCTCTCGACGACGTCGGACCGCATCGAGGTGCTCGTCGCCGACGTGCCGCTTCAGAAAGCCGTCGCGGAAAAGCGGCTGATCATTTCGACGGACGCGGGCCTGAAGCCCGTCCTCGAAGCCATGGTCCGCGTCAACAACGCCGACCAGATCGTCGCGGCCCGCTTCACGCCGCTCCTCGTGCTCTCCGCGGTGGCCGGAGGCGCCTTCGTGCTCTTCCTCGTCGGGCTCTACGCGCCTCGCATCGGCGCGTTCCATCAGCACGGCCTGATCGACCTGCACCTGACGACGTAGCGCTCGCCCGGGAAGTCCGGAATTCAGCCTCCCCGCGGATAGTTCATCCTGCGGATCAGGTCGTCGAAGCGGGGGTCTCCCCTGAAGACGTCGAAGAGCGGGTCGACGTTCATCTCGTCGATCAGCCACGCCTTGTCCTCGAACGCGCGTTCGAGCCAGGCGAACGCCGTGTCGCGCTCGCCGAGGGCCCCGTAGATCATCGCGATCTGCGTGGGCGGCAGATACTGCGTTTTGCGCTTCTCGAGTAGCTTCGCGAGCACCTTCCGCGCGTCCTCCTTTCGCCCCGCGAGGCCGTACGTGACCCCGAGCGCGAAGTTCGCCCCCGGATCCGGCACCTTGCGCGAGAGAAAGAGCGCGATCGACTCGTCGTAGCGCTTGAGGACCGCGAGCGTGATCGCCAACTCGAACTTCGCGAAGACCGAATCGGGATGGAGCGTGAGCACCTTCCGGAGCTGCTGGACGGCCTCTTCCGGCCGGCGGGCGAACTGGAAGCGCATGCCGCAGTAGACCCCCGCTTCCTCAGAGAGCGGGTCCAGCTCCTCGGCGGTCCGGGCTTCCCGAATCGCCTCGTCGTGTCGCGAGAGGACGGACATGAGATACGAGGCCTGCGTGTGAACGACGGCCGAGCCGGGCGACAGCTCGAGAGCGCGCCGCATGTCCCGCTCGGCCGCGGCCCAGTCGAAGTCGCAGCCCCGCCGGAGGCTCGCGAGCAGCGCGACGGCCTCTCCCTGCCGGGGGTCGAGCTGGACCGCGCGCTCCGCTTCGGCGCGCGCCTCCGCACACGACTCCGACATCGGGCGGTAGCCGGCGAAGCCGCTCCAATAGAGCGCCTTTGCGAGGTTCGTGTGCGCGAGCGCGAACGCCGGATCGGCCTCGACCGCCTTCCGGAAGAGCTCGAGGCCCTTGTCGATCCCCTGGCGTTGTGTGAGCGACTGCGTGATCGCATACGTGCCGAGGAGGACGAGCCGGTGCGCCTCGGGGTCGACCGTCCGGCCCTCGCCGAGGCGCCCGGCCTCCTCGGGGCTCACGGCGACGCGCACCTCGCGGGCGATCGCCATCGCGACCTCGCTCTGGAGGGCGAGGACGTTTCGCGCGTCGCGCGTGTAGCTCTCCGCCCAGAGGTGCCGGTCCGAATCGGCCTCGATGAGCTGGACCGTGATCCTCACGTTTCCGCCGTCCCTCAGCACCGAGCCTTCCACGACGCCCCTGACGCCGAGCGCGCGCGCGATCTCGGGAAGCGATTTCGCCGTGTTCTTGTACGGCATCACGGACGTCCGCGAGATCACCTTCAGCGCGCGAATGCGCGACAGCTCGGTGATCACGGCCTCGGTCATTCCGTCCGCGAAGTACTCCTGCTCGGGATCCTTCGAGAGATTCGCGAGCGGCAGGACGGCGAGCGAGTCGATCCGAGCGCTCCCTTTCGACCAGCGGCTCCGGAGCTTGCCGACATCGGCGACGAGAAGAAGGGCGAGAACGGCAAGGGCCCCCAGCAGACTCGCGGCGAGCGGAAATCCGCGCGGACGGGGCGGCGGCGGCCCCGTGGAGACGACCGTGGACGTCCCGGTTCGCAACCGCTCGAGGCCGGCTTTCAGGTCTGCGGCCGTCGGGTAGCGCATCTCCGGGCTCTTCCGCAGGCACGTGCGGACGACCTCTCTGAGGCCGTCCGAAGCCGCGGCCTCGCCCGAAAAATCCGGCTCCGCGTGGAGGATCGCGTCCGTGAGACGCGCCGGAACGTCTTCCTTGAAAGGGCGGCTCCCGGTCGCCATCTCGCAGAGGACGACTCCTGCCGACCAGATGTCCGTTCGGCCGTCCACGCGCTCGGCGCGCAACTGCTCGGGCGCCATGTACGGAAGCGTCCCGGCGACCTCTTTCTTCGTCGAGGTGAACGTCTCCAGGGCCGAAGCGTCACCGGCGGCGGTGAGCCTCAGCTTCGCGATGCCGAAATCCAGGATCTTGAGATCGCCGCTTTTCGTCAGCTTCAGGTTGGCCGGCTTGAGATCGCAGTGAATGACGCCCTCGGCGTGCGCCGCCGAGAGGCCGTCGGCGAGCTGTACGCCGAGCCGGAGCACCTCCCCTCCCGGAAGCGGTCCCTCGCGAAGGCGCTCGCCGAGCGACGCCCCTTCGACGAGCTCCATGACGAGCGCGTCCGCTCCTTCGGCGCCGATCAAGTCGTAGATGTGCGCGACATTCGGGTGCTTGAGCTTCGCGAGGGCGAGGGCCTCCTTGTGAAAACGCGCGTGCGCCGACTCATCCGAGAGAAGCGACGACGAGAGCACCTTGATCGCGACCTCGCGTTGAAGCCGCGTGTCGCGTGCCCGGTAGACCTGCCCCATCCCGCCGGAGCCGAGCGGGCCCAGGATTTCGTACGGCCCCAGACGTGATCCCGGCGCCAGCTCCGCCACGTCCCGCTCCCTTATCCGCTCGTCGAAGGCGATTCAGTATAGGGCGGCCGCTTTCTCAGGCCCCCGTCACTTCGGAGTGAACTGGGAGAGCTCGTAGATCCCGAGCTGCTTCTCGAGCACCGCAACCTGCTCGACCGTCTTCTCGAAACCCTCGTCGCCGAAGAGGCGGTCTTCTTCCTTCTCGAACAGGTCGCCCAGCTCCTCGATCCGTTTTGTCGGAACGATCCGGTGGAGCTCGGGAAACAGCACCGTGTCCTCACGCGCTTCGTGAGGCCGGTACATGCGGATGAACGCGCGACACGCCGCAGTTAGCTCCTTGCGCGCCGCCTCCTTGCGGAATCGATCGGGCGAGGAATTGCGAAGCACGACGTCCGTGGCCCTCCGGCCGGCCTCGTGCTGCTCGCGCAGGACCTTCACGAGATCCAGGAGCCGCTTCTTCTTCTCGAACTCGGGAAAGATGAAATTCTCCTCGAGCTTCTCGTGGTAGTCCTCGACAAACTTCCGCACGAGGAGCGCGGGCTTGTGAAACACGTCCGGCGAAAGCTCGCTCTCCTTCCGCCGCAGCCCTTCCTCGAAGACGAGAAGGATCCGGTTCAGGACGCCGTGCTCGCGCATGAGGTCTTCGGCGGCAGAGACTTCCTCTTTTTCTTCGCCGAGCGCGCCGCCCGCCGGGAGAACGAACTGTCCGAGCCCGAGGGCCGCGGTGGCGGTCAGGAAACGTCTGCGGTCGCTCACTCGAGAGGAATGCGCTTGGCGTTCTTGCCCAGCCACTCGTCGTAGGTCTGCAGCCCCGGATGGAGGCTCCGCGAAAATTCGAGGCTCCGCGCGGCGCAGTACTCGTCGTTGAAGTCGCGCTTGAACTGGAACATGTTGCCCATGTCGTCGGCGCCGGGAAATCCGAAGCCCCGGTAGACGTCGGGAGACACGGCGTTGTAGCGCACCTTCTGGCCGAGCGCCTTCGTGAGCCCGGCGGCCATCTCGTCGCCGGTCTGGTGCCCGCCCGCGATGCCGACGGTCTTCCCGATATACGCGGGCCCCTTCTTGAAGATCCCGAAAGCGCACGCGCCGATGTCCTCGGCGGCGATGCCCGGGAGCTTCTTGTCGCCCATCGGCATCGTCAGAGCCAGGGTGCCGTCAGGGCCCTTCTTCGGGCCTGCGCCGAAGAAGATGAAGTTGTCCCAGTAGAAGGACGTATACAGGAAGGTCGTCGGGACGCCGAGGTCGGTGAAGAAGTGGTTGGCGGACGCCTTCCCGTCGAAGTGCGCGACCTTGTACTTGCCCTGGAGCGTCGGCATGCGGTTGTCCGTCAGGGGTATCCACTTCCGGGTGTCCTCGAACGTGGACCAGATGGCGTGCTTGAGGCCGGTGTCCTTGGCCGCCCTCGCCATCGCGGCCGCCTCGGCAATCTCCTTCTCCGCGGAGAAGTGCTCCCAGAAGAACGTGACGCAGTACGCGCCGTATGCGCCCGCAAACGCCTTCTTCAGGCTTTCCGGATCGTCCACGTTGGCCGCGACGACCTCCGCCCCGAGCTTCGCGAGCTCCTTCGCCTTCTCGGAGTTCACGTCTCGCGTGATGGCTCGCGCGGCGAATCCGCCGTTTGGATCTCGGAGTATCGCCCGAACGAGCCCGCTGCCTTGCGCGCCGGTCGCGCCGACGACCGCAATGATTTTCTTCTGTGCCATGTTGATTTTCCTTTGTGGTCTGCTTCGCGGCAGCCGTCCTGCCCGTCGGCACCGGTCTGAGATAGTATCTCAATCAAAGAGGAACAAACTTATGCGAGAAACGACCACACCTTCGGGTGTTCTGCGCTCCGCGCTCGTTCTGCGGATCCTCCTCCTGCTCGGCATCGGCGCGGCCGGCGCCCTGAACGCCCAACCGCAGGCACCGCCCCTGGCGCCTGCGCTCAAGCCGGTGCGCCCCGGGAAGGCGCCGCCGAACCCGTACTCGAAGAAACTCGTCGCGCGTGGAAGGCTGCTCGTCATCTCCTCAGGCTGCAACGACTGCCACACGCCCTGGCACCTCGATCCGGACTTGGGAGTGCCCGCCCCCGACTGGACGCGGATGCTTTCGGGACATCCCGAGGGCGGGCCCGACCCGCAGGGCGAGGTCGGGCCAGGCGATATCGCCCTGATCGGCCCCACGTTCACGAGCTTCAAGCTTCCCTTCGGCGTCACGTATTCGCTGAACCTGACGCCCGACATCGACACAGGCACGGGCTCCTGGACCGAGAAGATGTTTCTCGACATCTTCCGCAAGGGGCGTCACCTGGGCGGCGACGGGAGACCCGTCTACCCGCCGATGCCCTGGGACTGGTACCGCACACGGTCGGACGAGGACCTGAAGGCGATATTCGCCTACCTGCGTTCCATCCCGCCGCTTCGCAACATGCCGTCCACCGAGAAGATCCCGCCTCCGGTGGAAGGCGTCATCGTCGAGCTGAACAACAAGATCATCGCCCTGCAGGCGAACCCCGGTGCGAAGCTCGAGGCCCCGAAGAACGGGCCGCCGCCGCCGCCCGCGCTGGCCCTCAAACCCGTCGTGACAGGCACGGCGCCGAAACGGTCCTATCCCGCCGACCTGGTCCGCAAGGGCAAGACCATCGTCGTGGCCGGCGCATGCAATGTCTGCCATACCCCATGGACGTACAACCCGGTCATGCGCGTTCCTGCTCCCGACATGACCCGCATGCTCTCGGGCCATCCCGAGGGCGCGCCCGACCCTCAGGGCAAGCCCGGCCCGCAGGACATCGCGCTCATCGGGCCGACGTTCACGAGCTTCCAGCTGCCCTTCGGCATCGTGTACTCGAAGAACCTCACGCCCGACATCGCGACCGGGAGCGGAGGCTGGACCGAGGAGAAGTTCCTCGCCATCTTCCGCACCGCCCGCCATCCGGACGGCCGCGTCCTCCTGCCGCCCATGCCGTGGGACATGGTCCGGATCCTTCCCGACGCGGACCTTCGCGCGGTCTTCGCGTACCTGCAGTCCATTCCGCCGCTCCGAAACGAAGTCCCCGCTCCGAAGGTCCCGCCGGAGGCGCAGAAGATGCTGGAAGGCGTGAACGCGAAGATGCTGCTGCACGCGCCCGGGCCGCACTAGCCAGGGGCGCATGATCCCGCTGGTGGCCGAACGCCAGAGTGGTCTGGAGGTGGCGTCCGCATGTTCGAGATGAGGCCGATCGGGAGCGTGAGAAGTCCGTTCAAAGAGACGCGAGAGATCCCGAAAGGATGCGGCGCGAAGCACGAGGCGGACGGCGTTCTCGAGATCCTGCCGGAGCTCGAACAGGGGCTCACCGATATCGAAGGCTTCTCCCACCTCTTCGTCATCTGGGTCTTCGATCGCTCGAAAGGACCGGAACTGCTCGCTTCGCCTCCGACCGACGACCGGCCGCACGGCGTCTTCGCGACGCGATCTCCGCAACGTCCGAATCCCATCGGCCTCACGGTCGTCGAGCTGCTCCGTCGCGACGGCGCGCGACTGTACGTTCGAGGCGTGGACATGCTCGACGGAACGCCGATCCTCGACATCAAACCCTACCTGTCGAGCATTCCTCCGGAGACGTTGCGGCGTGGCTGGCTGGAGGAGGCGGAAGCGCGGAATCGCGCGCGCACCTCGTAACGGCCCGCGATCCAGTCCACCTACGTGACCGGTGCAGCCAGGGAGCGCTCCAGCAGACGCCCGTCTCCAAGGCGCTTCGCCCACGCGAACTCGCGGCTCCTCGCGTCATAGAATTCTTCGCGGCGATCGTCTGATGCCGCTCCCCGCTGGAAGCCGTCTCGGCCCCTACGAGATCCTTGCGCCTCTCGGCGCAGGGGGAATGGGTGAGGTGTATCGGGCGCGGGACACGCGCCTGAAGCGCGAGGTGGCGGTGAAAGTCTTGCCGGAGCGGCTTTCCGGGGACCGGGAGTATCGAGCGCGATTCGAGCGGGAGGCAAGGGCGGTGGCCGCCATCTCGCATCCCAACATTCTCGCGATCCACGATCTTGGCCAGGAGGGCGGTCTCTTCTTCCTGGTCACCGAGCTTCTGGAAGGTGAGACCCTGCGTGAGAAATTGGTTCAGGAACGACTCTCCTGGCGGAAGGTACTCGAGATCGGGGGAGCGATCGCCGAGGGCCTCTCCGCCGCGCACGGGAAGGGCATCGTCCACCGGGACCTGAAGCCCGAGAACGTCTTCCTGACCTCCGCCGGCCTCGTGAAGATCCTCGACTTCGGTCTGGCGCGGCCGGGCGCCGCCCCATCCGCTGCGCAGACGGCAGTGCCGACGGAATCCGTGGCGACCGCGGCGGGCACGGCTCTCGGGACGGTGGGCTACATGTCACCCGAGCAGGTGAGCGGCCGGCCGGCCGACGCGCGGAGTGACATCTTCTCCTTGGGCTCCCTCCTGTACGAGATGCTGACGGGGCAGCGGGCCTTCAACCGGGCGTCACCCGGCGAAACGATGGCGGCGATCCTGAGGGACCAGCCACTGGAGCCTTCGAGGGCAGATCGGGATCTGCCGCAAGGCCTCGACCGCGTCGTGAGGCGCTGTCTCGAGAAAGTTCCCGGTGAACGGTTCCAGTCGGCGAGTGATCTCTCGTTCGCGCTGAAGGAGCTGCTCGGCTCGGGGACTTCGACATCCCCGCCTGCGCCGTCCGTTGTCTCGCGCCGAACCGTGCTTCTTCTCGCGGCAGCGGCAATCGTCTTTCTCGGGGTCGTGCTCGTGCTTCGGCTTACCGGACGCGCCCGGGGGGCAGGGCGAATCGAGTCGCTCGCGGTCCTGCCGCTTGCAAACCTGTCGGGCGATCCGCAGCAGGAGTACTTCGCCGATGGCATGACGGAGGAGCTGATCACCAATCTTGCCCAGATCAGCGCTCTGCGCGTGGGCTCTCGCACTTCGGCAATGCGCTACAAGGGCACTCAGAAGTCCGTGCCGGAAATTGGGCGAGAGCTCGAGGTCGATGCGCTCGTGGAGGGGTCCGTGCTGCGTGTCGGGGACCGGGTCAGGATCACAGCTCAGCTCATCCAGGCCCCGACCGACAAGCACCTGTGGGCTTCGACCTACGAACGCGATTTGAGCGACGTCCTGACGCTTCAAGGGGAGGTGGCGAAAGCCATCGCCGGCGAGATCGGGGTCAGGCTGACGCCGCAGGAGCGTTCACAGCTCGCAGACAAGAAGACCGTCAACCCGGAAGCCTATGAAGCGTACCTGAAGGGCCGCTATCACTCGTTCCGAGGCACGGCACCCGACGCGCAGAAGAGCCTCGATTACTTTCAGCAGTCGGTTGCGAAGCAGCCGGACTTCGCAAAGGGCTACGCGGGCATCGCGAACGCCTATCAGCAGATGGCCGGCTCGGCTTACGGCGTGCTCTCTCCGAAGGAAGCGTTCCCGAAGGCGAAGGTGGCGGCGATGCGAGCCGTCGAGCTGGATTCGACGCTCGCGGAGCCCTATGAGTCTCTGGGTTGGAGCAGCTTTGTCTTCGATCGAGACTGGACGACCGCCGAGAACCAGTTTCAGCAGGCGGTCCGGCTGAACCCGAACTACGCGGCCGCGCACCAATCCTATGGGACGTTCCTGTCGAGAGTGGGTCGATTCGACGAAGCCATCCGGGAGGTCAAGCGGGCACAGGAGATCGATCCTCTCTCGCTCGTCGGCAACCTGGACGTGGGACTTGCCCTGCACTGGGCGCGGCGTGACGACGAAGCAATTCCGTTGTTCCGCCGCGTTCTCGACATCGATCCGAACTATCTCCGGGCTCACTGGGGGCTGGGGCTCGCCCTCGTTCAGAAGAAGAAGTATGACGAGGCCATCGCCGAGCTCCAAAAGGCTGTCGAGCTCTCGGGAGGCGGCGCGGGGCAGCTGGGGTCGCTCGGATACGCCTACGGGGCCGCCGGCCGCCGCGCCGAGGCCCTCGGGATCGTCGAGAAGCTGAAGGAGAGATCGAGGGAACGGTATGTACCGCCCGCGACCGTGGCCATTGTTTTGTCTGGGCTGGGTGAGACGGACCAGGCCCTGGCATGGCTCGAGAGGGCCAACGAGGCGCGGGACCCTTGGGCTACCGGCCTCAAAGTGGAGCCCGGGTTCGACTCACTTCGGCCGGACCCGCGATTCCAGGACCTGATGCGCCGCGTGGGTCTGCCGCCCTGAGCACGCGACCGCACGGTTCAGCTCCACGACGGGTGACGGCGCAGCCCGGACGAGCTCTTCGTGGGGGTTTCCGGGCGGTTTCGAACGCCCCTCGAATCCTGGCTCCACTCTATCGACGAACGGGATCCCGCGAAATCGACACCGCACTTTTGAATCGTTTTCGTTTCTTGCGCGTAACAGAGAGCCGGAGGAGACAGAAATGACCGAAGTCGACCGGCACGAGCCCGGCAGTTTCAGCTGGGCGGAGCTCGCCACGTCCGATCCGAAAGCGGCCAAGTCCTTCTACACCGGGCTTTTCGGGTGGTCTTACGAGGACAGCCCCATGGGGCCGGGGCCGGACGACGTCTACACGCAGTTCCAGATTGGAGGCAGGAACGTCGGCGCCCTCTACAAGCTGAGGCCCGAGCAAAGCCAGCAGGGCGTGCCGCCGAACTGGGGCACGTATTTCACCGTCAAGAGCGTGGACGAGACGACGAAGAAAGTGAAGGCGGGCGGCGGAAAGGTCGTGGCCGAGCCCTTCGACGTCATGGACTACGGCCGCATGTCGGTCGTCGCGGGGCCGGAAGGCGCGGTCTTCTCTCTCTGGCAGGCCGGCACGCACGCGGGCTTCCAGCGCATCTTCGAGGACAACACGGCCGGCTGGACGGAGCTCCAGACACGCGACGCGGCGAGGTCCGGCAAGTTCCTCGCGGAGGCGATCGGGTTCACTCTGAAGGCCGACACCAATGGCGAGTACACCGAGCTCCAGCGCGGCGGGACCTCGGTCGGCGGCATCCGTCTCATGGGCAAGG
>Ga0326726_10005168_pt1 | contig 11842 bp, 10 predicted proteins | sample MHFenrmetagenome_2_FD_207603 | JGI IMG/M metagenome (GOLD analysis project Ga0326726, IMG submission 207603) | Lab enriched peat soil microbial communities from Michigan Hollow, Ithaca, NY, United States - MHF15MN | ecosystem: Environmental > Terrestrial > Soil > Wetlands > Peat | place: USA...
ATCGAGCAATAGACGATCGCGGGATTGCGCCGCGACACGTCGGCGTAGCCGACGCCGAGCCGATCGACGACGCCGGGACGGAACGATTCGACGAACACGTCGGCCGTCGCGGAGAGCCGGAGCAGGCGGTCGCGATCGCGCGCGTCCTTAAGGTTCAGCACGACGCTCTTCTTGCCGCGGTTCAAGCTCCGGAAGAACACGGTCGACGGCCCGTCGGCGACGCCGATCTCGCGGCCCGGGTCGCCGCCGGGCGGCTCGATCTTGATCACCTCGGCGCCGTGATCGGCGAGCGCGAGCGTCAGGTACGGCCCCGGCAGGAACACGGAGAGATCCACGACACGCAGGCCGGCGAGCTTCATCGCGGCACCGCCGATCGCGCACGCTCCCGCTTGCACGCCGCGCCGTTCATGCGCCGCCTACCCGCCGGTCGCGCGCCGCGACGCGCGCGGCCCGCTCGAGGACGCGCTGCGCCTGGTAGACGATTGCGTAGTCGACGAGCGCGCCGTCGATCGCGAACGCAGCCGATCCGCGCGCTTCGGCCTCGCGAAACTCGGCGACGATCCGCTCCGCCTTCGCGACGTCGTCGGCGCTCGGCGAGAATGCGCGATTGATCGGCTCGACGTGATCGGGGTGGATGCAGAGCTTGCCCTGGAAGCCGAGCGTGGAGCCCCAGCGCAGCGAATTCGCGAAACCGCCCGCGTCCTTCGTGTTGATCCACGCGAGATCGATCGGCGCCTCGATGCCGGCGGCACGGCTCGCGAGGAGCAGCGTGCTGCGGAACGCAAGCAGCTCGGTCTCGTCCCGCGACCAGCGAATACCCATGTCGAGCGTGAAGTCCCCGGCGCCGAACGCCATGCGCTTCACGCGCGGCGAGGCGCGCGCGATCGCCTCGGCGTTCGCGAGGCCGGCGCCGGTCTCGATCAGCGGCAGCAGGTCGACCGAGCGCGGCGGCAAGCCGCGCTCGCGCTCGAGCTGCGTCATGAGCCAATCGGCGATCTTGATGGCGTCCGGTCCGTCGACCTTCGTGAGCATCACGCCGTCGACGCCGCGCTGCACGACGGCGCAGAGATCGCCGTAACCGAGATCCGTGGCGAGCGCGTTGATCCGTACGTAGCCGAGACACCGGCGCGGCTTGCGCAGAGCCTCGACGACGACCGGCCGTGTAGCGACTTTCTCGGCGAGCGGACACGCATCCTCGAGGTCGAGGATCACGGCGTCGGCGTCGAGCGCGAGCGCCTTCTCGACGCGGCGCGGGTGATTCGCGGGAACGAACAGCAGCGAGCGCAGCAGGCTCATCGCAGCAGCGCCTCGTTGTCGGCGCCGAGCGGCGGGCACGGCGCGACGGGCGCGCGCGCGCCGTTCACCTTGATCGGGCTCGCGAGCAGCGCGAGGTCCGCTTTCTCGGGGTGCTCGACCGTTTGGATCATCCCGGACGCACGCGCGAACGGGCTCATGAGCGCCTCGCCCACGTCGTAGACCGGGCCCACCGGCAACACGCCGGACAAGCGCGTAAGCCATTGCTCGGTCGTTGCGCCGCGGAACACGGCGTCGAGGATCTCGGTGAGCTCGTGACGGTGGCGATGGCGCGTGTTGCCGTCCACGAAGCGCGGGTCGCTCGCGAGCGACTCGCGGCCGAGAGCGCCGAGCAGCGCGGCCCAGAACTTGTCGTTCATGCACATGACGAAAATCCAGCCATCGGACGTCGGGAACGTCTGCACCGGCGACACCGAGAAGTGACTGCTGCGCTCGAGCCGCGACACGGCGCCGCCGCCGTTCAGATACCACGTGCCCGCGTAGCCGAGCTGGTGCAGCGCGACGTCGAAGAGCGAGACGTCGACGTCGCACCCCGTTCCTGAACGCTGCGCACCGAGCAGGCAGGCAAGCAGCCCGACCATCGACGTCGTGCCGGTCATGTAGTCGATGATCGACGGGCCGAAGCGCGCGGGCGGGCCGTCGGGCTCGCCGGTGAGGCTCATGAGCCCCGCCTCGGCCTGCATCAGGAAGTCGTAGCCGGGCCACGACTCGCGCTCGTTGTCGCGGCCGTATGCCGAGATGTGCAGGCACACGACGGCCGGGTTGATCTTACCGAGCGTCGCGTAGTCCAAGCCGAGCTTCGCGGGCTGATCGCCGCGCAGGTTATTCATCACGGCGGCGGAGCTCTCGACGAGCCGCTCGAAATCGCGCCGTCCGTCGGCCGTCTTCAAATCGAGCGCGACGCTGCGCTTGTTCGCGTTCCACGTCTGGAAGTATTGGCTGTCGGCGGCGCCGAGCTTGTTCGGTCCGACGTAGCGCGCGGGATCGCCGCCCGTCGCGGGGTTCTCGATCTTGATCACCTCGGCGCCGAGAGCGGCGAGCAGCTGCGACCCGTATGGACCCGCGCCGTAGACCTCGAGGCTCAGCACACGAACTCCGTCGAGCGGCTTCACGCGATTGGATTCCGCTTGAGCCATTGTTTCGCGATGATCACGCGCTGGATCTCGTTCGTGCCTTCGCCGATGACGGTGAGTGGCGCGTCGCGGTAGAAGCGCTCGATGTCGTACTCCTTAGAGTAACCGTACGCGCCGTGGATCCGCATCGACTCGATGCTGTTCTCGAGCCCGGCCTCGGACGCGAAGAACTTCGCCATTCCGGCCTCGAGGTCGCAGCGCTCGCCCCGATCGAACGCGGCGGCCGCATCCAGTGTGAGCAATCGCGCCGCGCGCGCGCGCGTCGCCATCTCGGCGAGCTTGAGCTGGATCGCCTGGTGCTCGCAGATTGGTTTGCCGAAGGTCTTGCGCGTCTGCGCGTACTGCGTCGCGAGCGCGAGCGCGCCCTCCGCGATCCCGACGCCGCGCGCCGCGACGTTGATACGGCCGAGCTCGAGGCCGCCCGTGACCTGATAGAACCCTTGGCCCTCGACGCCGCCGATCAAGTGATCGACCGGCACTCGATAACCGTCGAACACGAGCTCGGTCGAGTCGATCGCCTTGTAGCCGAGCTTGTCGAGCTTCCTGCCGACCGTGAAGCCCGGCAACTTCGGCGCGATGAAAAGGCTCATGCCCTTGTGGCGCGGCTGTGCGTTCGGATCGGTCTTCACGAGCAACGCGAAGCACGAGCCTTCCGCGCCGTTCGTGATCCAGGTCTTCGTGCCGTCGATGACGTAGTGATCGCCGTCGCGGCGCGCGGTCATCCGGATGCCTTGCAGATCCGTGCCCGCATCGGGCTCCGTGAGCGCGAGCCCACCGCGAATCTCGCCGCTCGCGAGCTTCGGCAACCACTGCGCCTTCTGCGCCGGCGTGCCGAACCTCTCGATGGCGAGCGCGAGCATCAAGTGCGAGTTGATGATGCCCGTGATCGACATCCAGACGGCGGAGATCCGCATCACGATCTGCGCGTAGATCGTTGCGGGCAGCCCGAGCCCGCCGTAGTCCGCGCCCACCGTCGCACCGAACAGGCCAAGCTCCTTCATCTGCTCGACGACCTGCGTCGGGTAGCGATCTGCGTGGTCGTACTCTTTGACGATCGGCCGCAAGTCGCGATCGATCCAGCGATCGATCGCGTCGAGAAGTTGAGCTTCTATGGCTTCGTCCAAGTGCCGCGTCCTGCTTGTGCTTTTCGCCACGGTCGCTCCAAAACATGTCCGGACAAGTCTACGATTCCTAATAACTTATGGCGTTTTCGGCTAGGCTAAACATCCGGATATCTTCTGGCAAGCGGATTCGGGGGGCGTGGCCAGTGAGTATCGAAGGCATCACAACTAGCAAGCCCACTCGCTCCGTCGAGGGCACGATGAACTATCTCGGGCCGATGGACGGGACTCCGTTTGTCGACGTCCAGAATCGTGGCCGCGACCGATTGGCGGTCGAATCGCATCGCGTCACCTTCACGGACGCGCGACCCATCGCTAGCCAATTGTCACTAGAGCGCGAGGGCTTCCGCTTGCTGCGACACCGAACGTCCATGACGCGGGCCGACTTCCAAGACCCCGAGCGAGTCGAGAAAATCTACCTGCGCGAGATGGAAGAGGTGGTAAAGGCCGAGACCGGCGCCGATCGAGTCGTGTCCGCGCTAGGCCCCGTGCTGCGGTTCAACGGCGAACGGCAGAACGCGGTGAAGCCGGCCGCGATCGCGCACAGCGACTACTCCGAGTACACGCTGCGCACGCAGATCGCCTTTCAGCTCGACTTGAGTGCGCCGGAGTTTCGCCGTTACCGACGCATCGTCGGTTACCAGACCTGGCGCGCGCTCTCGCCCCCTCCGCAGGACAACACATTGGCTCTCTGCGACTCGCGCACGGTATCCGTCGCGGATCGCGTGCTGAGCAAGTTCGACGTCACTCAACCACGCTCGGCCACGCTCGAGTTCTACATGTACCGATTCAATCCGGCCCATCGCTGGTACTACTTCGCGAACCTCACGAGCGAGGAGCTGGTTGTATTCAAGGGCTTCGAAGGCGACGGACCGGATCGTCAAAACGTCTTGCACGGCGCCTTCGCCCCGCCGCCGACGCCGAGTGCGATTCCGCGCGAGAGCATCGAGACTCGAACTTTCGCGTTTTTTTCGTGACGTCGAACTAGACGACTAATGAGCACCCCTGCCCTCGATCGAACGCGGCGCCGGTACATGAGCGTGGTCGCCACTCGCCGCGGATCTCAGCTCGCACACCTAGCGATCGCCGCGATCGCTTCACTGGCCGTCGCTTGCCTCGCCGGCGAAGCGGGCGCGCAGGCGCCCGCGCGCATCGCGACCGACTGCGACCGCGCGTGCCTCGACGCGCTCGTGCGCGACTATCTCGCGGCGGTGATCGCGCACGATCCATCGCGGCTGCCGCTCTCCGCGGACGTGAAGTACACCGAGAACGAGCAGACGCTCGATGTCGGCGACGGCTTCTGGCGCACCGCAGCCGGCATCGGCAACTACGCGCACGGCTTCGCCGACCCCGTCACGACCCAGGCCGGCTGGATGGGCACGATGAAGGAAGGCGGCGCGACGGTCCTGATGGCGCTGTGCCTGCGCGTGCAGCTCGGCAAAATCAGCGAGATCGAGACGTCGTATTTCCGTCCGGGCGGCGGCGGGCCTAACGACATTGGCGCGATGGACGCGCGCCGCACGCCCGAGCCGATGTGGCTCGAGCCGATTCCGCTCGCGAAGCGCTCGTCGCGCAACGATCTCGTCGCGATCGCGAACGCGTATTTCGATGGCGTCCAGCGCAACGACGGCAAGGGCTTCTACCCGTTCGCCGACGACTGCGACCGCATCGAAAACGGCGCGCACACGACGAACAACAAGAGCGGCCCGACGACGCCGGGCGGCTTCAACTACATGGCGCTCGACTGCAAGAAGCAGCTCGAGAGCGGTTACCTCGCGATCGTCACGAGCGTGCACCACCGCCGCTACCCGCTCGTCGACGAGGAACGCGGCGTCGTCTGGAGCAATGCGGTGTTCGACTTGGGCGGCACCGTGCGCAGCATCACGCTCACGAGCGGCGAGACGGTCGACACGAGCGCATTCGCGGGCCGCGCCTCGAGCATCGAGGTCACGGAAGCGTTCAAGATCGAGAACGGCAAGATCCGCCGCGTCGAGATGATCGGCGGCACCGCGCCTTATCACTTGAACTCGCCCTGGGGCGGAACGAGCGGCCGCTGACGGCCCTCGCGGGCGAGTAGTCCCGGCCGGAAGCGGCGGCGCATTGCCCCGCGCACGCGCACGCGGCTAGCATGCGTCCCTTCTTGCGTGGGGCGGCCATGGCTGATTCGCGGGTAAGCACTGTCTATCTTCTGAAGCGCGCGGAGCTCGCGGTGCGCGGTTGCGCCGACGTCGCTCTCGGCGCCGTGGATCTCACGCCCAGTCAGTATTTCATTCTGTTCCTCGTCAAGTGCGGTGAAGCCACTTCGTCCGCGGAGCTCGCGCGCGCGATGGGCGTGCTGCCGCAATCGATGACCGAGCTGATCGCCCCACTCGAGAAACGAGGCGCGATCGTCCGCCGGCCGGATCCAGCCAACAATCGGATCCTGCGGATCGTTCTCACGCCCGCGGGCGCGCGCCTGTTCGCGAAGGGCACGGCAGCGGCGATTCAGATAGAAAAGGAGCTGCTCGAAGATTTCGGGCCACGCGAGCTCGCCGCCGTGAATCGCTTTCTCGGCGCCCTGACGACGAAGGCCGAGGGACACTCTTTCCACCCGAAGCTGCGGCGACGCGCCAAGCCTCCGGCCAAACCGAGGGCCGTCGGCGCCGCAGCCAAGCGGATCCGGCGCGGCACGCGCAGAAGCTAGAGCTCGCCCGCTTGCGCCGGCCCCGCGACCCGCGCCCCCACGAAGCGCGGCGGCCGTCGAGTGCGAATTAACTTGCGCTCGCATATACGGGTACCTTATATAATCGGCTCGACGCGCGTCGCGCGTCCGTGCATTCAGGGGTAAACGGAGGGAGAGAACAATGAATCGTCGTTCGTTGGTACTAGCTGCGGCCGTGGCGCTCTTCGCGCTGCCGCTCGCGGCTCAAACTGGCGTCGCGGGCAAGTGGAACGCGAGCATCGACACGCCGAACGGGCCGTTCGCGTTCGTGTTCGAGTTCTTGGTCGACGCGGCCGGCAAGCTCACGGGCTCGATGCAGAACGAGCTGTTCGGATCGATCCCGATCAAGGACGGCACGGTGAAGGGCAACGACATCACGTTCAAGCTTTCGATCGAGGGCGGACCGAACGGCGCGATGAACATCGGCTACAAGGGCACGGTGAAGGGCGACGAGCTCGCGATCACGAGCAAGTTCGAAGGCGAGGTTCCGGGCGGCGGCCCCGCCGAGCAGTCGTTCAAGGCGACGCGCGCCAAGTAGCGCGCGTTCGCCGGCAGGCACCGCCTCATCCGCGAGCGTTCGGCGCAGGCGCGCCGGACGCCGCGTCTCGCTACGGCAGTGACGCCGCCTCCGCGTGCGCCGCCTCGGACATTTTGCTATCTTCGGATGCCTTATATAGAGGAACCCAACCTTGGCAAGCGAGACCAAAGTCGACGGCCTCTCGGTGAGCCCGATCTACCTGCTCAAGCGCGCCGAGCTCGCGGTGCGTGGCTGCGTCGAGGTTGCGCTCGGCGAGGTCGATCTCACGCCGAGCCAGTTCTTCATCCTCGTGCTCGTGAAGTCCGGCGAGGCGACGTCCGGCGCCGAGCTCGCACGTGCGATGGGCGTGCTGCCTCAGTCGATGACCGAGCTCATCGCGCCGCTCGAACTGCGCGGCGCCATCGCGCGCCGGCCAGATCCGGATCACAACCGGATCCTGCGGATCGAGCTCACGGCAGCGGGCGAGCGGCTGTTCGCGCGTGCGGCGGAGGTCGGCGCACGTATGCAGCGGGAGCTCTTCGCCGGTTTGGACGCGAGCGATGTCGCGCGTCTCAACGCGACTTTCACGGACCTGATCGCCCGCGCCGAGTCGCACATCTGTCACCCGAAGCTCCGTCGAATCGCGAAAGGCCACACACAAGCGGCTGCGGCCGGAAGCAAACCGCCCGCAGCTCGCACGCGCGCGCGCCGCGCCGCCGCGCAACGTTGACGCATCACGAACGCAGGAGATCACGATGGCCGCACGAACCCAATCGAAACAAGCGCCGCGCCCTGCCCCGTCCACGGTCGAGGCGACGATCAATTACGTCGGCGCGATGACCGCGCGGCCGAAATTCCACGCGCAGGATCACGGCCGCGACAATCTGATCTTCGATCCGCGCCGCGTCACGATCACCGACGCACGACAGCTCCGCGACGCGCCGACGCTCGAGCGCGAAGGCTTGACGATCGCGGACCACGCCTCCGACATCCGCGACTTCCGCGACACGGCCGAAGTGCGCGCGAAATATCCTCAAGAGATCGAGCGGCTCATCATCGAGCTCACCGGGGCCGTGCGCGCGAAGATGCTCGGCGGCGGCGGTCTCGTCCGCTACACGGAGCGCTCGCCGTACTACAAGACCGGAATGAACACGCAGCCCGCGCGCTTTCCGCACGTCGACTTCACGCCGAACACCTCGCCCGGGCTCTCCGCGAACGTGTTCGGCTCCACACCGGAGCCACTGAAGCCGGGCCAGCGGCTCGTCGGCTACAACATTTGGCGCGTGGTGTCCGAGCCCCCGCAGGACGTCCCGCTCGCGGTCGTGGATTCGCGCACCGTGTCGCGTGAGGACTTGCTGCCCGCCGACGGCGTCTACGACGAGGGCGACGACCCATCGAAGTGGTGGGAGCTCGAAGCCTATCTACTGCGCCACAACCCCGCGCACCGTTGGCTTTACTACCGCGACATGCGGCCCGACGAGGTACTGATCTTCCGCGGCTACGGCAACGAGACGACCTGGCGCGCCGGTGTGCCGCACAGCGCGTTCGACGACCCGACCTGCCCGCCCGGCGCACCGCCGCGCATGAGCATCGAGGCGCGCGTCTACGCCGTCTACGACTGACGCCGGGCGCGTCCGCCTGGGATAATCGCGCCTCTTCGAATCGAGAGGTGAGCGGCCGAGCGGATCGCCTTCTTCAGAGATCGACGCGGCCGGTCGCGTGCTCGAGCGGCCCGCCGAGGTCGAGACCGGCGACGTCGCCCAAGCTCGCGATCAGGTTCGCCATCGGCGTCGGATCCGGGTTCGCGATGTGCCGCCCGCCCTTCAGCCGGCCGCCCGCGCCCCCCGCGAGCAGGATCGGGATCTTCGACTGGTCGTGCACATTGCCGTTGCCCATCGCACTCCCGTACATCACGAGCGAGTGATCGAGCAGCGAGCCGGCGCCGTCGGGCGTGGCACGCAACTTCTCGACGAAGTCGCCAAAGAGCCCCAGGTGGTACGCGTTGATCTTCGCGTACTTCTGCATCGCGTCCGGATTGTCCTGGTGATGCGAGACGATGTGATGCGACTCGGGAACGCCGATCTGCGGATAGTTGATCGGGCTCGCTTCGACGCCCTTCATGAACGTGAACACGCGCGTGACGTCGGCGCGCCACGCGAGCGCGACGAGCTCGTACATGAGCTTCACGTGCTCTTCGTACGACACGGGAACGCCGGTCGGTGCCGCGGGCAGCTCGACGCGCGACTCGAGCTGCCGGCCCGCGAGCTGAATCCGCCGCTCGACCTCGCGAACGTTGTCGAGGTACTCCCCGATCGTTGCGCGGTCCTGCGGCCCAAGCTCGGCGTTCAGGCCCTGCGCGGCCGCCAGGACGGAGTCGAGAATGCTGCCCTTCTCGCTCCAGCGCGCCGCGCGCTGCTCGGGCGTGCCGCTGTCGCCGAACAGCCGCTCGAATACGGTCTGGGGATTGAGCTCCATCGGCAGTGGCGCCGTCGGCGTGCGCCACGACAGCGTGTTCATATATATGCAGCTGTAGCCGAACGCGCACGAGCCGGGCGAGCCGCTCATGTCCTCGATGCCGAGCTCGAGCGACGGCAAAGCCGTGCCTTGGCCGATCGCGTCGACGACGTGCTGATCGATCGTCTGGGCCGAGCGCACGTCGGGGCCCTCCGTCTTGCGCACTGAGCCGCCGTGCAGCCAGAGCGACGTCGCGCTGTGGTGCTCGGACTGCGGCGCGGCATGCAGGCCGGTCACGACGTTGACGTGCTCGCGCAGCGGCTCGAAGCGCGCGAGCAGCGGCGGCAGCGCGAGCTTCGGCCCCGGCGGCGGGGTCCAGATCTGCGGCCGCACGCCGTTCGGCACATAGACCGCGCCGAAGCGGAACTGCGGCGGCGGCTCCGCGCGCGCGGCGGACACCATCGCATCGAGCATCGGCAGCGAGACCGCCGTGCCGAGCGCGCCGCGCAACACCGTGCGGCGGGAAATCCGTTTCTTCGTGACGAACATCGCAGACTCCTCAGTTCGTGGCGACCGCTGCCGCGCCCAATACCACCGGCGACGCGTCGATCGGCGGCGGACGCGACGGGCTCATCATCGCCGTCGTCGCGTCCGCGGCGGCCGGCTGCTCTCTCATTTGAAACGGTACGCTGCGCACGACGCCGAGCACGAGCGCGCTGAACTTGTAGTGGTCCTTCGCGGCCCCGCGCACGACGGCGCGCACGGCCGGCATGTCCGCGGGCTCGAGCCCGCGCGCGAGCGCATACGTCATGAGCTTGCGCGTCACGGTCGAGACGAACAGCTCGGGGCGGCTCAGGATCGCGGCGCGCAGCTCGGCGGGCCCGGACACTTTCGCGCCGCCCGGCAGCGAGCCGCCCGCGTCGATCGGGCGGCCCGCGTCGGTCCGACGCCAGCGGCCGACCGGGTCGAAGTTCTCGAGCGCGAAGCCCGCCGGGTCCATCGTGATGTGGCAGCTCGCGCAAACGGGATCCCGCCGGTGACGCTCGAGCCGCTCGCGCACGCTGCGCGGCGCGGCGCCGGCCGCGTTGTCCTGGAGCGCCGGCACGTTCGGCGGCGGCGGATTCGGCGGCGAATCGTAGACGTTCGTCATGATCCACTTGCCGCGGAACACGGGCGACGTGCGGGTCGCGACGGAGGTCTCGAACAGGATGCTGGCCTGACCGAGCAGGCCGCGGCGATTCGGGTCGGCAATCTGTACGCGTCGGAACGCATCACCGAACACGCCGTCGATGCCGTAGTGCGCCGCGAGACGCTCGTTCAGGAATGTGTAGTCGGCGCCGATCAGATCGAGCACGCTCTCGTCGCCGAGCAGCACGCTCGCGAGAAAGAGATCGGTCTCGCGCAGCATGTCCTTGCGCAGGTTGTCGTCCCAATCCGGGAACTCCTGCAGATCGGGCGACTTCGCCGCGATGTTGCGCAGCTGCAGCCACTGCTCAGCGAAGTTCTCGACGAGCGCGTGCGCGCGCGGATCGGCGAGCATGCGGCGCACTTGCGCCTCGAGGATCTTCGGATCGGAGAGCCGGCCGGTCACGGCCAGGTCGAGCAGCTCGTCGTCCGGGATGCTGCTCCATATGAACAGCGCGAGCCGCGACGCGAGCGTCACGTCGTCGAGCCGATACACCGTGCCCGGCGCGGCGGACGTCGCCGGGGCGACGCCGCGGAACAGGAACTCGGGGCCGCTCAACATTCGCGCGAGCGCGAGCTGAATGCCGCGCTCGAAGTCGCGGCCGCCATGGCTGCCGCGGACGTAGAAGTCGTGCAGCGTCTTCGAATCTCCCTCGGTGACAGGCCGGCCGTACGCGCAGCGCGCGAGCCGGCCCAGGATCTGCTCCGCGCAATCGTCCGCGTCGATCGTTCGATCGGGCCGGCACGTCAGGATGCTCCGCCGCACGGCCGTGTCGCCGGGACCCGTCGAATCGTACGGGCCCGTCACGAGCACGCGCGCGATCCGCGGCCACCCATACGCGTCGTTGCCGGGCGGCAAGTCGCTGTCGAACGGCTGCATCACGCGCTGCTCGATCGCGAAGCTCTTCATCACGAACGTGAAACCGAGCTCGTGAACGCCGGCCGTGACCGGTAGACGCACGCGGATCCGCTCGTGCGCCGACGCGGTCGCGCTGCCTTGATCGCGGTTCGACAACGCGTCGTCGTCGCGGCCGCCGAGCTCGGCGCGATGCACGACCTCGCCGTCGAGCAGCATCTCGTACTCGAATGGTGTCGCGAAGCCTTCGAGGCCGCGCACAGTGCTCGCCGCCGCCTCCCAGAGCTCCGGCCGAAACTCATACTCGGCATCGGTCGGGAAGTAGTGATCGACCACGAGGCCGCCACGCGTGCCGAGCGGCAACCCCTCGATCCAGCGGTTCTGAGAAAGATCGGGCCGCGGCTCGTAGTGCGTCGAGCGCGGCTCGACGGTCGTGTCGCCGAGCGCGGTCGCGGCGACGCGCATCCCGACCGTGAGATAGCGCTCGAGCAACAGCGGCGACGTCTTGAGCACGTCCGACACGTTGTCGAAGCCGTAGCTCGACGCATCGGCGGGCAGCAG
>Ga0326726_10005169_pt1 | contig 11841 bp, 10 predicted proteins | sample MHFenrmetagenome_2_FD_207603 | JGI IMG/M metagenome (GOLD analysis project Ga0326726, IMG submission 207603) | Lab enriched peat soil microbial communities from Michigan Hollow, Ithaca, NY, United States - MHF15MN | ecosystem: Environmental > Terrestrial > Soil > Wetlands > Peat | place: USA...
CGGGCGACGATCAAGCGTGCCCCGTGCGATCCGAGCGCACGATTGCATGCGACGTCTTCGTCGGCAATGCGCGCGGCTTCGGTCCAGGCGGTGCTGGCGCGCGCGCCGCGTGCTGTTGCGCGCAAGAGCGCACGCATCCGGTCCAGCGCCCAACGCAGGTTTACGGCTGTCGGGCGCGTGGCTTGCAGTTCCGCGTACGCGCGCGCGAGCGTCGCGTCGTCGTCGTTCTCCTGCATCGCAAGCGCGAGGCCATATGCACCGGCGACCCCGATCAGCGGGGCGCCGCGTACCTGCATGGCGCGGATCGCGTCGGCGATCTTCTGCCACGCGTCCATTTCCACCGTGACGAAATCGAATGGCAGACGCGTCTGGTCGATGATGCCCACAGCGCGGCGGCCATCGGGCGACGCGACCGGCCAGATCGAGCGATAGTGACGATTACCGACTTTCACGCGGCGATTCTACGGGCGCGCCCGCCTTCACTCGCTCCAGGGCGAGGACATATTGCCCGCGATCGCCGGGTAGGCAAGCGCGAGGACAAACGGCGCACTCTACGAGATCGAGAGCGGACGTTGCAGGACCAACGCGATGGCAAACGCGCAGGCAGCGCCAGAGCCTCTGCCGCGTCGAGCGCAGCGGTGACGGCGAAACGTAATGCGACACCCGCCTCGGGAGCCAGGGCGTCGAGCCGGAACTTGACTGCAAACCACGTCGTCCCAGATCAGAACGGGTGGCGCAGAACAAGGTCGAGGTGTTCACCCTCGTGTCTTGCGGGCACTCAGGTCACGCGCACGTCAGCGTGACGGCGCACGCCGCTCGTGTTTGCTCTGGCATGGCGCGCAACGCACTGCCATGGGATGGACAAGCAGGCGCGGGCGGCCGATCGGGCCGGCGCACTCCACGCACCAACCATAGGTGCCGTCCGCAACACGCGCAAGCGCGGCATCGATCTCTGCCAGTTCCGCCGTGGTGTGCGAAAGCTGCGCGATGTCCATGCTGCGCTGGGCTTCGGCGGCCGCGTCGTCGTCGGTGTCCTCCGCGCGGCGCGGCAGGCCAGCCTCGTCGTGGTGCTCGAGTCCATGCCCGTGCAGGCGCGCTTCGACCGCCGCGGCAATTTCTGCGCGTGCAGTGCGCAAACGCACGGCAAAGTCGGCGAGCTCGTCGGCGGTCAACTCGCTTGGCGTGGCGCGTTCGTTCATCGCAAGTCCTCTTTAGCTTCGATATTGGGCTGCTTGCTCTCTCGGCAAGCGAAATGTCGGCATTTCGTCTGATCAAAGTGAGGGAACGGCGCGCTATTGTTGCGTCGCGGCAAGGTTGGGAACATGTTCGACACACACTCTCTTCGTTATGCACTGACGCCCCGGTCCATCGCGGTCGTCGGGGCGACCGACAAACCGGAAGCTCTCGGAAGGTACGTGTTCGCGAACCTTCTGGACGGAGGGTTTCAGGGCGCGCTCCACCCGGTCAACCCCAAGTATGCAGAGATCGCAGGGCGCCCGTGCTTCAAGTCGCTGCAGGCGCTGCCCGGACCTGTCGACATGGCAATCGTCGCTACGCCCGCCGCGACGCTGCCGTCGATTATCGACGACGCGGGAGAACGCGGCGTCAAGTGCGTGCTCGTGTTGTCTGCCGGCTTCGCCGATGCGGGTGCCGAGGGCCGCAAACTGCAACAGGTGGCGCTGGCACGCGCGCGCAAGCGCGCAATACGGTTGCTGGGTCCCGGGAGTCTTGGCGTGCTGCGCCCTTCGCTCGGGTTGAACGCGAGTGTCGTGCGGACCGCGGCGCGGCCCGGCTCGGTCGCCCTCGTGTCGCAATCCGGCGCCGTGATGACGGCGCTGCTCGACTACGCGTGGACCGCCGGATTCGGGTTTTCGTCGGTCGTCTCGACCGGCGCGAGTGCCGACGTCGAATTTGCCGACATCCTCGATTTCCTCGCGCTCGATGCGGCGACACGAAGCATCGTGCTCTATGTCGAAGGCCTGCACGATGCGCGCGCGTTCATGTCGAGCGTGCGCGCGGCCTCCAGTGTCAAACCGGTCGTCATCCTGAAGGTCGGCCGGCACATGACCGGCCTCAAAACCGCGATGAGTCACACCGGTGCACTCGTCGGCAACGACGCGGTCTTCGAAACCGCGCTCAAGCGCGCCGGTGCAATTCGCGTGCGCGCCTACAACCAGATGTTCGCCGCAGCCGAAGCACTGGCTGCCGGACGCCTCCCGCAGGGGACGCCGGCCAACCGGCTCGCCATCCTCACCAACGGCGCGGGTCCCGGTGTGCTCGCGGCCGATGCGGTTGCGGGGTCCAGCGTGACACTTGCAACGCTCTCGGCGGCAACGACGCAGGCGCTCGATGCCGCATTGCCGCCGGCCTGGTCACGCACCAACCCGGTCGACATTCTCGGCGATGCGGATGCGCCGCGCTTCGCGGGTGCGCTGCAACGCCTGCTCGACGACGAGGGCAACGACGGCGTGCTGGTCCTGGTCTCGCCGATGGTGCGTATCGACGCCGACGGGACAGCGCGCGCCCTGCTCGACGTGGTGAAGCCGTCGACCAAGCCCGTGGTCAGCGTCTGGCTCGGCGAGCACGAGGCTGCGCGCGGGCGCGCGGTGTTCAAGGCGGCGGGGTTTCCGGCGCTCGCCAGCCCGGAGCGCGGCGTCGAGTCCTTCGGGTACCTCGCGCGGCTCGTGCAGAACCGGCGCCTGCGACTGCAGGTCCCGGCGCCGCGGGTCGACGAATTCGATCTCGATCTTGGCGGCGCGCGCAACGTACTGCGCGAGGCGCTGGAGTCGGGTCACGCGGCCCTCGACGAGCGCGAGTCGAAGCGGTTGCTCGACTGTTTCGGCATCGCCACGGTGCCGGCATTTCTCGCGAGGACACCCGAAGAGGCGGTGTTTCACGCGGCCGCGATCGGCTTTCCCGTGGTGTTGAAGGTCGTGGCGAGCGGCATCACCCACAAGAGCGAAGTGGCCGGCGTCCTGCTTGGACTGCGCTCGGCGGAGGACGTGACGCGCGGTTTCGCCTCGATCGCGAACAACGTGGCGGCCCGGGCACCGGGCGCGCGTTTCGTCGGCGTGCACGTGCAGGCGATGGTTGAACGGCCTGGAGGGCGCGAATTGATCATCGGCATCGCGCGTGATCCGACCTTCGGGCCGGTAATCACGTTCGGCATGGGCGGCATCGGTGTCGAGGTATTCCGCGATTCCGCGCTCGCCCTGCCACCGCTCAACCGGTTTCTCGCGCGGGAGATGATCGCCGCCACGCGCGTCTCGGAGATGCTGGGCGAGTTCCGTGGCCGTCCCGCCGTGGCGCTCGACGACGTGATCGACGTGCTGCTCAAGGTCTCCGAGATTGCCTGCGAGTTGCCGTGCGTCGAGGAACTCGACATCAACCCGGTGGTCGCCGACGACGCCGGCGTGATTGCACTCGACGCGCGTGTCGTGCTTGGCAATGGCGCGCTGGCGGCGGACGCCAGTTATTCGCACCTGGCGATTCATCCCTATCCGAAGAATCTCTGGCGCGCGGTCCGGTTGCGCACGGGCGATACCACGTTGCTGCGGCCGATCCGACCAGAAGACGCGGAAGCGGAACAACGGTTCATCCGCCGGTTGTCGGCAAAGAGCATCTATCTGCGGTTTCACGCGCCGCTGCGCGAACTGTCCGAGGAGCGGCTGATTCGTTTCACGCAGATCGACTACGACCGCGAGATGGCATTCGTGGCGACCGACATGCAGGACGAAGTCGAGGAGATCCACGGGATTGCGCGTTACACGCGCAACCCGGATCGGACGAGCTGCGAGTTCGGACTCGTCGTCGAAGATGCATGGCACGGCCGCGGTCTGGGCGGCGCCTTGCTGTCTGCGCTCGAAGCCTGTGCACGCGAACGCGGCCTGCGCGAGATGATCGGCTTCGTGATCGCCGACAACGACGATATGGGCCGGCTGATGAACGGGCGCGGCTACGCGCCGCAGCGTGATCCGGACGACCCGATGGTGCTGCGTTTCGTCAAAGCGCTGTGAACGCGGCGCGATCGATAGAATCGCGCCTTCGTCCGGGAACCCACCATGCATCGAGGCTTCAGTCATGCCGCACTGCTGCTCGTCGCGGCGCTCCTTGCGCCCGCGTACGCGCAGACCAATGCGGCCAAGGACGCGCCTGACGCGGCGCTCAAGCAGGCCGAGCGCGCGCCGAAGCGCGGCTTCTTCTGGGAAGCGCGCAAAGGCGACCAGAAGATCTATCTCTTCGGCACGGTGCATGTCGGGCGCGCGGATTTCTATCCGCCGAACATCGAGTTCCTCCGTCGCTTCCACGAGGCGAGTGCGGTCGTCGTCGAGGCCAATGTCTTCGATGCAAAGCGCGTGGGCGAGGTCGTGCAGAAATTGGCGCTTTATCCGGAGGGCGAGGGCGGGCTCGATACGCACATCAACGACGAGATGCGCGGCCGGGTCGCGGCCCAGGCCAAGCGTTTCGGTCTCGACCCCGCACGGGTCTGGCGCATGAAGCCGTGGATGCTCGCCAACACGCTGGTCATCCTGCAGGCGGCCGGGAGCGGGTTCAATCCGGCCTATGCGACCGAAGCGTTCCTGTACCAGTTCGCCAACGGAACCGGCAAGCCGTTGCTCGAGATCGAATCGATCGAACTGCAACTTGGCATCTTCGAGCGCGCCGACCAGGAAACGCAGATTTCCTACCTCGACCAGGCGCTGCACGGCGTCGAATCCGGCGACGCCGAACGCGAAGTCCGCAAGATCGTCGAGGCCTGGGAGCGCCGCGACGTTCAGGCGGCCGAGCGCCTGATCGACGAGATTCACGGCGCGAAGAGCCGCGGCGAGAGATTCGTCGCGGAGCAATTGTTCGACACCCGCCACCCGCGCATGGTGGAAGCGATCGAAAAGTACGCAGCGAGCGGCTCCGTGCACCTGGTGGCGGTCGGTGCGCTGCATTACTTCGGCCCGCGGGGATTGCTCGAAATGCTCCGCGCGCGCGGATTCACGATCACACCGATTCCCTGAGCGCGCGCAGGTTCGAGCTCGAACTTGCGGGGGCAACCTGGAAATTCCGGTCCGACCGCGCGCTGTTCTGGAAGGCGCGCGATGCCGATGTGCATGTCGGCAAGGCGGCGACGTTGCGTGGGCACGGCGTGCGGTTCCCCACGCTACGAGCGTTCGGCGAACTCACCGACCGCGCGCCGATCGCGCGTCCGCCCGAGGATCGTGTGATCGTGATCGCCGACGACCGCCCGTTCGAAGTCCCGTCGGTGCTGGCCGCCTGAGGCGCGGCCGCCGCTACTGCGGCCAGAAGAGATAGGAGTCCATCGCGAGCACGCCGCTGTCCACGCCGGCCTCCAGCCGCTCGACGCGGGGTGCCGATCCGGCTGCGCCTAGCGCAACAAATAGCGGCAGGAAATGCTCGTCGCTCGGGTGCGCGCGTTGCGCATGGGGCGCGAGCTCGCGATAGCGGACGAGTTCGGATCGATTGTTCGACTGCAACCTTGCGTCGACCCAGTTGCGGAATTCTTCGACATATGGAACCGCCGCGCCCTCGGCGATTTCGCGACCGCGGCCGTGCAGCGAGCGCATCCACTCGCCGAGGTTGTGCGTCATGTGGCCCGAGCCGATGACCAGCACGTTCTCGCGCGCAAGCGGGGCAAGCGCGGCGCCAACGCGAAGGTGATGCTCGGGGCCAAGTGGCGGCTGGACCGAGATCTGCGCAGCCGGAACGTCGGCGTTCGGGTACATCTTGAGCAACGGAACCCAAGCGCCGTGATCGAGACCATGGCACCCGTTCGGTGTCGCCACGAACCCGCACTGCTTGAGCAGTCCGAGTGCGCGTTCGGCCACCTCCGGTGCGCCGGGCGCCGGATACTTGATCCGGTAGAGCTCCTGGGCGAACCCACCGAAGTCGTGGATCGTCTCCGGACTCCGACTCGTCGCCAGCATCGGCAACTCGGTTTCCCAGTGCGCCGAGGCGATCAGGATCGCGTCAGGCCGGCGCAGCCGTTTGCCGAGTTCAGCCCACACGGCGCCGGCACGCCCGGCTTGCACGGCGTGCATCGGTGAGCCATGAGAGACAAAAGCGGTTGGTTGCGTTGGCATGATCGTTTGCGCCTGTCACCTTGTTGGGGCGCGCGCACTCGCTTCAGGTCAGCTGAGGCCTTCCGCCTTCAGCGCGGCCTGCACTTGTGGGCGTGCGGCGACGCGTCCGACGTACTGCGCAAGCACTGGCCACTTTGCAAGGTCGATGCCCGTCGGACCGGCCCACCGCAGCACCGTGTAGAGATACGCGTCAGCGACGGTGAACTGGCTGCCCATCAGGTAGTCCTTGCCCTTGAGCTGCTCGTTGACCCAGTCGAAGCGTCCACGGAGCTTCACCTTTTGCGCTTCCTTCACTTCCTCGGGCGTCGCCGGATTGAAGAGCGGCGAGAACTGCTTGTGCAGCTCGGAGGTGATGAAGTTCAACCATTCCTGCAGCCGGTACCGCTCCATCGAGCCATTGGGGGGCGCAAGTTTCGCTGCGGGGACTTTGTCGGCCAGGTACTGGACGATTGCCGGGCCTTCGGTGAGACGCTGGCCGTCGTCCAATTCGAGCGTTGGGACGTAGCCCTTCGGGTTGATCTGGAGGTAATCGCCGCCGTCGTCCATCTTCTTGGTCTTGGTACTGACCTTCATCGTTTGATGCGGCAGTCCCAGCTCGCACAGGACGATGTGCGGCGAAAGCGAACAGGCACCCGTGGCGTAGTAGAGCTTCATGTGGTCTCCTCGTTGGACGTCGGGCACCGCGTCAAGGCGCGGTGCCCGCGATGGTCAGGCAGGAAGGTCAGGTCAGGCTGGCCGATGTTACGCAGGCCAGTCCCGTCGCCGACATCAAGCCGCTTGAAGACCGCTCCGCACCGGCGTCGAGCGATTCCCGCCCAGGGCGAAGGCACCCGCGCCCAGCATCGACTGAACCAACGCGGCGACGGTCAGGAACGCCGGATATTCCCAGCCGCCCTTGGCCGAGGTGAAGAGCCAACCATTGCCGGAGTGGACCCAGGTTGCGCCGAGCAGGACGGGAACGAGCGCGAGCGCGACCCAACGAACCTGGAAGCCGGCGATCAGCGCGATCCCGCCCGCGATCTCGGCGACGATCGTGATGTAGGCGAAGAAGCCGGGCAGACCAAGCGACTGGAAGAACCCGACGGTGCCGGGCAGCGTAAAGACAAGCACTTTCAACAGGCTGTGCGCGATGAACATCAGGCCGAGCGCCAGACGCAGCACCAGGGCAGCGTACGGGGCGGTTTTGGCATCGATCATGGTGGACTCCGAAGGGTTACCAAAGGGTTACGGCTCCGTGCGAACCGTCGAGGCGCAAAACTTAAGCATCTTGCCGCTCGGGAAAAAGATGGATTCCCGGGAATGTTTGTTGTGAATTTCGGGATAATCGAGCGATGGATCGACTCTCCGCCATGCAGGCTTTCGTCCGCGTCGTCGAGGCAGGCAGCTTTGTGCGCGCGGCGGAACGCCTGCCGTGGTCGACTTCGTCGCTGTCGCGGTTGATTGCAGACCTGGAAGAGCATCTCGGCGCGCGCCTGCTGCATCGCACGACCCGTCGTCTATCGCTGACGGAAAGCGGCCAGGCGTTCTACGAGCGCAGCGTTCAACTGCTCAACGACCTGGAGGAGGCCGAGGCGCTGGCTGGCCAGACCGTCGCGGCGCCGCGCGGAACGATCCGTCTCACGTGTTCGTACAACGTTGCGAAGCACCGTTTGGCGCCCGCGATTGCGAGTTTTGTCGCGCGTTATCCGCTGGTGCGGTTCGACGTAACGGTGGCCGAGCGCATCGTCGACCTCGTCGACGAGGGCTTCGACCTTGCGATCCGCGTAGGTCGGGTCGGAAGCGAGCAGCTCGTCGCGCGCAAGCTCGGTGAGACCGTCCTGCTGGCGTGCGCCGCGCCGGCATACATACAAAGACGCGGCACGCCGGCCGCGCCCGCCGATCTGGCTGGGCACGACACGCTCACCTATGCCTACGCGCCGACTGCGCAGTGGCAGTTCTTCGATGCCGCCGGCGCCGTGCACGAGATTCGCGCCGGTGGCAGCCTGCACGCGAACAGTGGTGACATGCTGATCGCGGCGTCCGTGGCGGGCCTCGGCATCGTCTACGAGCCGGACTTCATGGTCGCGCCGGAACTGGCGGCCGGCCGGCTGGTTCGGGTCATGCCCGAGTACCACGGTCGGCGTGCCGACATCTGGGCTGTCTATCCGAGCCGGCGCCACCTCTCGGTGAAAGTGCGCCGGTTCGTGGATCACGTGGCGGCGTGCTTCAAGCCGCCGGTTGTGGTCCCGGCGCCACCACCGCAACGCCGGGCAGCACGCGGCGTCACCGTGCCACGGCCGGCGGGCCGCACCAAACGCGCGCGCTAGAGGTTCCGCTCTATCGACGCGGTTGACGAGCCCGGCGCGATGAGAAATAGTACGAACGTTCGCATTTTTCTTCCTCTCCTCTCCCCACCTCGCTGATGACCGGCCTCGCGCCGCCCCGTCCTGCCGGCCCGTCCGTGGCCGAGCGCCCGCGCAAGGGCGAGACCACGCGCGCCGCCATCGTTGAGGCGGGGCTTGCGCTTGCGCGCCGGGAAGGGCTCGAGGGCCTCACCATCGGCCTGCTGGCCGATGCCCTGCGCATGAGCAAGAGTGGTGTGTTTGCGCATTTCGGCTCGCGCGAGGACCTGCAGCTTGCCGTGCTGCGTGAATACGCGGCGCGCTTCGTCGAGGACGTCTTGCGTCCCGCCGTCGAACGGGAGCGCGGGCTGCCGCGGCTGCAGGCAATGCTCGAGAACTGGCTGCGCCTGCTCGCGCGCGAGCTCGAGCAGGGTTGCCTGATGATCGCCGGCGCGAGCGAGTACGACGATCGGCCCGGCGCACTGCGCGATGCAATGGTCGGCATCGTCGCGGGCTGGAAGGATGAACTGCTGCGCGCGATCGATGCGGCCAAGGACGCGGGTCACCTCGGTGCCGGCGTCGAATCGCGCCAACTCGTTTTCGAGATCTATGGCCTCATGCTCGCGCTGCACCAGGACGCCCGGCTGCTTCGATCGGCCGACGGCGTCCGGCGTGCGCGCGTGGGCCTCGCGCGTCTCATCGATGCAGCGCGTGCGGATCGAGGCGCCCGCTCGCGTCGTTCCAGCCAGTCCAACAACAAGCCTTCCGGCGCAAAAGCGCGTTCGCCGCGGTTGCGCCGGTCGCCGTCCACGTAGGAGTTGTCCATGCCGATCTATACGCCCCCTTTGCGTGACCAGCAGTTCGTGCTGCACGAGGTGCTCAATGCCGCCGACGAACTGAAGGCCATGCCGCCGCACGCGGAGATCGATGCGGACACGCTGACCCAGGTTGTCGAGGAAGCCGGCAAGTTCTGCGCGGAAGTCCTGCTGCCGATCAATCGTTCCGGCGATGAGGAGGGGTGTGTCTACGATGCGCAGACACACGAAGTGCGCACGCCCAAAGGATTCAAGGAGGCCTACGCGCAGTTTCGCGATGGCGGCTGGCAGGGACTTGCCGCCGATCCGCAATATGGCGGACAAGGTCTGCCGCACGTCCTGCAGGTTGCGTTCTACGAGATGCAGTACTCCTGCAATCAGGCCTGGGCGATGTATCCGGGCCTCACCAATGGCGCGTACGAGTGCCTGATGACGCACGGCACGCCCGAGCAGAAGGAGCTTTTCGTCACCAAGCTGGTCTCAGGCACCTGGACCGGCACCATGTGTCTCACCGAACCTCATTGCGGCACCGACCTCGGCATGCTGCGCACCAAGGCCGAGCCGCGCGGCGACGGCAGTTTCGCGCTGACCGGCAACAAGATCTTCATTTCGTCGGGCGAGCACGAACTCGCCGAGAACATCGTCCACCTGGTGCTCGCGCGCCTTCCGGATGCGCCGCAGGGGACCAAGGGCATTTCGCTTTTTATCGTCCCGAAGTTCCTGCCCGACGGCAAAGGCCGCGAGGCGCGTGTCGGCAAGCGCAACGGCATCTACTGCGGCGGAATCGAGCACAAGATGGGCATCCACGGCAATTCGACCTGCCAGATGGTGCTCGACAACGCGACGGGCTGGCTCGTCGGCGAGCCCAACAAGGGGCTCAACGCGATGTTCGTGATGATGAACGGCGCGCGGCTCGGTGTTGGCGTGCAGGGCCTGGGCCTGACCGAGGTTGCGTACCAGAACGCGGCCGCCTACGCCAAGGACCGCATCCAGGGTCGCTCGTTGTCGGGAGCGAAGACGCCGGAAAAGCCGGCCGACCCGATCATCTTCCATGCCGACGTGCGCAAGATGCTGCTCACCGCGCGCGCTTATGCCGAGGGCGGGCGCGCGTTCGCCTACTGGGTCGCGTTGCAAGCCGACCGGCAGGATGCCCATGCCGACGCCGAGGAACGCCAGTTTGGCGCGGAGATGATGGCGTTGATGACGCCGATCGTGAAGGCCTTCATGACCGACAACGGATTTCGCTGCGCGTCGGAATGCATGCAGGTGTTCGGCGGGCACGGCTACATCCGCGAATGGGGCATGGAGCAGTTCGTGCGCGACGCCCGCATCAACATGATCTACGAGGGCACCAACACGATCCAGAGCCTGGATCTGCTCGGCCGCAAGGTGTTGATGGACAACGGCGCCAAGCTGAAGAAGTTCGGCAAGATGGTGCAGGCGCTCGTCGAGCAGCACGGCACCGACCCCGCCATGAGCGAGTTCGTCACGCCGCTCGCCGATCTTGGCGACAAGGTGACCAAGCTCACGATGGAAATCGGCATGAAGGCCTTCCAGAATCAGGACGAGGCGGGTGCCGCGGCGGTCGACTACCTGCGCATCGTCGGTCACCTCGTCTACGGCTATTTCTGGGCAAAAATGGCGCGCGTTGCGCTAAACCGGATCGCCGCCGACGGTGACGCCGTAGATCCGTTCTACGTCGCAAAGCTTGCCACCGCGCGCTTCTACTTCCAGCGCCTCCTGCCCGAGACCGCCTTTCACATTCGCGCGGCGCGTGCCGGCGCCAAGAGCGTCATGGACCTTCCCGTGGAACTCTTCTGATGCGCTTTCTTGCCGCGCTCCTCCTGCTCGTGCCGTTGCTGGTCTGGGCGCAAGAGCAGGGCGCGTCGCCGATCGGCCTTTGGCGGACAATCGATGACGCAACGGGCAAGCCACGCGCGTTGGTCCGTCTGTACGAGCAGGACGGCAAGATCTTCGGGCGCGTCGAGCAGAGCCTCGTACCCGACGAGCCGCCAGACCAGGTGTGCGACCGCTGCACCGACGAGCGCCGTGGTCTGCGCAAGCTCGGACTCGTGATCGTCCGCAACATGCAGCCCGACGGCGACGTCTGGAGCGGCGGCGACATCCTCGACCCGGACAACGGCAAGGTCTACAGCTGCAGGTTGCGGGTTGTCGACGACAATCGCTCGCTCGAAGTGCGCGGCTTCATCGGTTTTTCGCTTCTCGGCAGAACCCAGATGTGGGAGCGGGTCGACTGAGACCCGCACCATCGAGCAACAAGGAGAAAACACGTGAGCAATTTCCTGGTGCGAAAGGTCGCGGTGCTCGGCGCCGGCGTGATGGGCGCGCAGATCGCAGCGCATTGCGTGAATGCCAAGGTTCCGGTGATCCTCTTCGATCTACCGGACACGAAGTCGGGCAACAAGAACGGCATCGTGCTGCGCGCGATCGACAACCTGAAGAAACTCAGCCCGGCGCCGCTCGCCAATCGGGACGACGCGTCCTATATCGAGGTGGCGAACTACGAGGAGCACCTCGAACTGCTCAAAGGCTGCGACGTGGTGATCGAGGCGATCGCCGAGCGGATGGACTGGAAGCACGATCTCTACCGCA
>Ga0326726_10005170_pt1 | contig 11840 bp, 7 predicted proteins | sample MHFenrmetagenome_2_FD_207603 | JGI IMG/M metagenome (GOLD analysis project Ga0326726, IMG submission 207603) | Lab enriched peat soil microbial communities from Michigan Hollow, Ithaca, NY, United States - MHF15MN | ecosystem: Environmental > Terrestrial > Soil > Wetlands > Peat | place: USA...
CATGAGCTTGAGGATGCCGTCAAGCAATTCTTCGCCGCCTTTCACCGTTATCCCCGCCCCGCTCTTTTCCAAAAGTTCCTTTTCATCCCTGAAGTCATCCATGGAGGGTCCATAAAAAATGACCTTGCCCCATGCGGCGGGTTCGAGGATGTTTTGCCCGCCCTTTGGGACAAGGGAACCGCCGCAGAAGACCACAGAAGCGAGAGAGTATACTTTGAAGAGTTCACCGATGACATCGATAACGATAATCCGCTCGCTGGTTCGATGTCTGCCACCGTTGATCTCAGTCATAGTCATACAATCGCGAAAGCCTGCCTCCTTGACCAAGGATAAAACTGCATGACCTCTTTCAGGGTGTCGAGGGACAATAATCAATTTTAAATCAGGGTAACTCTCAAGGAGGCGTCTGTAAACATAGAGGACTATTTTCTCTTCGCTGTCATGGGTGCTTCCCGCCACGAAGACCTTGTCAACTTTTGTGAGGTTCATCCTTCTTTCCATCTCTTCCCGGACAGGAGAGGATGCCTTCGCAGCGAAGCTGTCGTACTTTGCGTTACCCATGACATGAACCCTGGATGGCGCCATGCCAATCGCTTTCATACGCTCGCCATCAATTTCCGAAATCACGCCTATTTCGTCTATCAAATTTACAATGCCTTTCCAGAAGAACCTCGTCACCGCATACCTCTTATAGGAGTGTTCAGAGATGCGACCGTTAACCATAATTACCTTCGCTCCCCGCTCTTTACACACCCTGATAAAATTGGGCCAGAGCTCCGTCTCTGTAAGGATAAAGATATCAGGCCTCACTTTCGTGATAACCTTTCTCACGACAAACGGGATATCAAGAGGGTAGTATATAAAGGACGTAGCTCCGGTGACGATCCTTCTCGCTATGTCCTGGCCCGTTTCAGTGCTGGTGGATAATACAATGCAAGCCTCAGGGAAGTGCGTTCTTAAGGAAGCAACGATCGGCTCGGCAGCGGTTACCTCGCCGACGGAAACAGCATGTATCCATATCCTGGGGCTGCCTTTCATCTCCGCAAAGATTGAGGGCCTGACAATTCCGAACTTCGGTCCCATGCTTTGCCTGTATTTTCCCGTCAGTGTCATCTTGATCGCATAGTAGGGGAGAGCAAACAAGGCAGCCATAAATAATAGAATGTTATAAAGAAAGTACATTGATTGCAATTGTGTGGTCGGATTTTGCCGGAAGCATGGGCTCTTAGAATTATTTTGTCAAGGGCCTTTTCTCCCTTTCGGTAATTATTGACAGGTCAGCATCGATGGTGTATTGACATTCCGTCAGTACAATTCTTTCAAAAAATGACGCAAGACACATTTTTTCATAAGTTTCAGAAGAAGCGAAAAAGAAGGCATTTGATGAAGAAAATTGCCCCTTCCATCCTCTCCGCTGACTTCAGCCGGCTCGGTGAAGAAATCATGGCTGTGGAAAGAGCGGGCGCCGACTGGATACACATAGATGTAATGGACGGTCATTTCGTTCCCAATATCACTATCGGGCCAGGTCCGGTAAAATGGCTCCGAAAGATCACAAGACTTCCTTTCGACGTGCATCTCATGATTTCAAATCCGGAAAGTTATATAGACTCCTTTGCCGAGGCAGGGAGTGATATCATAACAATTCATGCCGAGACAGCCTTGCATCTCCACAGGACCATTGCCCAGATAAAGGAAAGGGGTATCAAGGCGGGCGTGTCTCTTAATCCTGCCACACCGCTTTTACATGTTGAGCCGATTTTGAAAGACGTCGATCTCCTTCTTGTCATGTCCGTTGATCCCGGATTCGGGGGACAGAAATTCATAGAGAGTATCCTGCCGAAGATAGCGCAGGCAAGGGAGATGGTGAATGCCGTTGCGCCAGATGTCGCCATCGAAGTTGACGGTGGCATAACTCTCGATAATATTCGGCTGGTAGCCGAAGCCGGCGCAGACGTCATAGTGTCGGGCGCCGCCATCTTCGGGAGCGGAGACTATGCCCACACCATCAGGACCATGAAAGACCGAATAGGCAGTTGATCTCCACTTAGAAATGGAAATGCCCCTATCCCCATTTGTTAAGGAGGGAACGGGGCATTTCTAGTGTGACTACCGTGCCTGCAGAATCCTCCCGATGGTCATGATTTCAGCTTCTTTAGTTCCTTCGTAAAGTTCGAGAATTTTGGCGTCACGGTACCATTTCTGGACGCTGTACTCGTCGATATAACCATACCCGCCGTGCAGTTCCACGGCATAGTTCGCACAGAAGACCGCCGTCTGGCCCCCGTAGTATTTTGACATCGCAGCCAGGGTGTAGTCCGGCCTGCCCTGATCAAGAAGCCATGCCGATTTATAAATAAGACCCCGCAGAGCCTCTATTTTGATCGCCATTTCCGTCAGCTTCATCTGGGTCAATTGGAATGAACCCAGGGGGGCTCCAAAAGCTGTTCTCTCTTTGACATACTTGATGCTTGTTTCCAGACAGCCTTCGGAGAGGCCGAGCGCCTGGCCTGCGACCATCACCCTTGTTGTATCAAAGAAATGCATCAACTGCCGGAAGCCGTTGCCTTCCTTGCCAACCAGATTAGTCCGAGGAACGCGGACATCCTCGAAGGCGATTTCTGCCGTGTCGCTGGAGCGTATGCCCATTTTTCCATGAATCTTGTTTCTCGTTATTCCCGGGGTGTCGGCATGAACTATGATAAGGCTGAAGCTGTTGTGTTTCTTTTCCTCCGGGTTGGTAATGCACTGGGCTACCATGAAGTCACAAACGCTTCCATTGGTTATGAACATTTTATTGCCGCTAATGACATAGTCGTTTCCGTCTTTAACAGCCTTAGTTCTGTATCCTGCCACATCCGTGCCGGCGTTGGGCTCCGTAAATGCGCCTGCGCTTACCTGTTCACCCCTGCACACGGGAGGGAGATAGGTCTTTTTTTGCTCTTCCGACCCGAACTGCAGTATGGATTCACAGCCGAATGTGGCGGCAACGACATTCAAGCCGATCCCCATATCTACCTTGGACAGTTCTTCAGTGATGATGGTATTGCCCAGGTAACCTGCCCCCGCGCCACCATATTCTTCGGGGATCCATGCCCCTACAAGACCATTTTCAGCGGCCTTTCTGCGAATGTCCGCGGTGTATTTTTCTCCCTCGTCGCATTCGTGGGATATCCCGGTAAACTCAGCTTGGGCAAATTTGTACGACATCTCTTTCAGCATCTTCAGTTCATCGTTCAATTCAAAATCCATTTCTTGTCCTCCTAATAGTATAATTTTCTCAGCCGATTTATATAATTCTACTCGTGTTGGCCTTGGCAGATCTGTCAACAATCAGGCAGTTGACCGACATGCCTTGAATTCTTACGGTTTATACAAAGCCAGCTATTTCCACTCATTTCTTGCATCATTGTGAAATCATGGGTATGGAAAATTTTATGCGAATACCGAAGGTCATGGATATCTTAATCTTTTTCATTATGTGGCAGCGTATCCTATTGCCACTCGCTTGCAGAAGTATTAAGGTAGGAATCGACCTGCAAAGAACCTTCTATTATAAAAACAGAGAGAAAATAGCAGAATCGCGGTGCCGGGGTCAAGGAAAAACCGGGTCACGGATAATAAATAATTTGGCACAAGATTAACCCGCAGATCGGCAGAGACCAAGCTTTCTGTCTGAATTCAACAAGTGATGAAATAAAGCAGGTACTACTCATAATGCACATCATTATTGACGGATATAATCTGATAAGACAATCCGACGAACTAAGAAGATGTGAGAGGTTCAGCCTGGAAGATGGCCGAAATGCTCTGATACGTAGCGTATCTCTTTATAAGAAACAGAAAGGACATAAGATGACCGTCGTCTTCGACGGCTGGCAGGGTGGACCTATAGAGGAAGAGAGGGATAAACTCTCAGGCATTGATGTCATATATTCCCGAAAGGGTGAAAAGGCGGATGAAGTCATCAAACGAATCGCTCAAGAAAGAGCAGAAAAAATTGTTGTTGTAACTTCGGACAGGGACATTGCCGATTTTGTCAGTCGCCGTGGGGGAACAGCAATCTCATCCCAGGATTTTGACGAACTGATGAGGAGGGCAAAAACATCTATGACAGACTATGCCCGCCAGACTGAAGTAAGATCAGATGAAAAAGAAGAAGATGATGCAATAAAGAGAGGAATAAAAAAGAAAGGCCCATCAAGGAGACTTTCCCGGAGGAAGAAGTCATCTATGGCAAGCATACGGAAACTTTGAGCTTGAATATTTAGATGCGTTTCCTTTTGAATATGTGAAGAAAATAGGATGACTGCGGAGAGTAGATCTGTGCTTCCCTTCCCCATCGATATTCAGTATGCACACTTGAAATAATGTCAACGACTCCGACAAGATCCAAATTCTTCTGATGATACCTATCAAACCATTCAATTATGTATTTCCTTGAACTTTGCCGTGCCAACCACGAGGTAGGCACATTCACGAAAACTAAATAACTGGGTTTCGCCTTTTCCACTTCTTCGATCATTTCATTCTGCATCTGTAAAGCATATTTGTGATCTTCCATTAAAGAGTACATGTAGATGTAACCGGTAGCCGAATGGCGGTTTGCATAGAAATAAATTTGCGGTTCTGAACCCAATACAACTATTTTATCCTCTTGCTGCGAGTGGGTCTCTATATATTTAGCTACCTCGATTGATTGTACAAAGGGGTTGGGAAAGTACGTGGCTTGGCAGGCTTGATACGGTGTCCACTCAAAAAGAAATGACCTGTATTGGAAGAGACTAACAAGTGAAAAGACAACAAACAACGATATGGGTACGAACTGAAGTCTTCCGTTCAATGACGCGATGCTTCTTGTGAGGCCATTTAGTCCAATACCGATAAGAATTGAAACTGCGGGGAGAATTAGCACAAAGTAGTGTTTTCGAAAATAGAATCCTGGGCAAACAGCGAGAAGAGAGAAAACTAATAGTCCTAAGACAAATGCCTTCTGAGCCCTGTACGTTTTTCCGATGAACAGAAATCCGGTTCCTACTACTGCTATTCCCCAGAGTAGATAAAACTTTCCTATGACACCCTCAAAATGATCTAGAAAGGATTTGAAGGCTCGGGAAAGGGGCGTTAGGGAAACGTATTGGGAGGCATAGGAAAAAGTCCAAAACCAAAATTTCTCAAATACTCCTGTAAAGTAGAGAACACCGCAGGTGATTGCTAATGGGATGGCTGCTCCCATCAAGAAGAAACATTCCTGCCTCAATAAAACCTGCAAAGAAAAGTTACGCGCCCGAGATGATCTGTAAACGAGATAGAGTGATGCAAAAATGACAAAGAATATCCCAGATTGCTTCATCAAGAAGGATAACCCCAACAAAATACCGCTCCAGAATATATATCCGGCCTTGCCGGATTCGGTGGATTGAAATAAGACTAGAAATCCAGCTAGCGCAGGCAACAGAACAAAATGGGTCGCATGAGCGGAAGTTCCCAAGACAGTGGGGCTCAAAGAAAGGATGGCAAAGGAAGCCCCGGCGACAAATCCGGTCAATTGATCAAAAAGATGCGTGGCTATCAGAAAAACCAGGATAATCGTGGCAACATTTATAATAATAAATCCGAGGTGAATCCCTGCTGTGGACTGTCCAAAGAAAAGCATAATTACCGCATAAGCGGCGTAAATTCCCGGCAGCTTCATATTGTAGGAAATGAGGTAGGGAGGAATTCCTTGAAGCATGAGCTGGCCCATATAAGCAAACTCACCTTCATCACGTTCCAGGGGAATTTCCATTAGTCGCAGCCGAATGAATACAATCAACAAAATGATTATTATAATCCCTGCCCAATAAATATAGGGGAAATTATTAATACTCACGCCTTGCGGTCTATCCTCGGGCAGTTCTTTTCCCTTCTTTTTCCGTGATTTTTTACCCATTCGATAATCAACCTTTTAAGATAATAATTATCTGCCTCTGCACTGCAAATTATCGTACCTTCTTCTCTTCACGGTGTCTCTTATCAATGACAGGGAAGCGATTAGCGACCATGAAGTATAGCTACTTATAAGTGATAAGAAGGAGAAAGTAGCGCAGTAACCGGGACCTGCTACCAGCTTATCCCCTGGCTTCTCAAAAAGTTCTTTGCATCTTCGTCACCCAGTCCTGCCGCTGTCTTCATATCCTCAAACGCCTGCCTTTGGTTACCGAGACTGTAATAAGAAGCTGCTCGGTTATAATAAGCCTCTGCATACGCTGGGTTCAGGGCGATAGCTCTGTCAAAGTTTCCAAGGGCCTGTTTGTAGTTGCCGAGCCTGCCATAGACAATTCCCCGGTTGTAGTAGGCCTCTGCATATTTCTGATTAGTCACGATGGCTCTGTCAAAATCACCTATCGCCTGTTTGTGGCTGCCAAGGATGTCGTAGGCAATCCCCCGGTTATTATAGGCCTTTGCATGCTTCGGGTCGATCTCGATGGTTTTGTCGTAATCCCCGATAGCCTTTTTATAGTCTCTAAGTCTGCTGTAAGCGAGACCGCGGTTATAGTAGGCCTTTTCAAGGTTAGCGTCGAGTTTGATGGCTTCATCCAAAGCCTCTATCGCTTTCCTATAGTTGCCAAGGTCGTTATAGGCGGTACCGAGGTTAAGATAGGCACGGCTGTTATGATCAGTAACTTTCAGGGCATGGCTAAACACTGTGATGCTATTCTGCCAGTACCCGACCTGTATCCATGTGATCATGAAAAAACATAAAAGGATGATGGCCGAAGATGCAAGAAGCACCTCTTTCCGGAAGCGCCATTTCTTCATGAGTTCCGGAATACCCCAGGCTGCCATTATAAACAACCCAATCATGGGGATATAGGTATACCTGTCCGCCCTAGCCTGTGAGCCGACCTGCACAATACCGATAACAGGCGCGAGTGTACCCACATACCATAGCCATCCCACTGCTAGGTAAGGAATTCTCTTTGCTGCCCAGATAACCGTTAAGGTTACAAAGAGAAGGACTAAAACCGTGCCCATGACCTGCCATGCCGGCAGCACCCCAGGATGAGGATAGAAAATAGCAAGATCATTCGGCCAGATCATCTTTCTGATGTAAATAACATAAGAAACGAAGGCATTCGCAATACGATCATTCAGGGGAAATGCCTCGATAGATGCAACGGCCCCTCCTTTTTGTTGGGCCATATATGTTACGAAACTCGATAGAGCTGCTATGGCAAATAGGGGAATCTTCTCCCAGAGGAGGGGTGGAATCGATGTCCATAGGAACCTGTAATCCGCCGGTTTCTCCGTTTTCAGCCCCCCTTTTTCTACAGTCTCCTTTTTAGACTTCCCTTTTTGTTTATCAAGAGACAAGCTTTCATTTACCTGTGTCCGGGCTTCTAGATTTGAAAGCTTCTCCTGCAGGCGTTGAAGGGGCCAGAAATCCAAAAGGAGAAGGACGAAGGGCAGACTGACGAGCATGGGCTTGGCCATGAGGCCCAGGACGAAGAATAGGAGGACAAAGAGATACCCCTTGTATCCGGGACGTTTCACATAATAGACATACGCCCCCATGGTGAGCATCCAGAAGAAAGTCGAGAGGACGTCTTTGCGTTCAGACACCCAGGCGACGGACTCCACATGGAGGGGGTGAAGGGCAAACAAGGCGGCAACAAAAGCGCTTTGCCAGAGCGCACGGGTCATCCGATTGAGTATGAGAAATAACAACAGAGTATTGGCAATGTGAAAGAAAACGTTCGTTAGGTGATGCCATCCCGGTTTTAAACCAAAGAGCTGACAGTCCAGCATATGGGACAGCCATGTAAGGGGGTGCCAGTTTGCAGCACGACTGGTCATGAATGCCCATCGAGCGCCTTCTAATGTAATACCATTTTGAATATGACTGTTTTCGGTTATGTACTCTTCATCGTCAAAAATAATGAAATCGCAATGCTTGACCTGCCAGAATGCGGCGAGCACTGTCAATGTAAGAAAGAGACAAATCAGCAGCTGGCGACGATAGTTTGGTATTCCATGAAACATAGAAAAACGTCCTTAAAGAAAAATTATTTTACAAGTAAAAGGGGTGAGCTTCACTCTTGCTGCTAATCCATAGCATTTTGATAGGTTAGTTCATGTCCTGACAGCCTCGATGAAGCGTTTCATTAAAAACTTTGGTTCTCCGGTAATAATCCCCAAAAAAATGTCAACGGCGCATCTTCTGTTGCGCCAATGCGACTCTCAGGTTATCGTTCGCTTCTCTAAAATCAGGTTTTATTCGTAGAGCATCCCTGAAATGATCTATGGCCTCACCAGTCTTCCCCGATCTGGCTAAAGCTATTCCCCAGGCATTATGAGCTTGAATAAATCTGGGGTTGAATCTAATTGCTTCCTGGAATTGACCGATGGCTTCCTCATAGCGTTCAATCGACATCCAGGCTACTCCCAGATTGTAGTGCGTACTCGAATTTGTTGGATCGGTTTTAAGCGCTTCTTGGTAATGACCAATGGCTTCTTTGAACATCTTCTTTGAAATAAACAGTGCTGCAAGATTGTTATGTGCCTTGGCATAAGTTGGCAGTAGTCTAAGAGCTTCTTGATAACATAGAATGGCCTCATCAGTCTTGCCTTGTGCAGATAACTGATTTCCTAAATTGAAGTGGGCGTTTTCATAGCTTGGTTTTATTCTGATGGCCTCTCTATAGTGCGCCACGGCTTCTTTTCTTTTTCCAGCGTCGCTCAAAGCAACTCCCAGATTGTTGTGCGCCAGATAATTATTATTTGTAACCTGAATGGCATGCTCAAAAAGAGTGATACTGTTTTGCCAGTACTTGACCTGCGTCCAGGTTGAGAACATTAAGGCCGACAAAACAATTCCTGCTCCGGCAGCAAGTATGTATTGTCGATAACGCCAATTTCTTGCAATATCAGGGACCGCCCAAGCCGTTGCCACAAAAAGGCCGATGATGGGAATATAGGTATATCGATCCGCCATGGACTGCATTCCCACCTGTATTATGCCGATGACAGGAACGAGTGTCCCCAGGTACCATAACCACCCCATGGCAAGATAGGGCATGTTTGCTGCCCAGCGAACGATTATTAAGGTTGCGATCAATAAGAATGCAGCGGCAACAGAGACTTCCCATAGTGGAGGCGTTCCCTGATGCGGGTAGAATACTGCCAGACCTTCCGGGTAGATAGTCATTCCGATGTAACGTATATAAGAGATCAAGGCATTGCCAATTCTTGCACCGATGGGAAACACTTCAAAAGACTCTAGGGCTCCGCGCTCTTGCTGACCGATAAAAGTCAGCATAGCCGAGATGGCCGAGAGGGCGAAGAAGGGAATCTTTTCCCGGATGAGGGGCCATAATCGTTGCCACAACCGGGACTGATCCGGCGGTGAAGGCTCTTTGCCTTTGCCTTTAGCTTGCGACGCGATTTTTCGCGCTCGTCTTTTTTCTTTTCTTGATTCTGATATTTTTGGAGTATCGAGGGAGTGATTGAAGCGAAGACGGTCAAGAGGCCAGTAATCGAGAAGTAAGAGTACACACGGCAGCGTAACCAACATGGGCTTCACCATGAGCCCAAGGGAAAATAGTAGAAGGGTAAGTAGATATTTTTTTAGCCCCGGCTTTTCAGCATAGAAGACATAAGCTCCCATCGTGAGCATCCAGAAGAAGGCGCTGAGGACATCTTTTCTTTCAGCTATCCAGGCGACGGACTCCACATGTAAGGGATGAAGGGCGAATAGAGCGGCCACAAAGGCACTTTTCCACAGAGCGTGGGTCATGCGGTTGAGAATTAGAAACAACAATAAGCTGTTGATAATATGTAAAAAGAGATTGACAAGGTGGTAACCCCCGGGATTCAGCCCGAATAGCTGATAATCCATCATAAAGGATAACCAGGTAAGCGGCTGCCAGAAGCCGGTATGATTCGTCGTGAAGGCCCATTTCAGAAACCCCAGATTTAATCCGCTCTGTATATGCAGATTCTCCGTAATGCACCTAGGGTCATCGAAATTGACAAAATCGTTGTTCTTGACCTGCCAGAATACCGCAAGCACCGCCACCGTGAGAAGAAGACAGATTAATAGCTTGGGGCGATAGTTTGATATCCCTTGAAACATAGAAAAAGCTTCCTTAAAGAATACTTATTTTGCAAATGAAAAAGGGGAGCTTCACTCTTACTTCTGAGATCCAGTATTTATTGCCCGTTTTATTTAGGTGCAGACTTTCACGATAAAGCGCTCCAGCATAAATTTCGGCTCTTTAGTCGTCGTTTTGAAGGCAATGTCTATATCGACGAGGTCTTCCAAAAATTCCACCAGGTGCTCGTATGAGAATCGATAAGAGTTCTTTACGGCATTATAAATGACATACGGATGCTGACTGTCCAGACCGCCCTTTCCCCCTTTATCGCTTTTCCATTCCAAAATGACCGGATAAATGGATCTCTGAAACTTTTCGTAGTCCATATTCGGCTCAAAAGATTCAAGCTTGCCTGATTTGATAAACACCTTGGCATGAAGGAGAAATCTGATTTCCCTCGCTATCATCGACAGGATCAAAACGTGGTTAATACCCTGATCGAGAAGATCTTTCAGATTTGACAGGGCCACATCCAGCTTCCCTGCAACGATAGCGCCTGTTAAATCAAAGACCATAGCTTCTCTTGTTTTTCCTATAACCTCTTCGACGTCCGACTCTTCGATCGATGTCTTGTCGCCTGTATAGGCGATTAACGTTTCCAAGGCTTTCATGGAATCTGCAAGGTTAAAGCCGGTTTTTCTGCCTATAGCAATCCATGCACCAGGCGTCAGTTTTTTCCCGCTTTGAGCTAAGAGATCTCTTGCCGTCTCCATTAAGGCATTTTTCTGCCTCGCCTCACCCTTTAGCCGAGAAAAATTGAGAACAATTCCGGTTTCGGATATGGTCTTGAAAAGCCTTTTTCTCTTGTCCACCGTCTCTGCGGTTATGATCAGATGGATGCCTTCCGGGATGCCTTTTCTCAAAGTATCTTCAAGACGTTCTACGACCCCTCTCTGCTCGCCCACATCCATTCCACGGCTTATGCAGGTCTCGATCATTTCGGGAAGCCAGGTTTCCCGATCTTGTCCAATGTCGCCTTCAATGGTTTTTCGCCAGTTGTCGCTGGTTATTTTTTTCCAACCACCGTCTCTGAGATCATCTATGGTCCAGCCTGCGATCTTCAACAATTGCAAAAAATATCTGACGGCTGTGTCGGGGTCACTTTCAAAATGTTGGCGAATTTTTTGTACTATTTCCGGCAGGACCGTTCTTGTTTGAAAGAGGCGGGTGTTTGTCAGGACGACAACTTTTCTTCCTGGAATGAGGGGAGGTGTCAGGACGGTTTCGCAAAGGACATCTATATCTTCATTTTCTCCATCCATGAAGAATAGATTCATGCCTCTGTCACCTGCAGGGACGATAGCATCTATGATCTTATTGAGGGCATCTTTGATAAGATATTCTTCTTCACCATGGAGGAGATAACAGGGGGAAGGGCTCGACTTCCCTTTCTTGAGTTCCATTAGTATCTTTTCAAAATCCATTATGTCTGCTGACTGTTGTGTCTTCTCTTTTCTTCTAATTCTGACGGCGGGTTTCATCGTCTGTCATTCCGCGTGCGAGCAAAGAATCATAAAACGCTTTATTCCGAAATGTCTTGCTTCGCTCGACATGACAATGCGGCACCGTTTTCATCGCAAACTTGATATAGGTATCAGAAGAGATCTTACAGAGTTCTTAGAGAATGACAAATTTCTTTATATGTTTCACTACTTCATCGGGGTCATCAATGATGTGGATGATTTCGAGATCACACGGTTC
>Ga0326726_10005171_pt1 | contig 11840 bp, 10 predicted proteins | sample MHFenrmetagenome_2_FD_207603 | JGI IMG/M metagenome (GOLD analysis project Ga0326726, IMG submission 207603) | Lab enriched peat soil microbial communities from Michigan Hollow, Ithaca, NY, United States - MHF15MN | ecosystem: Environmental > Terrestrial > Soil > Wetlands > Peat | place: USA...
CGCCAGCCGGTTTCATCTGGTTTGCATAGGGCAATGATTAAGCAGGAAATGGGATCTTATCAATATATTACAATGACAGCCTTTACACACAATCCGTTGTTACTCTACACTACATGATAAAGATTTTTTCAAATAAAAATGTGATTAGAACCTCATGTGAAGGTAGTGCGAGCGCTTATGTCATTGACCGGAGTAAGGTTTATTGAAACGTGAGGAAAAACAAGATTATCATGTTGGGATGTTTCGGCGCAGGCTTATTTATATTGGCCCTTATAATATATGGTATCTGGATCGAACCGTACCATATAGAAATCCATCATGTATCGATCCATGACAGATATTTAGGAAAAATCCTCGAAAACAAAATTATTGTCCAGATTTCCGATCTCCATATACGTAAGATCGGAAGACGGGAGCGAAAAGTCCTTGAAATGTTGAATGCACTCAAGCCGGACATTATCTTTCTGACGGGCGACTATGTGGCATGGAAGAGGGATTATGCACCTGCTTTGGACTTTCTCGCGCTGCTACGTGCAAGGATTGGTGTCTGGGCGGTGATGGGCGATTATGACTATAGCCGTTCAAGAAAAAGCTGTGTGTTCTGTCATGAAGAGGGAAGTGGCACGCTGACACGAAAACATTCGGTACGATTTCTGAGGGACAGCATGGAGCTGGTCCGTTTTCCTGAGGGGACCCTGAGGATTGAAGGTGTGGATGGAGAGGGTGGGAATATGTTTTCTCCAGGGAAGAAATTCGTTCCCCTGGACGAGAAAATCCCAAGTATCATCCTGAGCCACAGTCCCCTAAATTTCGATCTTATACGGGACGACCAAACCTTGCTGATGCTTGCCGGAGATACTCACGGAGGTCAGGTGTTACTGCCAGGCTGGCTGTTCAGGGTTTTGGGATATAAAAAGAACGCCCACTACAATCAGGGACTTTTTGAAAAAGGGCAGAAAAAATTGTTTGTAAGCCGGGGGATCGGAACGAGTCACTTGCCGCTCCGGCTCTTACGGCCACCCGAGGTCGTCGTTTTCCATTTTAGTCCTCATTGATCAATGGTATACAAGGTCTCGCCTATGAACACAGTCAAAAAACTGATATTCATACTCGTATCTGTTTTTCTCCTCTCAAGCTGTCAAAAGGAGCCGTCCAAGGAGCTTATACTCATTGACTTCGAATCCGATGAAGATTTAGATCAATTATACTGGAATTGCCATACGCTTTACTCCCTGTCGAATGATCATGCGACTCATGGGTCCAGATCATTAAAAATGGAACTCTTCCCCTCTGACTATCCAGGGCTGATCCCTGTTCTTGCCGTAACGGATTGGCGTGCTTACAATGAATTTAGCTTTGACGTGTATAATCCAGCGGAACAACCGGTGCAGTTAGGGGTCAGGATCGATGATCGAAAAGACTACCCGGATTTTGCGGACCGGTACAACAAAAACTTTGCCGTAAAAAAAGGGAATAATCATATAGCTATTCCCTTAGAAACGCTGATAGCTTCCGGATCCAACCGGCATCTCGACCGTGCACAGATTTACAGGTTATTTATCTTTATGCATCATCCCCTGAAAAAAACAACTCTATATGTAGATAATATACAAGTCTTAAGATAATAAAACATAAGAAATGCTTTGCAAAAAAGCAAGATATCCTTATAATTACGGTAGTGTTATAGTGGCCATGGGTTCAGAGGATCAAGAATTGGCCTGATTGATAGCCGGCTGAACATGGAAAGCAAGGTGGCGCGTGAAAGAAAAGTACGGGATAGAATCCTTTAAAAATATTTCATTGTTTGATTCCCTAAGATCTGAGGAGCTCTATCAGGTACGAGAGAAATTCGTTATCAAGAGTTTCAAAAAAAATGAAATAATACTTCATGAAGAGCATACCAGTGAATACATGTACATAATCCTTGATGGAGAGGCAAAGGTGGTCAATACGACCGACAAGGGAAAAGAAATACTTATTACCATGCATCAATCGGGAGATTTCTTCGGTGAGCTATCGTTGATCGATGGCAAAACCGCTCCCGCTACCGTAATAGCTACGAAGGATTCTGTCACTGCCTTTATATCAAAAAAAGATTTTTTTTCACTCTTGTTCAGCCAAAAGCAAGTGCTTGAAAACCTGCTACAGCTCTTCTGTTCCCGGATTCGTGGATCCCTGAAAAAAATCCAGATACTGAATTTTAACAATGCCGCCCAGCGAATTAAGATGTTGTTCCTCATGCTCTCGGAAACCTATGGAGAAAAAACAGAAGAAGGGACGATTCTAAAGATCAAGCTCATCCATCAGGACATTGCCGATATGATCGGCCTTACCCGTGAAACGGTAACACGAATTCTTGACAAATGGCAGCGGGGTGGTGAAATAGAAATACTTAAAAACAGGCACATTCTCCTCCGACCTGAGTTCGAGACGATCACATTTTAACAATCTGTCAACGCTGTCTGAAAAGCCTTAAACTATTCATCGCAAATTGCGTATAGCAATGAATCAGATTGCACCTTGCGCGCGCTTTGTTCCCACGTTCAACTCTATCTTCAACGGTATGAATGCAAATAGCCGGATCCATGCTAGTTTTCCAGCCACAATTCCCATCCTTTTTGTCCTTCGCATAAACTCCTTGTTCAGCCCCTCGTTCGTAGGATATCTGTTCCATCTACAAAAAACTCGAAAAGAAGGTTAACCATCGGTCAATCCAGCACCTGAATGAGATTGTGGCCGAAGGAAGATCAGTTTTTCTCTTCCCTGCGTATGCCTCACACATATAAGCCAACAAATCCATGATTATAAAATTTTATTTATCGCCGTAATGACGTTGTAATAGTTTTCCATCATCCATTTAGGATTTTTAATTAAGAAATTGTATTTTGTCTGGAAATGAAAATGATGTAACCAATACAAAAGGGTATAAGGTAAAATTAAATCCTCAGGGTATCCAAAAGTGGATAAATAGCGTCCTACGATTTCCCTTTCTTCATAGGATAACTTATTTTGTAGTAAAATATTCGTTATCGTGTATCCTAACTCTCTATCTTTGAAATTATAAGTAGATTCGATTAAATTGATCAGATCAATCAATATAGGTTGATCGTATTCGGAATTATCCCAGTCGATTATTCCAATTATTCCATAATTTTTCGGGTCAATTAGGACGTTAGCGAAGCTAAAATCGCCGTGTTTTTGAGCTACTGAAATTTTGCGACCAATGAATATGTTGCGCATCATCTTATCAATCTTTTCGAAGGCACTCTGACCATTTTTACCCACATGCTTAACTCTTTCGATTAAATTTCCTATCTTTTTAATATAATCATTTTCATCCCACGTCACCTTTATGAGAGTAGCTTTGTGCAAACGCACAATAAAATCCAAAGCATCCTTTAAAACCATGTTCTTCACATGTTCATCACGTACAACACGACCGGCGGGAATTCCATTAATTTTTTCTTCTAAATAGATATTTTGACCATTGACAGTGTGTCTTCCTTGTGGCCTGGGAATAAATCCCTTGACGTCTTTAGGCAGCGAGGAATTATTATGCATGTTTGATAACATGGCATAATTCTTTATATTTTGTGATTCTGAAATATCGTCAACGGGAATTTTTATGATCAGTCCACTTGATGGGTCGTTCACATCTGCAACATCTAAAACAACATTTCCTTTCATCATTACATAATATCTATTCACGGCATAAGTTCTCTTATTTTCACTAGCCATCAATGTTAATATATTTTGAATGAAATTATTTCTTCCTTCGTCTTTGCTGGCAACTATCCCGAACGAAGGGCAAAAATATTTACTGCTGTAAAGCCCCTTCTTAATTTTCTCCTTTAAATTGCCCTCCCTGACCTCCCGTCCTTTCCTTTTATCAAAGAATATTATTTCGTTAAACAATCGGTAATCCGGCTTGAGAGAATAAAAATCGATCTGCTTAAAGCTGCAATTTCTTAATATCCTTTTTAAACTAAAATAGGAGTGCGAATAACTCCTGTAACTGCCTCTCCTGGCAATCAAGGAATACATGTTAGCGAAAAATCTTGGCATTAATGAGGGATATAAAAGGTTTGATTGCATATCAGGCTTTTTCAAAATATAGTGATAATTAAATCTGTTTCCTGCGGCTAAATACAGAGTTCCATTCGGTTTTAAGATACGATTAATTTCATTTAAATAATTCGTTTGAATTTTCAAGGGATTTGACTTAAACCATGGTTCGATCAACACATCCGATCCTTTAAAGAACCTGCTTTTAAGATCAGCACGATCGTCTTTATTATTTAAGGGAACCTCCTCAAGCGCCCCGTTCACACAAATTAAATCAAAAAATTCTGACGGGAACGGCAAATATTTAGTATCACCACCATGAACGGTAGTAACATTTTTGAAACCTCTTGCTTCACTCATTTTTTTTGCAAGCTTTAAATGTTCCAAGGTCATGTCCATTGCAAATACGTTTTTAAACGACCTACAAAGATTTAATGATATTGTTCCCATTCCACAGCCTAGATCCAATGCATTTTCCGTAATTGATAAATCCGTTAAATATTTCCAGCCTGCACGTGTTTCTAAAAAAATCATATTAGCGCATTCTGCTCTAGCATCATCAGACGGAAATTCGTTGAATAATTTTTCAATATATTGTTCCCAGTTCATGTCGTCTACGGAATCTAATATTTCGCCCATTTTTTTTTCATGTATCGGGTTCAGGTAATAGCTCGAATTGTTATTGAATAGAGGGATATCATGCATGACAACAAATTTCATTTGGCATGAATGACAAAGAAAAAACGTCTTTTCGAAATATAAATCGTGACCACAAAAGGGGCACACATAATTCATAAACATGGTTAGCAAATATTTTCCTTACGATTATCTATGACTCAGAGCATTGTGTTATTTCGTCACGAAGACTCACACGGTGACAGGGTAAACACCATAAGTCTCTCTGGAAACACGGAATGCATGAAGCTCATGAAATAAATAATATTATAGCTTTGGATAAAGCTCTTCTTCGTGCTCTTCTAGAGCTTCGCAGTGGTTATCTTGCTGTCATTCACCATTTTTCAGCGATTTCAGGTACAAAAGGGCACGCAAACAATTTCTTACTCTCTGTAGTAACGGTCGTTTATGCTGGCTAGAGGACTGCTGGGGAAACCTCGTACTTTCTTTTTTAGTTTTTTATGGTAAATTTATCATATATATTTTGAATGTTTTCGATATTATATTTAATGTGGAATTTTTCCTGCACTCTCTTTTTCGCGTTTTGCCCCATTGTTCTTCTTAAGTCAGCATTGCTTATCAGCAGTGATATTTTATCAGCTAAAATTTCCGGATTACTCGGAGGAACAAGAACGCCTGATTTACCATCCTCCAGGCTTTCTACTGCACCTCCTATGTTTGATGCAACAATCGCTTTCCCAAGAGTCATACCTTCCAGAATAACATGAGGAAATGGATCAGGGGAGGTCGGGGAATGTACTTGGATGTCTACAGCATTAAGCAGATCAGCAATGTCAGTTCTATAGCCCGTAATAATTATATTATTTTGTAAGTTACCTTCTTTTATGATTTCCTGTATTTCGTTTAAATACCCCTGATATTTCATTTCCGTACCAATTGAGCCTATAAGCAGGCATCTGATATTAGGATACTTATTTGCTAATAGACCAACGGCGCGTACGAGGATATCTTGGCCTTTCCAAGGCACAAAATTTCCGATCATTCCTATTACCAAATCGGAAGAATTTAATTGGAATTCGTTCCGCACCAGCAGAGGTGAGCGTTGAATTTTTTTTACCAACTTTTCGGGATCGATACCATCATAGAGAGTAAAGCATCTTCTCGAATCGATTCCATTGTCTAATAGATTTTTTCTTATGACGTCTGAAACACAGTATATACCGTCAAATCTATTCCCGAAAAATTTATTGAACATGCTCAATCTGTCATGATAACCTCGCTGAAAAGTTAAACACGGCTTTCCTAATATTTTTGCTGCAATAATCCATTCAAAGCCAAAGATGACCGAATTGTTAAGATGAATTATGTCTATCTTTTCTCTTTTAAGTATTGCAGTAAACCTCACGGTAGGGATTATGTGTTTATTTATAATATTGTATGACTTTTCTATAAGCTTCAGTCCTAAATAAAGAGGTCTGTATTTTTTGAATTTTGAAAAAAGATCTTTTCCCCGCGGTTTCTTATATAAAAGAACCTCAGCACCTGACTTCTTAAAATCCTCGGACAAGCTGTTCTCTTGATAGAACATCACTAATGGCTTAAATTTGGTTTTATCGATGAGTTGTATGATATACAATAGACAATAGTATGAGCCTCCTATGGTTCCGTCTTGATTTTGCTCAACAAATAATATCTTTTTTAAGTCTGGCGGTTCCATTTTTTTAATGCCTCCTACATACTAACGCGAAAAGTCGCGAAGTCAATCCGTAACGTTGATATATCATGTACGATACTGAACGATCGTTGTTCATGACAGCCATAAGCTTTGGTTAACGGCATTAACAGTGACCGTAATATGACCGCTTCCGTACTATTATTTTTCCGTTATGTCTGTAAATAATTTTAATTCAATTACGAAAAAAACGAGGGCTCTAATAGTAACTCGATAAATAGAGCTTTTCGTATTGTGGAGTCACCTTCCGATGATGCAGCATTCGAAGCATGGTTCCCTGGGCGCATTCACCATAAGATCGGCAGAGATTCTCAGTAAATAAAGAGGTTCGCGCTGGCATCCAGCAACACACCCAGAGCACTTGGTGGTACGGGAAGGCCGTGAACCATAAAGGTCGTTGTTTCTCACCATATATAAAAACCAGCCTGCCATAAAAGGGTGCCAGCCCGGTTGATATCCCGGTAGAAGGGCATGAAATCATAGAGCGATGAATTCCAGCTGCTTCTGGTCATCATGAACGTGGTTAGCATGACGCCGTTTTCAGTTCAAGAGGGAATAATGCGTTATGGAATAAATCCTCACGCCCTGGGCCGACGTCACCGCCGGTCACAATAAGCAGATCATAATCCAACACGGGAAGCGCGTCGTCCAGCGCCAGCGAATCATAGTTCATGATGTCTGCAGAGGCATCAACATTGCTGCGACGCTGTAGTACTGCGGACGGTAGGTTTTTCCCGATCCGCCCATGCAGTTTGTTCAATCAGTTGCCTCATCTTGCACCCATCATCGCGTGAATTGATCAGCGCTGGATTACTGCTTGAAGTTCTCGCAGAGGCTATTCAGATGAGGTCCGGATGGTTTTTATGGTCTTCAGCGGCCGAGCGTTCCTAAGGATCTTATCGATTAATTCCGGCAAAAGGTCTTTCTTTGTCCGGTCGGCGTTCTCTGCCGTGAAGAGAGTGTCCAGCGACGCGATGAATTTTTTTAGATCATCTTCCCGGTAATTGTCTGAAGACAGTAGCTCTATGAACTGCGATATCTTTTCGCTCAGGATGGAAGCTAAGGAGTAGTCTCGCTTGGTAAATGGTTGAGAGGTCTTTTTATTATTCAGGTTAAGGACCCCGATTACTCGATCTCCTATCTTCAAGGGGAGCGACATCAGCGATTTAGTAGTATACTGCGATATGCTTTTCTTTGCGAAACGCGGATCGTTTTCGATGTCTTCTATGAATAGCGGTTTGCCTTCGAGTGCGACCCATCCTGCTATCTTATCGCCGAATTTTATCTTTGTCCTTTTAACGATGTCATCATCCAGACCTATTGCACTCTTCACCGTCAACTCGCTCGTGAGTTCATCGCCGAGCATGATTGAACAAATATCCAGATCCAGCAGTTCTGAAATAAACTCTACGAACGAATCCATGCTTCGGTCCACATAGGTATCGATCGTTTCCTTGGCTCTCTTCGGGATCCTCAGAGTTATGCGACAGCTGTTTGCGGCGTTCTGTGCCAAGAGATTCCATCGATGTGTTTCTGCAATATTTTTAGCAAGATACAGCTTCAGCCGGTCCTCCGGATGCTCTGCCTGGAAAATGTACCGTCTGTCATGAAGAACAGGAATCACATTCTCCGGTAGCGCACGCGATAATAAAATGTTGACATTCACGCACCCGGTCTCGGTCGCAACGACCTGTATGGAGTCACCTCGCTCGAGGTGATAGCTGAGACCGTCAAATAAATTGGTAAAGAGCTGAAGGACTTTGATCTTGTCTCCGATAATATCCAGGACGTTGTCTTGTGTATCGAGGGTAAGATTAATTCCCCGTCGTGACAGGATGGTCTTCAGAGACTTGGCGTCCAGGACTTCCTTGAATATATCCCTTAAATTGAGCGCGGTTTTTTTGATTATCCTCGCCTCGTCCTCAAGTCTCAGAAAGCTTAGAAGGTTCTCCACAATCGAGATGAGCTTGTCGGTCTCCGTTGCGATGATACCTTGAAATTCTTGGTTCTCTTCTTTCGCTATATTTTCGGCCTGTTGCAAAAAATATATCGCGCCTTTCACTGAATTCAGGGGAGTGCGAAGCTCATGTGAAATGCGGGTAAGAAATTCGGTTTTTAAAATATCCGTTTCGACAAGTTTTTTATTGATATCCTCGAGCTCTTCCGCCTTCGACTTCAACTGAGCCAAGAGGAAGGCGTTTTCAAGAGCGATAGCTGCGTTATTTGCAAGGACCTTGAGCAGCTCAAATTCATCAACAGTGAATGGCGTCCCGTCCCTTTTGTCGTTGATGTTGAGAATGCCGAGCAATTTATTTTTACTGATAATGGGACAAGAAATAAAAGATTTTGTTTTGTAGTGATTACGCCGGAAATTCCTAAAGTTGTCGTCTTTTTCAATATCCTCCACCAGGACGGGATTAGGGTTCTTGGCCACCATGCCTGCAATCCCCTCACCGATTTTTACCCTATAGCTCCTGATCAACTCCGGATCAAGTCCCTTTGCAGCTAGGATACGAAGCTCATCCCGCGGTGTTAACAACATGAGGGATCCTCTTTCGGCATATGCGTAATTTAAGGCAAGTTCAAGCAGCAGATTTGCAATTGCAGTGATATCATCGGTAATGACAATTGCATTAGAAAGTTCTTGAAGGATATCAAATTTTGCTTTAAAGATATCAGCTTTTTTCATGAGCCGAAGCTCCGGCACAGCGTGAGCGCATCATATTTTAGGTCGAAGTTTTGTCGCAAACATCTTGCAATATTTCTGCGTCGGCAGAAGTGCTAAAATTCCTTAAGTCTTTTATAAAACGTTTTTCTCGATATCCCGAGTTTCTTTGCCGCCTTTGATTTGTTCCCGTTGCACACAAGAAGCGCATCATTAATGGCCTGGCGTTCCAGTTCTTTGAGCGGTTTTACGGAGCCGACGGATTTCATTTTCTGATGGTGGGAAAGGATTTCCTCGGGAAGCTCCTGTATGGTGACCCGATCGCCCCGTGCAAGAACGACAGCCCGCTCAATGACGTTTTTGAGCTGTCTTACGTTTCCTGGCCAATCATATTGCATGAAACTATCCATCACCTCGTCGGAAAGGGAGAACAGCCTGTTCTCGCGCAAAGAAAAGTTGTTTATAAATTCCGATACCAGCAACGGGATGTCATGTCTTCGTTCGCGAAGGGGAGGAACGTCTATCCGCACAACATTTATTCGATAAAAAAGGTCTTCTCTGAACCTACCTTCTTCTACTTCCTTCCTGAGGTCCCGGTTTGTTGATGAGATAAGTCGAAAATTGACCTTGCATTTTTTGTTCGTTCCGAGTCTTTCAATCTCTCGTTCCTGCAATACTCGTAACAATTTTGCCTGAACGGAGAGCTCGACTTCACCAATTTCATCGAGGAAGATGGTGCCTTCTGCTGCCTCCTCAAATTTTCCCGCCCTGTTTGCTGCAGCGCCCGTAAAAGCCCCTTTTTCATGCCCGAAGAGTTCCGATTCGATGAGTTCCCGAGGTATGGCCGCGCAGTTGACAGCGACAAACGGCTTATTATATCGCTTCCCGGTGTAATGGATATTGCGCGCTACTACTTCCTTGCCCGTACCTGTTTCTCCCTGAATCAGGATGCTGCTTTCCGAGTCCTTGACCGTTTCAATGGTTTGAACGATCCTGGTCATTGATGGTGCTTTCCCGATAAGAGGATGTAGGTTGTTTTCCTGGAAGACGTTCTTTTTCAGGTACTCGAACTGTTTTTTTGCTGAGTGCTTTTCTATGGCTTGTGCGAGAACATTCTTCAGCCTCGGGTAGTCAGGTGGCTTGATAAAATAATAGAATGCGCCGCTGGTCATGGCACTTACCGCAGATTCAACGGTACCATATGCGGTAAGAAACATGACCGGCATGTCGGGATGATGTTCGGAAACGTATTTAAAAAGCTCAAATCCGTCCTTGTCGGGCATTTTCAGATCCGTGATGATGGCATCCACATCCTCATTATGGATGATGCCTACAGCACTGTCGACATTCATTGATTCGAGGACATGGTAACCCTCTTCCTTCAAAATTACCGAGAGCACTCTGATGGCATTGGGTTCATCGTCAACAATCAGTACTTTTTTGCTGTCCATCATAATAATTCCCTCATGCGGTATGCTGCGATGGAATGAATAACTTTATGGTTGTTCCCATATTCTTCTTGCTGTCAATCTCCAGGTGACCACCATAGTGTTTGAGAATCTCATAGGTAATGAAGAGACCAAAGCCTCTCCCGCTTTCTCTGTTCTCAGAAGAGAGGTCATCAATTTTTTTGTCGCTCATTCCAGGACCGGTATCGGAAATGGCAATCACAACAAAAATCCGGCCCGACCGCTCCTCGGTGAACGTTCTGATTTTTAGCTGTCCACCGTCGGCCATGGCATCTATCGCGTTGTTGATCACGTTAAGAATCGCCTGTTCCAGATGAAATGAATTGATCGTTATTGGAGGAATACCCCCCAATTCGTAGAGCGACTGAACATTCCGCGTATATATCTGCAGCGAGGTAAAAATCTCGATCTTTTTGAGTAATGAATTGATGTCTGTTTCGCTTACTTCCGTATCCGACACGGACGAACTTAGAAATCGCGAAATGAAATTCTCAAGGCGTGAAATTTCTTCTTCCATGATCCTCGTGAATTCAATAAGCGGCTCTTCGTAGTCATACTTCTCTCTGAGGTAAACAACGGCACCCTTTATGGCATTTAACGGATTTCGCACTCCATGGGCGAGCGTGGATGCTATTTTGCCGATATCGATAAGTCTCTGTGATTGATGCAGTTTCTTCGCTACTTCGCACGTCGAATGGGGAGATATAGTAACTTTTACAGAGTCAACTTTTTGATTATGGGACTTAATGGGCTTGATTCTTATGTCTGCTTTAATGCGGCCATAAAGGCAATTAAAGGAATATCCTTTCAACGATAGCGTCTTGTCATTTTTGATGGCCTCCGAAAGGGCATCTTTATTGTCAGTAAATATTCTGGGAAATATTTCGTAATATTTATTTCCAATGATATAGGTAGAGGACTGCCCGGTAAACTCTGCAACCTCTTTTCCCCAGGAGCATATGCATAATTTTTTATCGGCAGAAAAAGATATTTCTTTCATTGGAAAATGTCCTGTCAACTATGCTTGCCCTCACAGTATCTCCGGGGGCTGTATAACGTCAAGATGACTTCAAAATCCGGGTGGCTTTTGAATATCCCTCAGCTACTATGAGAAGTCTCTGGTAAAAAAATGCTCTCCATGTCATTCAATTGTACTCAAAAAATACTAATTATTGAAATAATATAATTAGTTATCAATTCGAGGTGGTGTGTCACTTTTTTTACCATTATGAATAATCTAATGCTTTGATACGCAACAATCACTATATTACAT
>Ga0326726_10005172_pt1 | contig 11840 bp, 7 predicted proteins | sample MHFenrmetagenome_2_FD_207603 | JGI IMG/M metagenome (GOLD analysis project Ga0326726, IMG submission 207603) | Lab enriched peat soil microbial communities from Michigan Hollow, Ithaca, NY, United States - MHF15MN | ecosystem: Environmental > Terrestrial > Soil > Wetlands > Peat | place: USA...
TAAGTACCTGCTGAAAGTCACTCCTGTCTGTTTAAGAATTGCATCCCTGGCTTTTATCCTGGGATGCCTTTTGTCGGGTACCGGCTGCACGGGTAAGAATAACCACGGGATAAAACCTTCGGATCTTCGTTGTGATTATTTTCAGGATCCCCTGGGAATCGACAGCGATATTCCCAGACTAAGCTGGAAATTATTGTCAGCTGAAAATAATCAGAAACAGACAGCATACCAGATCCTTGTTTCAAAAAAAATGGAAACTTTAAACAAGGATGAAGGCGACGTCTGGAATAGCGGTAAGGTAAAATCAGGTCAGTCTGTGCAGGTGGCATATTCAGGAAAAAAGCCGGAATCAGGCAGAAGGTATTACTGGAAAGTGCGGGTTTGGGATAAAAGAAACATCCGGTCAGCATGGAGCGAACAGGCTTACTGGGAAATGGGATTGCTCGGGGCAAGCGAATGGAAAGCCAGGTGGATCGGTTACGATTGCAAAACAGCACCTCTCTTGAGAAAGGAATTTGAAGTCGCTCAATCCCTGAAAGAAGCACGTGTTTACGTCAGCGGACTAGGATATTATGAATTACGCATCAATGGCTCGAAGGTTGGGGACCACGTGCTTGATCCGGGGCAAACAGATTATGAGCAGCGTGTCTTTTACGTTGTATACGATGTGACCGAAAACCTGAGGCCGGGAAAAAATGTAGTTGCTGTGACACTTGGAAACGGTTGGTACAATCAGACTGCCGTAAATAATGAAAAGTACGGATGGAAGGATGCAGTATACGGGTCTCCGAAGATGATTTTTCAAATGCATCTTGTATTTGATGATGGAAGCGAAAGGCAGATTATTTCTGACGAAACATGGAAAGGATCCTCCGGGCCAGTTATATCGGATAACCTTTATTCCGGTGAACAGTATGATGCCCGGTTAGAGAAAGAGGGATGGGACGCTCCCGGATTTGATGACAGAAGCTGGGACAACGTCAGACGGGTTGAAGTCCCTGGCGGAAAGCTGGTATGCCAGAATATTCCTGCCGCAAAAAAAGTGAGAATAATAAGACCGGCGCGGATGATGAATCCAGGGCCAGGTATCTATGTTTATGATATGGGACAGAATTTCGCCGGGTGGGTGAGATTGAAAGTTAATGCAGGCAGGGGCACTTGCATAAAACTGCGGTTCGCTGAATGGCTGGGAAAGGATGGAATGATTGATCCGGGGAGCACGGGCTATTATGCCACTGGTGTTGTGCAGGCTGATGAATATATTTGTAAAGGGAGTGGAAATGAAGATTGGGAGCCAAGATTTACCTACCATGGATTTCAATATGTTGAAATGAAAGGCTTTCCGGGAATTCCCACACTGGATAACCTGGAGGGGATCGTCGTACATACTTCCCTTCAAAAAGCAGGAGAATTCCATTGTTCGGACACCATGATGAACAGGTTGCATGAAACTGCCCTGTGGACCGAATCAAGCAATCTGCAGAGCATACCCACCGATTGTCCTCACCGGGAGAGATGCGGATGGCTTGGAGATGCATTTCTGACTTCGGACATGACCCTGTATAATTATGAGGCCGCTTCATTCTGGTCAAAATTCATACACGATATTGAAACTTCACGAAAGGGGGATGTGCCGACCAATATTGCCCCGGGAAGACGCATGGGTGGAAAGGATCCTGACTGGGGAGCAGCTTTCATTCAGCTGACCTGGAATATATTCCTGTATTATGGCGATACTTCCGTGATCAGGGACCATTATGAAGGCATGTCATTTTTCATGGAACATCTCCGGAAAATAGCAAAGGATCATATCATTTACCAGGGGATAGGGAGCCTGTTCCCTCCGGGCAGAATTACACCCTCAGAAACGCCAAAAGAATTTACGTCTACCGGTTTGTACTATTTTTGTGCCGGTGTGATGGCCCGAATGGCCCGCGCAACCGGACAGGAAAAGGACGAAAGAAAATATACTTCATTAAGGCAGATAATAAAATCGTCATTTAATAACAGGTTTTATAATAACCGGGGTAAAACATATGGCAGTCAGGAGAAAAATGTGCTCGCCCTCGCATTTGATCTTGTACCGGGCGGTGATGAGGAACCGGTTGCAAAGGAAATATGCAGGGATGTGGCTGAGGTCCACGGTGGCCATGTGTCCACCGGAATATTCGGCAGCCGGTTCATTTACGGTATCCTGGGGAAGTATGGCTATGGGGAAGTTTTAAGGAAAATGCTGCATTCGGAATCATTCCCGGGTTATGGGTATTTGTTTTCACGCGGCGCAACCACGTTCTGGGAGAACTGGGGTGAGATGAGGTTCGAAGACAGGATGACTCCCGCCGATGATCGTTCCAAAAACCATCCATTTCAGGGTGGATTCGATGCCTGGTTCTTCAATGGGATTGCCGGTATCAATCCTGATCCCGAAAATCCCGGATTCCGGCACATGATCTTAATTCCCCAGCTGACAAATACCCTCGATTATGCAGAGGCTACCTATAATTCTGTTTACGGAGTGATCTCAAGTAAATGGCAAAATTCAGAAAACACATTCACCTGGTCGGTTTCAGTTCCTGTTAATACTTCTGCAACCATCTATGTGCCAACAGATAATCCTCAGGCTGTTTTTGAAAACAACAAACCGATTATCCGGTCTGATGGAGTAAAATTCCTGCGGATCGAAAAAGAAAAGTCACTGTTTGAGATCGGTTCCGGTGAATATCAATTCACGGTGAACAGGCAGAAAAAGGTTGACTGTGATCATTGATCCCGTAAAGATTCGCTTAAACAGTCACCCAGGTGCGTTTGGCTGCAGATTTCTCAACAGCTTCAAGCACTTCCTGACATTTAACGCCATCATCAAAACCCGGACTGAAGGGTTTGTTCTCCACAATGGACCGGATGAATTCCGCCACTTCAATTACAAAGGAATCGGCATATCCTATTCCGTGTCCCTGTGGCCACCAGCCCCCTTTATACGGATGCACGTCATGGGTGACGTTGATTTTCCTGAAGCCCGCTTCTTTCGGCGATAACTCATTGTCATAAAACATCAGGTAATTCTGGTCCTCAAAATTCCAAAACAGCGACCCTTTTTCCCCGTTTATTTCAATTGTGTTGTAATTTTTCCTGCCCGTGGCAAGGCGCGTCGATTCATAACATCCGGTCGCACCGCCTTCAAAGTTGACCAGAAACTGTGCAACGTCATCGACTGTAACTTTTCCCTTTGGTCCCCTGGGATTATTGCTGTCTAAGGGTCGCTCCTTTATCAGCGTCTGGAGGTTGCCGACTACTTCCTTAAAAGTAAGGCCGGTGACAAACCGGGTAGCGTCCACGGAATGTGCACTCAGGTCTCCCAGCGGACCCGATCCGGCGATCTTTTTATCGAATCGCCAGACCATTCCAAAATTCGGGTCGGTTATCCAATCCTGCGCATACCTTACAAACACCTGATAGATCCTTCCGATGCGTCCTTCCTTTATCAACTGGCGTGCAAGTGCCAGGGAAGGTGTAAACCGGTAAGAATACCCGCAGCAATTTTTCACTCCGGCTTTCTGCACAGCTTCAAGCATTTCACGGGCTTCCGCAAGATTATTGGCAAGCGGTTTTTCACAGAGTATATGTTTCCCATGCCGTGCTGCCTCAATGGCAATTTCCTTATGAAGAACATTCGGTGCGGCAATGCTTACCAGGTCAATGTCTTCTCGTGAAACTGCTTTATGCCAGTCAGTTTCGCAATCTGCCCAGCCATATTTGTCAGCAAATTCTTTCAGGTTTGCCAGGCTGTCATCCGCGCACAGGCACTTTAGCGTCACCCTGGCAGGAAGGTCGGTCCACATGGCTGCATTCCGGTATGCATTGGAATGGGCCATTCCCATAAATTTGTGACCGATCAGGGCCACACGGATTTCTTTTTTTGTCATTTCGGGAGCGATTTAGGATTTGCAGGCTTTATTGAATTGTGCAGCAGCAGCTTCTATTTCAGCATCCGTAGAGTTGATGTTAATTCCCCATCCGGCTCCCAGTCCGCCATCCACCACTCCCACGCTGATGTTCATCGCACGGCTCAAAATATCATCCGTCCTGGGATAAGAACCTTTTGTATGGGGCTGACCAATTTCTTTCAGATGTCTCAATACATGTTCCATGTTTGCATATACATGCCAGCCGCTCTGATCGACGGTTTTGGAGCCCAATGCCTGAGAAACCCTTACGGCTTTTTCCCTTGTGTCAAAAATAACCGTGCACAGTGTGGCACAATCCCCCTGAGGATCATTCAATGTCCTGAATTTGAAACCCCTGGTTCCGGATATCAGATTTTTAAGTTTGGCTCTTTTTTCGCGCAACGTGGCTACGATCCGGTCAAGTTTGCCAAGTTGGGCCAAAGCCACAGCCCCTGTGAGTTCATTCATGCGGAAATTTAATCCGAGCACACTGCGTGCACCGACTTCCACACCAAGCCTGCTGGGTTTATGACCCTGATCATGCACGCCAAATGCGATCTCATACAATGATTTGTCATGGGTAACCACAAGTCCTCCGTCACCACTGTTAATGGTCTTGAAAATATTGAGTGAAAAAGCGCCTATGTTGCCAATGGTTCCGATTTTTTTGCCTTTGTATGAAGCACCTGCAGCCTGGCAGCAATCTTCAAGAACCAGCAGCCTGTGTTTTTTGGCAATTGCCATGATCGCGTCCATGTCACAGGGATTTCCCAGCATATGAACAGGCATGATGGCTTTGGTGCGGGGAGTGATCCTGCGTTCGATGTCATTCGGATCAAGGGTGAGGCTTTCATTGATTTCGGCCAGAACAGGGACGATACCCGGAAATATAACGGATGAATAACTGGCAACAAAAGTGTAAGCCGGAATGATGATCTCATCCCCCGGTTTCAATCCCAGTGCCAGCACCGAAGCCACAAGGGAGGCTGTACCCGATGAAGTGGCGAGGCCATAATTTACACCGCAATAGGCTGCAAACTCTTTTTCCAGTGTGGATACCCTGTGAAGAAATTTGGGATCGTTCTCACTGCCATACCTGAAAAGATAGCCGCCCCGAACAACTTCGGTAACAGCGTCCATTTCTTCTTTTCCAAACCAATAAGCTCCTGGTCCAGACATAATTACCTCCTTTTTTAATGATATATCAGAAATTAATGCATTCAGTTTGAGTAAAGGTTAAGGGGAAATCCGATTAACCACAAAGTTTAAAAGAATACCAAAAGTTCACAAGGGTAAGCACAAAATAATGTATAATTTTTAAGATTGGTGAAATGGTGGTTTCCAATAATTGTACAAAACCTGTACATCCAGGGAAAGGGTACATATATCACGTGCCGGAATGCAACCGCAAACCGGAAACAAGGCTCACAGTTTTATGAATATGCGCTTTTCATAGAGTATCCATGCGGCAAGCCAGCAAAGGAAAGTAAAGACCAGCGCATAAAGCAATGAACCATTGAAGCTACCGGCAAGCGGCTGGAAAATATTCAAATTGATCCAGCTCACGATGGAAATACTCTCCCCAGTTGGGGCACTGGCAGCCTTTATCCAAAATGTGATGGCAAGAAACTCGGACAACACATAGATGAAAATGGAATTCATGCCAAATACCAAAAAAGGTTTTATCCACCGGTTATATCCTTTTATATCAATGATCCAGAGCAGGATGCCCAATAACAGGGAGGCAAAACCACAGGTATAAAGAACAAAAGAGGAAGTCCACAAAGGCTTATTGATGGGGAAGACAAGATCCCATGCCCTGGCGACTATAATACCGGCTATTCCGAGAGCAATAAGGATCATCACGGCGCTAATCTTATTTTCCTTTTTATCGATGAGCCTGCCGGCCATATAACCGAGCAGGATATTGGCAAGGGAGGGCAGAGTGCTCAACAGACCTGTCTGATCAAATTTTATCCCATGGAATTCCGGAATGTGGTTCAATCCGAGTACGGATATATCAAAAGCCCGGGCAAAATTGCCCTCCAGGGTAAATGGTGTATTGCCTCCAAAAATGACCAGGATGGCCCAATAACCCAGTAATATAATTACAGTGGTGATCCTCAGCCAGTTGATCCGTATGGTAAGAACCATGAAGGAAGCAATTCCATAACCCAGTGCGATCCGTGCGAGTACACCCATGATCCTTATCCTGCTGAGGTCAAAGCTGAATGTGGCATAAGCGTTGATGGCAAGTCCGATCAGATAGATCAGGGCGGTGCGCCTGAGAATTCTCCATGCAAGTTTTCCTGAAAGGGTATAATTGTACTTTTTATAAGAGTACCACATGGCTGTACCCACAATGAACATAAAGAAAGGAAACACCAGGTCGGTGGGTGTGCATCCGCTCCATTTTGAATGCAAAAGCGGTGCATATACATGATCCCAGTCACCCGGATTATTCACGATGATCATCAGGGCAATTGTCAAACCACGAAATACATCAAGTGCAACTAATCTTTTGGTATTTTCCATGAAAATGATTATTATTAGCGTTCTGGAATTATCTTTGCTTTCTCATTTTTTCTTTCCGGCATTTGCATGATATCCTATTTATATATATTTTTGTTCCTTTTCAAATCCTTTCAATATCTAAACCAAGAAGTTACGATTGCTTACATTTAAATTAATTTTAAACATGAAAGATAATAATTGCTATTCAACCCTACAAATAACTACCCTGGTTATTTTACGGTTGCTGATCGGCTGGCACCTGCTTTTTGAAGGGATCTCAAAACTGGTCAATCCTGACTGGTCATCTTTTGCTTTTCTGAATGAATCGAAATGGATATTATCAGGCTTTGCCAACTGGATCATTGCACATCAGGGAGTATTGAATGCCGTTGATTTTCTGAATACATGGGGTTTGATTGTTTTAGGCGTTGCGCTTCTTCTTGGTATTTTCAGCCGGTATGCTGCTGTAATGGGTGCATTTCTGCTCCTGTTGTATTTTCTGAATAACCCTCCCCTGATCGGACTGGAGTATTCCATGCCTTCAGAAGGCAGTAACCTGATCGTGAACAAAACCCTGATTGAAGCAATTGCCCTGTTTTTGCTGGCAATTTTCCGGGCACATGAAGCCTTTGGATTGGAATCTCTGTTTGCAACCATCAAATCAAAAAAGAAATAACATAGGAGGACGATAATATGGCCAATTCTAATGAAAAAAAGCAGCAGTCTGGTGATGAAAAGGACCAGTCGAAAGGTAAGGTTCAGTCACGCAGGTCCATATTAAAAGCTTTGGCGGGAATACCCGTTCTTGGATTTTTCAGTTGGGAAGCATTGAAAAGCAATGCGGTGTCCCATACAAAGAAGAACCGGGTAATCAAGGAATTGGGACTGGAAAACCTTGAAGTTCCGGCCCTTTTGAAAAGTCCCGCAGGTGGCTCAGCTAACCTGATTCGCATCGGTATGATCGGATTTGGAAACAGAGCGCATGACCTGGCTAAAGGACTGGGATTTATGCACCCTTCGGATGTTGAGGCCGGGAAAAAGGACAAATCACTGGCCAATTGGCTTGAACAGGAATACCTGAATGTTGCCATTACAGGTATCTGTGACGTGTTTGACCTGCATGCAGAGATGGGACTGGCCACAGCAGGCAATGATATCCGTCCGGGAGGGGAAAAAGCCACAAAACTTCCTGTAAAAAGGTACATAACGTATCATGAGATGCTGGAAGATAAGGATATTGACGCAGTGGTCATTGCTACACCTGATCATCACCATGCCATTATTTCAGCAGAAGCAGCAAGGGCTGGAAAACACGTATATTGCGAGAAAAGTGTGGCTCTTTCCGAAGACCAGCTAAATGATGTTTACAATGCAGTAAAAAGCAGTAAAATCGTATTTCAGCTCGGACACCAGATAACCCAGAATGTGGTTTTTCAGCAGGCCAAGGAGATCGTCAAAAAGGACATACTCGGGAAGATCACCCTGGTTGAAACCACTACCAACCGGAATACAGCGGAGGGAGCATGGATAAGGCACCTGGATGCCAACGGGAATCCGAAACCCGGTGATGAAAAGTCAATTGACTGGAAACAATGGCTGGGGACGACACCTTACGTTCCTTTTAGCATCGACAGGTATTACAGCTGGACCAAATGGTTCGCTTATGACATGGGTATGATCGGGCAGCTCTTTACGCATGAGTTTGATGCCGTGAACCAGTTGCTGAGAATTGGCATCCCAAAAGCAGTAGTTTCTTCAGGAGGAATATATTACTGGAAAGACAACCGTGAGATGCCGGATGTATTGCATTGCGTTTTCGAATATCCGGACAGGGAACTTACCTTGATTTACAGTGCAGATCTGGCTTGCAGCAGGGAACGGGGAAGAGTTTTCATGGGCCATGATGCATCCATGGAACTGGGCGAGTCACTGAGCATTAATGCCGATTTCGATTCAACTAGGTACAAAAAGCAAATTGAAGAAGGAGTTATTGATACTTCGGTTCCCATGATCGCGATCCATCCGGGTTCGGGTAAGGTTGACGCGGTTACATCCGCTACGGAAAAATATTATGCCTCGAGAGGATTGACTACTACCAATATTAACGGTCGTCAGGTAGATGTTACTCATCTTCATCTGAAACAATGGCTCAATTGTATCCGAAACGGAGGTGAGCCGACTGCCAATATTGAACGAGCATTTGAAGAAGGCGTGGCTTGTCTGATGGCCCACAGATCTTATGTCGAAAAACGGCGGGTAGAATGGGATCCGGTAGCAAAAAAGATCGTATGATCATTACCCCGTTCAGGCATGTATTTCCGGCCTTTCTGGTATTGATTGTCATTTCTGGCTGTAACCCGGGCAGTAGATCTTCCTTTGTATTCAACAAAAATGAGCAGGGCGTGGGTCTGCTTGAGTACGGAAAGCCGGTGTTCTTTTACCAGAGGGAACCCAAATCATCGGACGGACGCTTTGTGTGCAACAATTATCTGCACCCCTTGTATTCGCTTGCCGGTGACACGCTTACAGAGGAGTTCCCGGCAGATCATCCATACCACAGAGGGATATTCTGGGCCTGGCATCAGCTTTATATTGACAATAAAACGGTCGGTGATGGCTGGGTAATGGATAGCATATCCCAGGATGTGGTTCATGTGGAATATGGAGTTATAAAATCCCTTGCCCGGCTGGAACTCGATGTGAATTGGAAATCATCGGTATGGCAGAATGGCAGGCCATTTGTTCATGAACATACTGTGATCCTGGTTCATCCGCAATCTTCGGGTCTGCGCATGATTGATTTTGAGATCACCCTCAATGCCCTGGTTTCGGATGTCAGCATTGGCGGATCAAATGATGAAAAAGGGTACGGGGGATTCTGTACCCGTATTAAAATGCCTGCTGACCTTGTTTTTACATCGGAGAAAGGCCCGGTTGTTCCTCAAAACCTTCAGATAATTGCAGGCCCCTGGATGGATTTTTCGGCAGTTTTTGGACGCGACGGCCACAAAAGCGGATTGTCAGTGCTCTGTCATCCGGAAACTCCAAATTTTCCGGCTCCCTGGATATTAAGACAGGTTACAAGCATGCAGAATATTGTTTTTCCGGGAAGAAAGCGAATGGCCTTGCAGATGGACAAACCTGTTGTGTTAAAATACCGCCTGATCGTGCATAACGGGGATGCAATGGATGTGAATATATCCGCACTTCAGTCGGATTACAGGTAATCAACCAAATTCAGGCCCGCAGATTAGGTACTGGTTTTCAGGCCTTCCCGGTAAAGGATTTGCATCCAGATACATCCTTACAAAGTGGCGCTGGCTGCGGAATCCAAATGCATTCAACCAGTTGATCAATTGCTTCTTATCATTTAGGACATCCACCACAACGGGCTGCCCGGATAATCCGGCCAGAGCCTTTGAAATGAGTGACGTTGCATCACGAAGGCCGACAGCAGAAACGTAAGCATTCTGTAAAGTACATCTTTCCTATGTTATTTTTGGCAGTTAGCTTTGCATAAAAAGCAATGCTATGTCAACATTAGAAAAGTCCACTCGACTGGAGGAACTTCTACCTACCCATTAAATCAAGCAGCATCCAGGAGCTATTATATAAGAATTTTCAGCATCAACAAGGTGTACTTTACTGAAGGCTTACATTATAAATGACTAATGTTGACGCGATTCAATATTCTTTAATCATGTCTGACATACAGGCAGTGTGAATATACCCAAATTACAGGCAGAATATTCAAAAAGGTACAGCAAATAACTTATAACAAAGGCTATTGATTTTATCGTTGTACCCGTCCTGAAGCATCACCTCCCATTAATTTTTCAACCTCAGATATTGAAACCCGGTTGAAATCGCCACTAATTGAATGTTTCAGACAACTTGCTGCCACTGCAAAATCCAGTGCATCTTCTTTTTTTGTGTAATTTATTAATCCATAAATCAAACCACCTGAAAATGCATCGCCACCACCGACACGATCAACGATATCTGTAATATCATATTTACGACTTAAATAAAATTTGTCTCGGTCGTTCATGCAAGCTGCCCATTTATTATGATCAGCACTCTTGCTTTCCCGCAATGTTATGGCTATCGCCTTCATCTGCGGAAATTTTTCCAATACTTTTTGTGTGAGTTTTTGATATTGTTCAACATTTAGATCTCCTTCTTCAACTTTAACATCAACTGAAATGCCAAGCGATTTTTGACAATCTTCCTCATTAGCAATTCCAATATCAACAAACTTAACCAGTTCATTCATTACTTCAACAGCGGATTTACCGTATTTCCATAAATTCGCGCGATAATTAAAATCGCAAGATACAGTTAAGCCCATATCTCTTGCTGCTTTAACTGATTCGATTGCCAGTTCAGCTGCGGTTGCGCTTATTGCCGGAGTAATTCCGGTAATATGAAACCAATTACAACCTGTAAATGTTTTTTCCCAGTTAATGTCACCTGGTTTAGCTATTGCGATTGCTGAATAGGCACGATCATAGATTACCTTTGAAGGGCGTTGGTTAGCTCCATTTTCCAAAAAATAAATGCCCATTCGGCCGGCACCACGTATAATTTTAGACGTATCAACTCCAAATCTTCTCAGTTCAGCTATACATGCATTTCCAATATCATTTGAAGGTAAAACTGTAACATATGCTGCATCCATACCAAAATTGACTAATGAAACAGCTACATTGGCTTCCCCTCCGCCAAAGGTCGCTTCCAATAAAGGTGATTGAAAAAACCGTTCGAAATTTATTGGCTTCAGACGCAACATGATTTCGCCAAATGAAATAATTCTTTGACCCATTTTTATCTCCTCCCTTGTATTTATTGTAAATTATTTTTGTAGTAAATGAACTGCAAATCCACCTATTTCTTCCTTCATATAAACGGCTACCATCGGCCCGTTAGTTGGCCCTTTGGCAGTGGTCATATCGACTCTGAAACCATTCCGTTCTAAATAAACGATTGCCCTTGGAATACTATTGGTTTTAATAGCCATATGTCCGTTTTTACCGAGCCCGATACTTTTATTAACCTCAATTCCGGTGCCGGCAAAATTTGAACTATTGCCTTCTTTAAGTGTGAAATTGAACATTTGGGAGAACTTTTTAGCAACTGACAATGAGCTGTCAGCATCTGGCATATTAATACCAATATGAGCAAAATCAAATCCCAATATTAAGTTTACTGCTTCACGGGTTAATCGTGTGATCTCAGCAAAATCACCTTTCTTGATTAACTCATCTTTAACCATCCAGCTGCCTCCGCAGGCTAATACTTTATTAAAGTTTATGTAATCAACGACGTTTTTTGCATCAATACCACCTGTTGGAATAAACCTTATCATACTATACGGTGCAC
>Ga0326726_10005173_pt1 | contig 11839 bp, 6 predicted proteins | sample MHFenrmetagenome_2_FD_207603 | JGI IMG/M metagenome (GOLD analysis project Ga0326726, IMG submission 207603) | Lab enriched peat soil microbial communities from Michigan Hollow, Ithaca, NY, United States - MHF15MN | ecosystem: Environmental > Terrestrial > Soil > Wetlands > Peat | place: USA...
TATGAGTAGCCTTGTGCTGTTTTTTCCGTTTCAAAAAATAGTTGGAAAAAAACGGAATTGTGCGGGTAACATCTCCACACATTAGAGGGTTCAAATCCGACCCCCTGCCCCAAACTACACAGTCTATCTGTAAGTTTATGCAGGTCTACGCATTCAACAGTCGCTTCACGGTTTTGCTTGGGGTTTTTGATATTTCTTGAATAGATGCCCCTTTATTATTATATTATATATTACAGTATCACAAAAAAAATGTTATTTTCTAGTTTTTTTAAATATATTGGGTTTTCAGAATCCTTTTCGGATTGAATGTCTTATTGGGTGTAGTGTGCGAAACGCTAATATCCTCTGAATAACTATTCATTGCAGATAATGATGTTACGAACATCAGATTTCTAATCTTTCAGCAATCCAAGCAGCGAACTTATTGCAGATTTTGCCGAATTTTCTGAATCGAATGTTAAATTTGGCTTCCTGTAATGGGTTCTTCGTTTTTTGAATATTCTCGATTTCTCATTCTCTTGATTTTGAGGAAGGTTGCTAAGCCGTTATCTGTCTCTATTTGTCGAATATTGATTTCTCCGTCAAAGAGTCCTAGAATTGAGTAGAGTTCTTCTGTGGTATGCATTTGAGGATCGATGATTGATAGAGTTGTGAATCCTTTTGATTTCAGCAGGGTTATCAGTTCTGTCAGCCATTTTCGTGTCTGAACTGAGTGGTGTTGTAAGAGAACATCTGAGATTATGTTTAGGCAAATTCTTCTGTTGCTGTTTGCTGATGAATTTACGCTACGAATGGCTTGAGTTATGGCAATGGTAAGTTCGGTGAGGCTTTCTACTCCTTTTAGGATAAATATGTTTTGAGCTTTTTTGATAGCGTTTTCAGCTTGAGGGTTGCAGACAAAAATGTAGAAGTTTGAGGGGTATTTCACGGCGAGATTCGTTGCGAAGCTATGCTCTGTTGTGACGTAAAATGTTATTTCGCCGTTTTTAGTTGCGTTTTCAAGGAAATTCTTTATCAGAGTGTCTTTTTCGTCGCAGGAGGGAGAAGTTAGTGCGACTGCGTAAGTTTTAGGAATGCCTCCAAATAACAAATAGTCGAGTTTCGTGAAGCCTGTTGAAGTAAGGATCATTGGTTCAATTTCGAGAGCTGTTTGTTGACTTTTTTCTATGCTGACTATCGCGGCCTTAACTTTTTCTAAGTCTTTTTTCGCATCCAATTTTTGGAATATCTCTAATGCTTGATGTAGAATAGCGAGAGCTTTCTGATTGTCCCCTTCATGTTTTCTTTCTATATACACTTTTGAATGCTCAAAAAGGATTCTCTTTGCGTATTCGTAAAGATTCCAGCGTTTTGCGTTTAGGGCATCAAGTTCTTCGAGACCTTTTTTGAAATACTCTATGGATTCGTTCCATTTTTGTTGTTTACCAAGAAGCTTTGCTTTTAGACCGTGACAGTAAGCGATGTATTCTTTATCGTTTAGTTCTTGGGCAAGCCTGTACTGTTCATCAATTCTGTTTTCTCCTTCGGCTGTGTCTCCTATTTCTATTGCGACTTGGATTAAGAAATCGTTCATCATAATTTGGAAGAATTTCCCTCCCGATTTCGCTGCAGATTCATATTCTTTTTGAAGGAGTTCATTCGCCTTTGTATATTCTCCTTTCTCAATGTAGAAAGAGGCTACAGCGAGTTGAGTAAAGCCATATGAGGGCATATCGCTTATTTTTTGGGATATTCTTGTGGCTTCTACGAGGCATCTTTCGCATTCTGTCCATTTTCCTAATATTTGATAAAGATGCCCCATTGCTGATAGTGACAGAGTGAGATTAACAAGATTTCCTGTTTTTCTGTTTATGGATATGGAGTCTTCTTTCATTTGGAGGGCATCATTAGTGTTTCCCATACCGATGAGCATGTCGGAAAGGTTGTTGCCTATCCAAGATTGGGCAGAGATGGCGCCTATTTTCTTTGCTAGATTAAGACCTTTTTGGTAGCAATCTAAACGTTTCTCTTTTTCGTTTGTTCTTTCGAGCGTAAATCCTATGTTATCGAAGGCATAGACTGCGTTTTCCAGGCAACCTTGATTTAAGGATATTTTCAAAGCCTCTTCGAGATAATTTATTGCTTTCGTTCTGTCACCTTGCAGGTAGAAGAGTACTCCCAAGGTGATGTACGAACTGGATATGGCTTCGGAGTCGTTCATTTTCAATGAAATTTCGAGAGCTTTTTGGCCTAATGGGGCAGCCTTGCTCAGGTCTCCTGCGCGTAAATACATTCTTGCCATGTCTGCCATTAGACTGGAGAGCTCTAAGCTTTCAGGCTGTGTTTCCAATATTTTTAGAGCCTGGTCTTGGTGTTTCTCCGCTTTATCTGTCCAACCTAGTTTGCTCCAAAGAATCCTAGCAATTTTTCTATGGATTCTAGCTGCGCTATCTTTTTCTTGTGAGGAATCCAACAAACGTAATACTTCATTCCATGACTCCAAGCAGTTTTCGTGCTTGCCGAGAAGTTCTTCTACATCTCCCAGTTCCTCAAGAATGCGAATTCTTGTTTCGGGCACGCTGTTTTTTTCTTGGGCAAGTTCAAGTGCTGTCCTGAAGTAAGAGGCGGCTTCATTGTTTGCATAAACTTTTTTGGCTTTTTCTCCTGCTTTCAAGAAGTAATCAAAGGCCTTGTCTTTTTCGCCTCCTTCAAGGAAATGTGTTGCAAGTTCCCCGCAGTGTTCTTCTTTTTTGTTTCCGTATACTTTTTCGAGCGCACGCGCTATGTCCAGATGAAGTTTTTTACTTCTAAGGGGGCTGACTTCTTCGCAAAGGACGTCTCTGATTAGTATATCAACGAAGGAGCACAGTTCTTCTCCGCGGCTTACTTTGCATCGAAGCAAGCCCGTTTTCAAAATGTTTTCGGTTTTCTCAAGAAGTTTTTCGTCCTCGATGCCCGTTACTTCACGCAATGCTTCGAATGTGAAGTCATTTCCGATAAATGACGCTGTTAAAAGCAACTCTTGGCATTCTTTATCGAGTCTATCTATTCTTTCTTTAAGAACGTCCTTCACGGTTCTGGGAAACTCAATTTTGAAGAAACTGCGGATTTTGCATTGGTTTTCTTTGCAGTAAATAACTCCTTCTTCCTTTAATGATGTTATCACTTCTTCGATGAAGAATGGGTTTCCATCGGTTTTTTCGTAGATCCTTTCGCAGAATTCATTTGGCACTTCACCTAGTCCCAGTATTTGCTTCACCATCTGGGTGACTTCAGAATATGAAAAACGTTTCAACCGGGCACATTGGAGCAAACGTGCCCTGTTTAAATCTGTCAGAACTGAGGACAAAGGGTGTTTTGCTTCAATTTCAGTATCACGGTATGCGCCTAAGAAAAGAAGGTTTTCCCTGTATATTCCGCGAGATAGGTAATGTAAAAGCAAAAGTGATGATGGATCAGCCCATTGCAGATCATCAAGCACAACGATCAAGGGAGTTATTTTGGAAATATTTGTTACGAATTGGAAAACTGCTTCAAAAAGTCTGTCGCGTTCCAGATCTGGACTCAAAACCGGGGATTCAGAGAAAACAATTAGTTTTTGCTTAATTTCCGGGATTATTTTGCTGATCTCGCCCGGATAGTAGCCAACGACTCTCTGTAGTTCCTCGGGTGTGCAACCTTGAAGATATTCTTTGATGACTTCTTTCCAGAGAGTGTAAGGAGGCACGCCGGTTGCTTTGAAGAGTGCTGGGCATCGACCATATAGGATTCGCATTCCTCTAAGGTTTGCATGTGTTGCTATTTCGTTGGTCAGTCGGGTTTTTCCGATTCCAGCTTCTCCATAAATAAAGACAACTCCTCCTTCACCATGGGTTGCTTTATCAGCTGAATCTTTGAGGAGCACCATCTCTTGAACTCGGTTGACTAACGCAGTTTGTCTTCTGGCAAGCGAATAAACGTTTGAACCTACTTCCGATTCCCGTGAGAACAAATAAACACTTCGTACAGTCTGTCAATAGAAGTTAAGATGTATTCTTATAATATGTTTTGCAGTCATAACGAAAAAACCCTATTTTAAAGAGCGCCAAAATACAACAAATCTTGTATTAGCGCGCTAGCTCATTGATTAAGAAGCGATAGAAATAGTGATTTCATGCCAAAAATTGGCGTTGTTGATGAGGAAATAATTAATTCTCAACCTTCTGAGGTTTTTAAGGCTCTGACTATGAATTTGCAGGATCGAAATCTTGGTGGAGGCCCCTTTGGGAGGCGAAACCCAGAGGAGAAGTGCATTTTAGCCAACTAGGAGGAATAATTGATGTGGTGAGTGGACTTGAGTTTATGGAGGACAAAACAAAAGTTAAGTTCCGATTCAATGTTAAAACCAACAAATTGCTCTTTACAACTGTTTCTACCTTAGTAAATACTGTAAATATTCATTCACTCGTGACGCAAAAAGGGTTTCTTCAACTGACCAAATATCTCAGACAATAATATGCGTACTCAACTTGAGCCGCTGACAAAACGCGTTTTTTATTCATTTTCTGTCAGCTAATGGTTTTTATTCAGATAGGCTCATTCTTAGGATCATGAATGCTTCTACGTATTTTCCTAATCCAGTTGTGCCGCCTCGGTATTTGTTCAAGCCTTCAACCCATTCCTCAGAGTGTAGGTTTTTTTGTGTTTCATGCAGCTTTAATGCTTCGAGTTTTAGATTCATGAACTGCGTTATGTCTTCGAAGTATTGGGGTGTTTGAAGCGGCGTCATTATTTCGTAGGTGTAGATGATGTTCGGTATCCAGGGTTTTCCTTTTGTTTCTTGAAAACTTGAGCTACCCGCCATAAAAGAAGCACGTTTGGTTATTTCGTTTGTGGTTTTGTGATCCGGATGCATGTCTTTGGAAGAATGAGTATACATGATGTTCGGTTTCTTTTCTCTAATTATCTTTGTTATTTTTATCAAATTTTCTTTGTTGCATTGTAGAAAGCCGTCTGGGTTGCGTAGAAAAATCAGGTCACTTATTCCTAAGATTGAAGCGGCTTTTTTTGCTTCATTCTCCCGAATTTCAGAGAGTTCAGTCTTAGCGTAAGTTAGACTACCTGCATCTCCCGAGGTCAAATAGACGATGGTAGTGTCGTTTTTGTTTGCATGCTTTGCTAGGCTACCACCACAGCCTATTATTTCGTCATCCGGATGGGCTGCGAATACAATGGTTTTCCCATTTCGGTTTGGGCTAGACATAATATTTTGGTTCTCTTCGAATTTGTTCAGGCTTGAAAAGTAATTTCGCAAAGCTCTGCGATTTTGCCATCTGTGTCCTTGCTCCCACAGGGCAGGCTTTAATGCAAGCCATGCATCCGATGCAAGTGTTTTTTTGTTTGTCTATTTTCAAGAAAGTTTCCTGATCGAGGCATCCAACTGGACAAGCAGCCACACATTCTTCGCACTTGGTGCACTTTTCAGCATCGACCAGGATCTGACCAACGAATCTTTTGGCGCTGCCTTCGCCTGCAACTTTGAACATAAAAGGAATTTTCTCTGAGTTTGAGTATATTTCGTCAAAGTTTATTTCTGGTCCGCTTAGTCCCTTTTTCTGAATCGCATTGCCGAATTCTAGTGCCATTTGCAAGTCTGCTGAGTCGGGTCGACCTTTTCCGTAGCTGTACCCTACTATCCTCGGCAGTAAATTGTGTTCTCCAATGAATTCTCCTGCTCCAATCACTTTGAGGTTTTTTTCGTCCAGGATGCCCACTAGTTGACTAAGGGCAATCCCTGTGTGCACATTGCCACAAACTACAATTGCTATCGAAGGTGTTTCGGCCATTGGGTTCGCGCTTAATGCCTCCTTTAGGCGTTCTCTCGCAAGACGAGCTAGACGGGATTCGTAAACCGGAGCTCCGACAATCCAAAGGTCTGCTTTTTCTATTTGGCGTTCTGCAAGATTGGATGGCTTTGTTAGATCGAATCGAACAGGTGGGTTTGAGCTAATAGCCGTTGCGATAGCTTCACAGACTTTTCGAGTAGATCCGGTTGGAGAGAAATACATTAGCCCTATTGTTGGAGCTTTAATCGATTTAGGGCTAACAGCTTTTGACATTTAAGTCGCTAGATAATTCTAGTGCACTGTTATCGCTTATAACACTTCGTAACAATTATTATTCGACTATATTTTGGGTTCTTTGTTTTTTCAAATATAAACAAGTATCGCATATCCGTTTTTCGATTCTAACAGTGCCATAGATCTTATAAGCAATTTGAACTATCTATTTGTCTACTTAAGTTTACGTCCAAAGGGGAGAGTGCGGAAAATTGTCTGGAAAAAGAATTCTTTTCATTAGCGGATCAGTGGGGCTTGGACACGTAGGCAGGGATTTGGAGATTGCTAAAGCTCTGCGCGCGAATGATCCAACAATTGAAATTTCTTGGTTAGCTGAAGATCCCGCTGGCATGGTTGTACTACAGGCGGGGGAAAAGCTTCTTCCCGAATCAAAATTGTTAGGCAAAGGAAATGCGAGGCTGGACGGGAATGTCAAAGACTATCGGACTAATTTGGTAAAGTGGATAATGCAAATGAGGAAAGATTGGGCTTCTAATGCGGCAGTTGTCGCTGAGATTATGAAAAAGGAACAATTTGATATGGTGATCGGCGACGAGACTTACGAGTTACTGATTGCTATCGTCGGCAACGGCGGGTTCAAAAAGTTTCCTTTTGTAATGATCTACGATATTGTGGGATTAGACTCTGTCAGTGGTAGCCCCTTAGATGCTGTTTCGGCTTACATGGTTAATCGGTTGTGGGTTAAGGCATTGAAAGCTGGGAAAGCTGTTGCTGACTTAAGCTTATTCATAGGTCAAGTTGAAGACGTCCCAAATAGAAAATTTGGCTTAATGCTTCCAAATCGTCAGGAACTCGCCACTAAGACTTTGAATTTCTTGGGCTATATTCTTCCATTTGACCCCAGCGAATATACCGATAAAGCAAGAGTGCGCAGGCTTTTGGGGTACGGCGAAGGACCGCTTGTTGTTTGCTCAATAGGGGGAACTTCCGCAGGCAAAGAGCTTCTTGAATTATGTTCCAGTGCTTATCCTTTGTTGAAAAAGGAGCTTCCGGGTTTGCGAATGGTTCTGGTTTGTGGACCCCGGCTTTCGCCGGATTCGATTAAGGTTTCGGAAGACGTTGAGGTTAGGGGTTATGTTCCTAATTTGTTTATGAATTTGGCTGCGGCTGACCTCTGCATCGTCACAGGGGGTGGAACGATAACTTTGGAGTTGACTGCGCTTCAAAAGCCTTTTCTGTACTTTCCCCTTAAGCAGCATTTTGAACAAGAAGTTGATGTTGCCTCAAGGTGCAAACGTCACAGGGCTGGTGTCAAAATGGATTTCTTAGAGACCACGCCTGAGTTATTAGCGGAAGTGGTGATTTCGAACATTGGCAGGAAAGTTGACTATGCGCCTATTCCGATCGACGGAGCTAAGAATGCTGCAATCTTGATTGCTCAAATTCTGTCACAGAAATTTAAAAAGAATTGATAGTGTCTCTTGTCGTTCCATTACAGAAAATCAATAGACAATTAGCGCGAGGGCACGTTGGCCTCTTTATGATGAACGTTATATGTAGCTTGCAGTAGGCACACGCTTCTTTATGGCACTACCCCATACGCGCGACGCAATGTTTATTCGGAAGTAGACCCTTAAACCAATTGGTATATCAAATAGCTTAAAACCAACTATTTTTTGGGTGTTCGGGTGACATCTCCACCTGACTGTTGGTTCAAGCCTTCTTGCTCTGAACCGATATAAGCGGAAGATTGACGACGTCGACGACGCCCAAGAGAAAGTTGCATTCTACACATGCAGAGGTTGGGCTCTGCGCTACTAGAAACTTGGCTTATTTCTTCTTTTTCTCCTCTTTCTGGCGCTGGCGCAAGAGAAAGTCAATTTTGGTCGAAAACGTGTTCATTTTCACATCGGTTGCTGTTTGTGACTGCTTTAATTGTTCAAGATTGGCTTTCAGATTCTCGATTTCAGCCTTCTTTTCCTGAAGTTCTTTTCTCTGCATTTCCAACTTATCTTGCAGTTCAGTTATAGTCTGGTCTGTTTGATTAGGTGTTCGAGCATCAATTCTTAGGCTTGGTAAAGCAAATTGCTTGTACTTTGTTCGATGCTGTTCAACGTCTGTTTTGCTGAAGTAGTGGTCATCAACTCCTAAACTGTGTCCCATCCAAAAGTTAACGTAATCTGCACCAGCGTTTGCATGGTTTCTGAAGTATTTTCTGAGATTATAGAGTCTGATTTCGTTTCTGTTAGCTTTTGCACTTTTCTTATTCTTAAAGTCGAGAACATTCTGTTTTTTGAGCTTCACTACAGTTCTTCTGAACACATGACTTACAAGGTCTGTGTCGATTTGAGTTTCGTTATCTTCCTTAGTAAATAAATATGCTTCTGGTGTGAGGTTGCTTCTTCTTTTGATGTACTCCTTGAGATAGTAAATGCTTTCTTTTCCACAGAAGGTAAAGTATTCCGAGTACTTGCCTTTAGCATCTTCTTGTGGAATTCTGATTAGATTTGGAACAGGTGGGTTTTCGTCTAAGAGATTCTCTAAACTTTCTATTCGGAGACTGCATATTTCGTTAGGTCTTAAACCTGACTGAACCATGAGTACATAGAACGCTCTTTCGCGTGGTTCAGCGACCTTTATGATTTCTTCAACTTCTTCCTTTATTATGTCACGATTGTGAAAAATAGCGTATTCTTTCGGTGATGGAATGAAGTTTAGCGGTAAGCTATGATATTTGAAAAACGATTTTGGCGTGTTTATCGATTTACTTACTGATGAGGGAGAGAACTTTTCATAGTTGACTTTTGCACCAAAATCGATGATTAATGGAGTGTATTTTTGCTTGAACTTCTTTTCATCCATGTTGTCATAATCTGCTTGTATTTGTTCGGGATTGGTTTGAGCGAATTCAAAGAATCTTTCGATGTAGTTGAGATAACCAAGTCGAGTATTATGGCTATTTGAGTGACTAAATGCAACCGCACGTAACCAGCGTTCAACTAAAGGGTTATTTTCGTATTTGTACAAGCCTTTGCATCTCCAATTAAGAGGTAAGGCTTAGGGTATATAAGTATTTAGACGAAAACGTCTTAAACGTCCAATCATTAGAACAGCATGTTTACCATTATTTAATGTCCTATAGCAAATCACAGACAAATTGGAGATGAGTTTAAACACTCTGGAAAATCAAGTTTTGCCCAAATTCGAAAATGCAAAGTGACTATTTTTAATGCCCTGAATGAGTAAACAATATACAAACCCCACACTTAGGACACTGGTGATAAATTAACTCCTTTTGACGGTTGTATTTAGGTTTCATTTCTACAAAGCAGCTAGGGCAAAGTCGCACAACAGATGATTTCTTCATCAAATCTTAAGTTGAGTTGTGTAGTTATAACTCTTACTAAATAATTGGAACTCAGGGTACATTAAAAATCGTAATGGCTTTTTTTCAATTTTTTGACAAAAAGTGTAAATTTAAACTTGCGGAAAATAGTAATTAACCTCATTATGTTCTTACCTTAAAACCGAAATTAATAAAAAAGAAAAAGGGCAAGGGAAGAAGGCTTGAAGTTCGCTTTATGTTCTTGATTTATTGCTTGTTGCGCCAGTTGACATTCCAGGAGGCAAATCGGGGAAGTTCGAGCTTACTCGTTGTTCTGCAACAGTTGCTGCTTCTGCAAGAATTTTCTCTGCATCTTCGTTTACTGAATTGAAGTTTAATGACATTCCACTGCTTGTCCCCGCTTCAAACATTAGCCCGCTTAGCATGTTGCCTATGTCACAGAGTTCGCCTTCTGCTTCAGGCAAAACGCCTCCTAATCCACAACTAACACTTCGAAGAACACCAACGCATGGTCCTAATGCTGCGACAACATCGCCTAATTCGGATACTGTTTTAATTCTGAGTGATACTTGGTCAAGCGCAAGTCTTGCATTCATTACCATTTTTGACATCTTTCGAATTTCAGCTAATTCAGTAGCATAAATATTTGCATGCGAAGAATCATGCTCAGTATAAGCTTGTACCAATTTTGAAAACAATGTTTTGTCTTTCTGAGTGAAGCGTTCATTAGCTTGATCTAGTTTGTTAATTTGCAGATCAAGTTTCCTTGTGGCCATATCTAATGCAGGTTTTAGTGACATCGGTGGCTGAATTGTGTCTCTTACCGCAGTGGCGAATGAGGCTTCTTCCTTTTTCGGCTCCCATTTTTTAGCAAATCTTTCAGACATGTTAATATCCTCTTACAAGCTGATTCAACAGAATGTACATTTAATTGTTGCTAACATGCGGATATATACGTGAAAAAATAATCTCGTTTTTTCACACTAAAATTAAAAAATAGGTCAATGGACTAAAAAATATACTACAGAAGAACCAATTTTTAATTCCCCTTGCACTACAAAGTGAACAATCTTTAGGCAAAAGAACAAAAACTCCAAGTAGCTCAATATTGAGCGCTAGAGCAACAAGTCAAAGATTAGTAACAAAAATAGACCTCGAGACATTAAGAACAGTTTAAAAGCATTAGGATAACCTATCTTTGTAATAATAAATCCTTGGTGAGATGTTGAGCAGCAGTAACTACGCGCCCTTGATTGGAGATAATTACGCACCTGAAAAAATAAGAGTAATTATTCCGGTAGGCGGAAAAGCAACGCGTCTGCTGCCCCTAACAGCAGAAACAAGCAAAGCCTGTCTGCGATTTCTAAATAGACCATTAGTAGAATTTTCCCTTTATTCGTTAGCAAGTCAGGGCATCCGCAATTTCATCTTCGGAGTAAAAGGTTATACAAACTACAGGGACCTCTACGACTACTTTGAATCAGGTTTCGGATTCTCAGTACGCTATAACATCAAACCACGCATTCACATAAAATACCAACCTAACGTCGAAGATTTGGGAAGCGCCGATTCAGCAAGGATAAACATGGAGTATTACGAACTCAACAATCCAGTTTTCGCAGTTCAAGGCGACAATATATTTGACATAAAAGTAAAAAAACTTATTGATTTCCACAAAGAAAAAAGGGCTGCCTTAACCATAGTGCTGCGAGAAGTCGAAAGTGTTGAAGGATTAGGAATTGCTGATATCGACAAAAACGGATGCATAAAACGATTCGTTGAAAAGCCATTGCCAAAAGATGCGCCCAGCAACCTAGCAAATACAGGCTTGTACATACTTTCGCCTGAGATAAAGAAGATTTTCAAGGAAAAAGGGATCCAACAGATTATCAAAGAAAAAAACAGGTTAGATTTCGGTTACGATTTTATTCCATACGTAATTCAAACTGGACGACCTGTTTACGGTTATACATTAAAAGGTAGTTGGTTCGATGTTGGAACGCCTAAAAATTACTTAGAAGCCATGAAAAACCTACTGTACGAAAATTTCTGTGTCCCAAAAGACTTCGGCGAAAGGCTAAAAGAAGGAAGCCAAATTTGGGTTCAAGGAGAAAGCGGGGAATCAGAAAAAAGACGCCAAGAAATCATACAAAAAATGAAACAGAAGAAAATCTCCTTAGAAGGTGCTGTCCTAATCGGCAGACATTGTCAAATAGAAGATGGCGCGAGAATAGTAGATTCATGTATTGACAACTTTACTCGAATAGGCAAAAACGCTATAGTAGTCAACTCTGCAATAATGGATCGAGTAATAATTGGAGAAAGCGCGGAAATTTACGACAGCATAATTGGCAGACACGTTGCAATTAACTCAAGCCAACGCAAACCAACAAAAATAACTGCAATCTCAGTAGTCGCAGACGACGTTAAGATAGAAGAAGGTTGCAGCCTTTCG
>Ga0326726_10005174_pt1 | contig 11839 bp, 12 predicted proteins | sample MHFenrmetagenome_2_FD_207603 | JGI IMG/M metagenome (GOLD analysis project Ga0326726, IMG submission 207603) | Lab enriched peat soil microbial communities from Michigan Hollow, Ithaca, NY, United States - MHF15MN | ecosystem: Environmental > Terrestrial > Soil > Wetlands > Peat | place: USA...
TCCGCAATCGAATCACTCCACGATATCCAGCTTGATCGACAGTTCCCTGAGCTGCGCGGGTGACACGCGCGACGGGGCCTCGGTCATGACGCAGATGGCTTTCTGCGTCTTCGGGAAAGCGATCACGTCGCGGATCGACGTAGCTCCCGTGAGGAGAGCGGTAAGCCGGTCGAGGCCGAAGGCAAGGCCTCCGTGGGGCGGCGCGCCGAACTCGAGCGCCTCGAGCAGGAACCCGAACTTCTTTCGCGCATCATCCTCGGAAATGTTCAACAGTCCGAACATCCTGGACTGGATGTCGGAGCGGTGGATGCGGATGCTGCCGCCGCCAATCTCCGAGCCGTTCAGCACTATATCGTAGGCCTTTGCCCTGACTTTGAGGGGCTCCGTTCCCATGAACTGCAGGTCCTCGTCTTTCGGCGCCGTAAAAGGATGATGCATGGCGTCGTACCGTTTCTCTTCCGGACTCCACTCCACGAGCGGGAAGTCCGTGACCCAGAGGAAGTTGAATTTGCTCTCATCAATAAGGTTCAGTCGTCTTCCCATGAGGAGCCGCAGGTAGCCCAGGGTCTCGGCCACGACCTTCCGGCTGTCTGCGATGAACATCATGAGGTCGCCGGGCTTTGCCCCGAGCCGCTCGGCGATGGATTTTACCTGGCCGTCCTTGAAGAACTTTGCGATTGGCGACTCGAAGCCCGCCTCGGTCACCTTGATCCAGGCCAGTCCCTTCGCCCCGAAGACCTTTGCCTCGTTCGTGAGGTCGTCAACCTCTTTTCGCGATAGACCCGCCATGCCAGGCGCGGCAAAACCCTTGACCTGGCCGCCCAGTTCCACGGCCTGGAGAAATACCTTAAAGTCAGACACCTTCGCAATATCGGAAATGTCGTTCAGTTCGAGTCCGAAACGGGTGTCGGGTTTGTCCGAGCCATAGCGGTCCATGGCGTCGTAATAGGTCAGGCGCGGGAAAGGACGGCTGAGCTCTACCCCCTTGACCGCCTTGAAGACCTCAGACAGAAGCTCTTCCATGAGCGACATAACGTCATCTTCTTCGACAAAGGACATCTCGAGGTCGATCTGGGTGAATTCCGGCTGACGGTCCGCACGCAGGTCTTCGTCGCGGAAACATTTCACGATCTGGTAATAGCGCTCGAACCCCGCCACCATCAGGATCTGCTTGAAGAGCTGCGGCGACTGTGGGAGCGCATAGAACATGCCGGGGTTCACCCTGCTCGGGACCAGATAGTCCCGGGCGCCTTCAGGAGTGCTCTTGGTAAGAAACGGCGTTTCGATATCGATGAAATTATGGCTGTCCAGGAAGCGCCGTACGGTCTGGGTTATCTGGTGGCGCGTGATCAGCACCTTTTGGAGGCTCGGCCGCCGGAGGTCGAGATAGCGGTACTTGAGCCTGAGGGATTCGGCAACATCGGTCTCGTCCTCGATCATGAACGGCGGGGTCTTGGACTCGTTCAGGATCACGAGGTCGCCCACCAGGACCTCGATCTCTCCCGTTGCGAGCTTGGTGTTCACGGTATTACCCGGCCGCGGAGCAACGCTGCCGGTAACGGCGATCACGAACTCGCTCCTGATACTGCCTGCCAGCGCGTGCGCGTCAGCGGACGTTTCGGGATTAAAGACCACCTGCGTGATGCCGCCGCGGTCCCTAAGGTCGATGAAGATCAGCCCTCCGTGGTCCCTCCTGGTGTGCACCCATCCCATCAGGGTCACGGCCGCGCCCACGTCATTTTTCGTCAGATCTCCGCAAGTATGTGTCTTTTTCTTTGAGCTCACCGGTTCGACAACCTTTCTTGTTATGATGCAAAACAGGCAGGATAATAGCACCTCATCCGCCATAAAGTCAAGTACAGGTTATTTTGAAAAAACGTCAAGGACGACGAGGATCCGCGGCAGCACTATCGTCATTCCCGCCCCTGCTTAAGTCATGCTGGGGCAGGCTTTGAGCGGGAATCCAGTCTTAGCCTTCCAAAATGCTGGATCCCCGAAAAAAGCATTCGGGGATGACGGTCGGTAGTATGTACAAACAATTATAAGACGATTGTTAATTGATAAGGAACATATCGGCGGCGAAGAATTAAGCAATGACATGAAAAAAAATAAGGCGGTGAGAACTCACCGCCTTTGCTGTTATGAAATAGAGGCTGTTTGAAAGACCAACCTTATTAGATGGCCTTCTCTTTCCAGCATTTATCGCACAACCACATCATACCGCGCACCTTGCCGGTCGTGGTCATCATTTTTGCCGCCTGCATGGGCTTGCCGCAGCACTGGGGCACATTGAGGTTGATAATCGCCTTCTTGGTGGCTGCTTTTGCCGTTTTGCTCATTTCTGCCATGGATCTTCACCTCCCGCTCGAAGTCAAACAAACCTGTGCATTCTATCCATATCGGGGAAAATGTCAAGCAAATATTTTAGGATAAAATGCCCCCCTTGACTGCTTGGCATGCATGCAGAGACCTTTTCAGGATGGACATTTTGCGTTCAACAACAAAAAGTATTTATAATCACAAAGTTAGAACAAGTCAAATGGAAAATAACAAAAGTTTTCCTTGACTATATTTATTCAGCTTTGGTATTATGCCAAATACCATTAAGGGGGAATGCGGCTTCATGGATGTCTCGCACGGTTTAACAGTATATATCCTGCTGTACTCGCTTGCCATGGGTATCATATCCTTCGCCTCTCCGTGCATCCTGCCTCTTATCCCTTCCTATGTCTCGTATATCACGGGGATCAGCTACGAAGAGCTGGTTGGCCGCGAGTCACGCAGAAAGAACATGAACATGAGTCTTTTTCACTCCCTGGCCTTTGTGGCCGGGTTCTCGATCATCTTCGTGCTCCTGGGGGCCACGGCGAGCCTCGCCGGCAGCGTCCTGTCGCAGCACCTAGACGCCATCCGGATCGCGGGCGGCGTGCTCATCATTGTTATGGGCATATTTGTGATGGACGTGGTGAACATACCCTTCCTCCAGAGGGAGGCGAAGCTCCACCTCAAGACGCGGCCGGCCGGCTACGCGGGAACAGTGGTGGTGGGGATGATCTTCGGCGCAGGCTGGACCCCCTGCACCGGACCGTTCCTCGGCTCTGTGCTGGCGCTGGCAATGACGACCGAAACTCTGGGCCGGGGAATGGCGTTGCTGGCGTTCTACTCACTCGGCCTTGGCGTGCCCTTCATCCTCTCGGCCATCGCCATCAGCGCGTTCCTCTCCTCCTTTGAGAGATTGAGAAAACATTTCAAAGCCATAAAGATTACAAGCGGCGTCATCCTGGTCGCCATGGGACTGCTCCTCGTTACGAACAGCATGACGCTGCTGACTTCATACATACTCATTACATGGGAGAATGCGAAAAAATTATGGTAGCTGACGGCCTTGATGTATTAAAAGACAAAGATGCGGCCCTCTACACTATGGGAGTGGCGGCGAAGCTGGTGGGGACGACGGCCCAAACGTTGCGGCTCTATGAAAAGCACGGCCTTATCCTGCCGACACGCGAGCGCAGGAACAGGCTCTACACGGAGAACGACATCAAGTGGCTGCGCTGTATCCGCGAGCTGATCCACTCCAAAAAGATCAGCATTGAAGGCATAAAGAAGCTTCTCGATTATGCGCCCTGCTGGGAGATCAAGGATTGTCCGGACGAGCGGCGCATGGCATGCACGGCCTTCACCGACAAGAGCAAACCCTGCTGGGAAACCACCCGGTGCCGCAAGGAGAATGACTGCTCGACCTGCGTGGTCTTTTTAAGGAACGGGAAAAAGGCGGCGAAGAAGTAGTAAAGACCGTTTAAACAGTTCAATCCGTTTAAACTGTTTAAACGGATTTCCTTACGGATGTTCCTCCACCCACACTTCCCCATCGGGCGTTGTTTCCTTCTTCCAGATGGGAGTGACCCGCTTCAACTCATCGATACAAAATCGGCAAGCCCTGAACGCCTCATCGCGGTGTACAGCGGCAACGGCGATCAGCACGATGTTCTCTCCCACTGGAAGCGTTCCTACCCGGTGTATGATCGTCACATCGATCACCCCGTATTCCCTGATCGCCCGCTCCCTGATCCCTGAAAGTTTCTTCTCGGCCATGCCCGGATAGTGCTCGAACTCCAGCTTCGACACCGCCTTGCCGCGCGCGAGATCCCGCGTGGTGCCGAGAAAGGACACGACCCCCCCGATCGTGGATGAGGATTGTTTAAGCTGCTCTATCTCGAAATCGAGGGAGAACGGTTCTTTCTGGATACGGACGCGACCGGCAACCCCGCCTGAGAAGGGCGGCATGAGCGCTACCTCATCCCCGTCCCGAATTAATACGTCCTGTTTCACAAACTCGTGGTTCACCGAGACTACGATCCTGCCCGGCACCAGGATGTCCGACAAGGCCGGATATTCCCGCGAGACCTGTTGGAGCAGATCCGCTACGTTGCCGTTTGCAGCTTTTATCTTCACTTCGTCACGGCCGACCCGGTCTTTCAAGATCGCAAATAGCTTGATAGTGATCATGCAAACAATCCTCAGCCTGGCGTCCTACTCTCGTTCACAGTCCCAGGTCCGGCACAATCTTGTTCTCGATCAGGCACTGCAGCATCTCGAGTTCGTCCCGGTCGAACCAGGTAAGTTCGCAGAAGCTGCACCGGTCGACTTCGATCAAGTGCGCCAAGCTGTAAAAGCCGCGGGACATGGGGTTCTTGCACTTCGGGCAGGAAAGAAGCGTCACCGGCGCCTTTTTGCCGGTAAGCATCTGCCTCGTATGTCTTATTTGATTTTCATTCACCGCTGCCCGTGCGAGTGCGTTGATCCGATCAGAGCATGGCCGTTCCCGGTCTGTCCTGGCGATGATCCGCGCGATCTTGCTGTTCTCAACCAAGGTCCCGGCGCAGTAGCGGCACTCATAGACCTGCGTGGACTCATAGGTTTCAACCACCAGCGGCTGGCCGCAGGAAGGGCAGTTATAGTTCGACGCTTCCTGCGGCTGTCCCGCCGGCCGCGCCGCAAAAATGACGTTGATGAGCGGCTGTTTCCAGGCCCGGACAACAGGCTCCTTCTCGCCTGAGGTGACCCAGGTGAGCGGCGAAAGCCAGGGCAGCGCGCCGAGTTCGCTGAGACCGAAGGGCCCCTGCCACTGCTGTTGTGGGTTCATGGCATAGTACTGCGGTCCCGTCCGGGCATCGGCCGCTGCTTTGGCCTTATCCCTGCTGTCCGCCTTCGCGTCCAGTTCGGCGATGCTCGTATGCGCCATCGCGAGCAGGATATCCATTCTTTTGCGGAGGGGAGGGTGCGTCGAGAGGAGGTCCGCCCAGAAGCCTTCCGTTTCGTCCAGGGCGGTTGCCTGCGGGTTCACGATACAAAGCATCTCGAAACCGCTCCCGATGAAACCAGCCCCGCGCCAGCTCCGCGACAGGAGATATAGGGTCTCCGCAAGCGCAATGGGGTTTCTGGTCATCCTCACCGCAGCGGCATCGGCCCGGTACTCCCGCTCGCGCGAGATGAACATGTTCAGGAGGTAGCTCAGTTGGAGCAGCGACGAGGACAGGAGCGAGGCCGGCGTGGATGAGGCCCTCCCCCGCGACGACGCGTCGGAAAACTTCTCCATGGTCGATGCAAAGGTGCCGAAGAGGCTCGATGCAACGGTGGTCTCGAGACAATCGCCGGACAGGATATGGTGCGCTTCATGGGCGATGACCGTCTCAAGCTGCGGCCGGGTGAGGCGCGAGAGCAGCCCCTCGGTGATGCCGATCACTGCCTCTCCCTTGAGGTCGGCCACGGCAAGCGCGTTCATCGAGAGCGAGGGGATGACGACTGCCCGGATCTTCCGCCGGTTGCCCGTCACGACGTGCATCTCTTCCATGATGTTCATGAACATCTTGTGAATGTCATCCGTCCGGTCCGGCTCGCGAGCATCAAGATGCCGCACCACCGCATTGACCGCATCGTAAGCCGAGAACCAGAAGTGCAGGCCCGCAACGAGCAGGGCCATCATACCGAGAAACAGCAAGAACCGGGGAAAGTCGTGGAGCGGCACGTGGAGCACCAACAGCGCAACGACAGCCGCAAAGATCACGCCAATCACGAAGTACAGAAGCATGAGAAACAGAAAGAACACCCAGATGCGCCAGTTCTTCTGCCGCTCTATGTCGATGAAGGTAAGAGGCATACGAGTAATTTCTAAATTCGAAATTGTTTTACTTTCTCAAACTCAGGTCCACCGCAGGCGTGGCACGATCCGCTTCCTCGGCTCCGAAGTACTCTTCCGTACGGAAATTCATCATGGAAGAAACTATGTTGTTCGGGAACACCTGGAGCTTCGTGCGGTAGTTGGCGACCAGATCGTTATAGAGCTGACGCGCGAAGGAGATGCGGTTCTCGGTCGAGGTGAGCTCTTCCTGGAGCTGCATCACGTTCTGGTTGCTCTTGAGAGCGGGGTAGTTCTCCATCACGGCAAAAAGTTTCCCCAGGGCCTGCGTAAGCACGTTCTCAGCCTCAGCCTTGGTCGCCGGCGTTGGGGCCAATACCGCTCTTGATCTCGCCGAGATCACTTTTTCGAGAGTGTCTTGCTCGAATTCCATGGCGCCCTTGACCGTTGCGACGAGGTTCGGGATAAGGTCATGCCGCCGTTTGAGTTGCACGTCGATCTGTTTCCACGAGCCCTGCACGTCGTTCCGAAGCGTCACCAGACCATTGTAGACAAGAATGAGCCAGACGAGAATCAAACCGAGAACTGCGAGTATAATCCAAGCAACCATAAGCCCTCCTGACCGCGGAATAGGGATCGAAATCGAATCTCGATAATTATATCACATCACGTGCTTTTGAGAAACAAGGTTATTTACTGCCCTGCCAAGAGCGGCTGGGCCGAAGGAGGAAACACGCCGCGCGCCTCTGCTTCGTCAAAAAGCCTCATCACTGCCTTGAGACCTTCCTCCCCCAGGTCGAGCGAAAAGTCGTTTACGTAAAGGCTGATGTGGCTTTTCATTACAGCCGTGTCCATCTCCTGGCTGTGCTGCCTGCAGTAGCTCATCACTTCATCAGTATGTACATGGGCATATCGCACGCTCTGACGGATGCCTTCTTCCACAGCGAGCAGTGTATCACGTCCGAGGGAGCGTTTCCCGAGGATGCCTCCCAGCGGGATCGGAAGGCCCGAATATTGTTCCCACCACTCGCCGAGGTCAAGCAGTTTTTCGAGCTTGTACAACGGATAGGTGAAGCGGCTCTCATGGATAATGAGCCCGGCAACCGCCTCTCCTTTTGTGACCGCCTCCATGATGCGGTCAAAGGTCATAACTGTCACGTTTGCGATGGCGGGATCGAACAGGCGGAGGAGCAGGTAGGCGGTCGTGAGCTTGCCGGGAACGGCGACACTACCCTTCTTCAGATCATCAAGCCGCGTCCCCGGCCTGGCAACAATGAGCGGGCCGCATCCCCTGCCGAGCGCACCACCGGAACGGAGAAGCGCGTACTGCTCGCGCAGATGTCCCAAGGCATGATAGGAGATCTTGGTGAAATCCAGCCTGCCTTCGAGGGCCATGCAATTAAGCGTTTCGACATCTTCAAGCTGCTCGTGAAACTCGACGCCGGGGACTCTTACTCTGCCGTGGATAAGGGCGTAGAATATGAAAGTGTCGTTCGGGCAGGGAGAATAGCCTATGGTAAGTGTGCGCTTCATATTGTTGAATCCGCTGCGGAAGCAGAGACAGGCCTGATCATGATCTTGTTGGTTTTATTTCGCAATCCGCATTCCGCATTCGCTTCACCGCCTCCACCCTTCCAGAATATGCATAACAGCATTTTGTGCGGCCTCGGCAGCCTTCGGGATGTTCCATTTTTTTAGGTCCCGGTCTTCCACGATGTTCGATATCCCCCGCACCTCGAGCCAGGGCACGTCGTGGCATAGGGCCACTTGGGCCGCGGCCGCGCCTTCCATGTTCTCGCACAGGCCATGATGGCGGTCTTCCAATTCCCGTGCACGCGCCGCTGTGCCGGTGCACGTCGATAGCGTAATGAAGGGCCCGACATGCACGCTACCGTTGTGCCGGATCGATGCAAGTGACTTCCGGGATTGCTGCAGCAAACTCTCAGGTGCAGGATACGTCGTGTAAATCGTCGTTGTCGCAGTCGTAAGAAGAGGAATACCGATATATTCAGTATCTTTAAATCCGTCAACGGTCAAAACGCCTTCATCGCCGGCGATCTCTTCATTCGCGAGAGCAATGTCTCCGACCATCGCGCCCGATGAGGGATAGGTACCGCCCACGCCGAAGATAAGAAGTACCTCGGGATTAAAGTGCGTCAGCAGAAGCGTCGCAGCATGGGCCGCATTGACTTTTCCCATTCCGCCGATGCAGAGAAGGATGTCCCGGGCAGCGAGCCTTCCCGCGATGACGGTTTTGGCGCCGAAGGGCGTTGTTTTCGTCACAACGGTCTTTGCAAGAAGAAGTTCTGCCTCGGCCTGAACTGAACAGAGCAGGGCGATCATGAAAATCCCTTTTTCACCGAGGCCGCGGAGCTCGCGGAAGTACAACGTAACGTTAAGCACATGAAAAATTCAGGCAATAATAGAAAAGTCTTTTTATGTTTTTTCACTGTTCTGGATTTCCTCAGCGCGCTCTGCGCTCTCTGCGGTATTTTTTTTAGTTTACAACTTCAGCATCACAAGTCCGGTCTTTTCGTCCAGGGCTTTGCGTGCGCCAATACCAACGATCTCGGTGATAACCGCTTCGACGACGAGGTACACCAAAGTGTCCTTGCGGATGCAGCCTGTGTAGGTCTCTTTTCCCCGGCCCAGCGCGCCGTGGAGATGGATGACCGGCTCGTCGCCCTTCCAGAACAGGGTGCCGAAGCCCAGGACCTCCCGGCCATCGTTGACGTTAGTCCACATGGGGTCAGGAGGTACCACGACCTCCTTGGGCCCGGTAACGATCCCTGCGGAACGCATGCCGCCCAGAAGCATGATGGTCCCGACCTTGATCTTCTCCTTGACAACAACCTTCTTCAGCTCTTCAAGAAGGTTGTCCATATCCTCAAATTTGAGCAAAAAAACCCTGCCGAACGATCCCTGAGAATACTTCACATAAGCTCCCTTGCGAGTGAAGAAGTGATGATTGGCGGCCCCGGACCCGCTTCCGGCCGGTTTTACAGGTAAAAACGTCAAAAATACCCCAAATATACCCCGAAATATACCATACTTTCCATTGCACTTCTACCGTAAATTTGCTATGATGAGCGCGATTTTAAGGCAATTTACAGGGTTTTTAAGGAGGCTTGATTAATGTTGAGATATTTAACGGCCGGAGAATCTCACGGCGAGCTGCTGATGGGCATCATCGAGGGCATTCCTTCAGGCCTTTTGATCCGGGTGACGGACATAGATCGGGACCTGGCCAGGCGGCAGGTGGGTTACGGCCGCGGCGGCCGCATGAAGATCGAGAAGGACTCGGTCAAGATATACACCGGCGTGCGTTGGGGCCGGACGCTCGGCAGCCCCGTCGGCCTGATGATACGAAATAAAGACTGGGAGAACTGGCGTGACAAGATGTCCCCGGACCCCATGTTTTTGAACACCGCCGAGCCGGTCACCAGGCCCCGGCCGGGCCACGCAGACCTGCCCGGCGCCCTGAAGTACGGTGCAACCGATATCCGGAACATCCTTGAGCGTTCGAGCGCGCGCGAAACGGCCATGCGCGTTGCCGTAGGGTCCGTTGCGAAGAGGCTTTTGGCCGAGTTCGGCATCGAGGTGGTGAGCCACGTGCTCTCCATCGGCGGCGTGTTTGCCAAGGTCCCCAAGGCGTCTTTTCAGGAGATCAAGAAGCGGGCCGAGGCCTCGGAGCTGCGCTGTGCCGACCACGATGCGGAAAAGAGGATGATGAAGAAGATCGACGAGGCCATGGCGGCCGGCGATACCCTTGGCGGCGTGTTCGAACTCATCATTACCGGCGCGCCCGTTGGGCTCGGCAGCCATGTGCACTCGGACCGCAAGCTCGACGGCAGGCTCGCGTCCTCTCTCATGAGCATTCAGGCGATCAAGGGAGTCGAGGTAGGCGCGGGCTTCGGTGTGGCCAACAAACCGGGCTCGCAGGTGCACGACGAGATATTGTGGAGCAGGAAGGAAGGCTTCTACCGCAAGACGAACATGGCCGGCGGCATCGAGGGCGGCATGAGCAACGGCGAGGCCATCGTGCTCCGGGCCGCCATGAAGCCTATCCCCACGCTCTATAAGCCACTCCGCTCCGTGGATATGGTGAGCAAAAAGCCTTTCAAGGCAAGCATCGAGCGCTCCGACGCCTGCGCCGTTCCGGCTGCCGGCGTGGTCGCAGAGGCCGCGGCGGCCTTCGAGCTCGCAATGGCAATGATCGAGAAATTCGGCGGCGACAGCATCGAGGAGATGAAGCGGAACTACAACGGGTATGACAAGAACCTGAAGACGCGGATGGAAGTGGAAGAGGATCAGGAGAAGAAGTGAGAAGTGAGAAGTGAGAAGTGAGAAGTGAGAAGTGAGAAGTGAGAAGTGAGAAGTTTAAAGTGAGAAGTTAGAAGTTTGGATATTGGGTTTTATTTAAGGCTATGTTCAAGAATATTATTCTCACCGGTTTTATGGGCGTCGGCAAAACAAGCGTGGGCACGCAGCTCGCAAAAGACCTCGGCTACACCTTCGTGGACACCGATACTCTCATCGAGGCCGATCAGAAAATGGTAATCACCTCCATCTTCTCAAAATTCGGCGAGCCCTACTTCCGCGAGGTCGAGTCAAGGATCATTCAAGAGGTCATGGGACGCGAGAACCAGGTGGTCTCCACCGGCGGAGGGGCCGTGATCTGGGACATGAACCGCGCGGCGTTCAAAAAAGCGGGCTTCGTGGTCTGTCTCACTGCCCGGCCTGAGGTCATCTTCGAGCGCATCAAACACGAAACCCACCGTCCCCTGCTTCAGACGCCTGACCCCATGGAGAAGATAAAGGAATTGCTCGATAGCCGCGCGAAGTTTTACGTGCAGGCCGACGTCGTCATCGACACCTCTGAAAAGTCCGTCGACGCCGTGATCAGGGACATCAAAGAGAGAATCAAACATGCATACTGTTAAAGTGGACCTGGGCGACAGAAGCTACGACATCGAGCTCGGCACGGGCCTGGACCAGGCCGGCGCGCATCTCAAGGAACTGGGCCTCGGCCGGAAAATGGCTTTGGTCACGAATCCAACGATCAAAAAGCTCCACGGCAAACGCATTGTGGACAGCCTCAAGGCAGCCGGTTTCCTGGTCATGTCCATAGAGGTCCCCGACGGCGAGCAGTACAAGAACCTCGACTGGGCCAATGCCATTTACACCGCGCTCCTCACGAACGGCTTCGACCGGAAATCGGCGCTTGTCGCTTTTGGTGGCGGCGTCATCGGAGACCTCACGGGCTTTGCCGCAGCCACGTTCATGCGCGGCGTCCCATTCGTGCAGGTCCCGACCACGCTCCTCGCCATGGTCGACAGCAGTGTGGGCGGCAAGACTGGCGTGAACCATCCCATGGGTAAGAACATGATCGGCGCCTTCTACCAGCCGAAGAAGGTCCTGATGGACCTCGGCGTGCTAAGGACGCTTCCGAAGGAAGAGTTTCTCTCCGGCATGGCCGAGGTGATCAAGTACGGCGTGATCTTTGACGCCGGGTTCTTCGACTATCTTGACAAGAACCGGGAAAAGATCCTCTCGCTTGAACCCGATGTTCTTACCCATATCATCAAACGCTCCTGTGAGATCAAGGCCGATGTCGTGAGCAAGGACGAGCGTGAAGGAGGCCTCCGCGCGATACTTAACTTCGGCCACACCGTCGGTCATGCCATCGAGACTGCGGAG
>Ga0326726_10005175_pt1 | contig 11838 bp, 9 predicted proteins | sample MHFenrmetagenome_2_FD_207603 | JGI IMG/M metagenome (GOLD analysis project Ga0326726, IMG submission 207603) | Lab enriched peat soil microbial communities from Michigan Hollow, Ithaca, NY, United States - MHF15MN | ecosystem: Environmental > Terrestrial > Soil > Wetlands > Peat | place: USA...
GCGAGCGCGGGCGTGATGTCGTCGAATTCGATCTGATGCAGCGCGTCGACGACGATACTGCCGGGCGCTAGCGCATAGCGATTGCCGACCCGCACGTGCGGCTTCTGCCAGATCCGCACGCTGCATGTGATCTCGCCGCGCTTGATCGGCTCGCGAAGGCGCTTCGTGAACAGCACGGTCGAGCGCTCGCCGGCGACGAAGCGCCGACCGCGACCTAGCGCGGGACCGGCTTGCCGTAGACCTCGATCTGCGCGACGTCGGACCAACCGCCGGGACCGTGACCGCTCGCGGGGATCAGGTCCACGAAGCCGACCTCGTCGACCTTGCTCAAGTCGGGCTTGTCGACGAAGTTGCCAGTGGTCACGAGCCGCTCCGGATCGAGCTTGAGCCAGCGCACGCTCGCGATCGACAGCTCGCCGACGAGCCAGTCGAGCGGCGACGCGTCGGTATGGTCGCCGACGAGCCACGTGCCGTCCACGAGCTTCACGATCGGTCGGATCTCGTGGAAGCCCGACGTCTTCACGTTCCAGCGAATCCGCGCGAGCCCCGTGAGATCGACGTAGCGCGCCTTGTCGCGCAACGCGAGCCCGCACGGCGTCGTGCAGAGGCCGGTCCAGACGTGGGTCGGATTGTTGTCGTCGCCGTCGGCGCCGGTGAGCTGAATTTCCTTGCTCGACGCGCCATAGAGCTTGAGCTCGATGCCAGGTCCGGTGACGCTCGCGGGCGTCACGGGATGCTCGCCGCCGCCCGGGATCTGCTTCCAGTCCTCCTTTATGAAGAGCGGCGGCCTAGCCACTCGTGGCCGCTCGCCGGCCGGCACGGCGGTTGGCAGCGCGGCCTGCGCCGGCCGTGCGCCGGCGTTCGCGTCTTGCGGCGGCGTCTGCGCTTTCGCGAGCGACGAAGCGCCGAAGCCGAGAACGACCAACGATCCGATGATGATTCCGACGCGCATGACTCCCCCGTTATGACGCGACGCGGACGAGTATAGCGCTCGTGGACTTGGTGGGGTCGCGTCCGCCGCGCCGGCCGGAAACCGTCGGCGCCGAGAAGAAACACGCGTTGGACCGCGCGCACGCCCGCGATTTGACATTTAACCCGTCGCCGCATTGACCTGTCTATTGCGTGGGCTCTAGTGTCGGCGCGCCGAAACGTGCCATCACGAGGGTTGCGAAGATGCATTCTGTCGAAGCGCCGCGCCGTCGCGGAGCAGCGGAGAGGAAACACAGGACGGGAGGCCACGGATTCGCAGCCGGCGCGATGTTGCCGAGGGTGTTCACGGCGATCTGCGTCGTCATGCTCGTCGGGTGCGGAGGACACGGTGGAGGGTCGAGCCCTTCACCGCAGCCGCAGCAGCCTCAGCAGCCGCAACCGCCGCAGCCGCCGCCAGCCATGCCCGCACCGAGCGGCCTCAGCTACGCGTCTCCGCAGTCCCTGCCTGTCGGCACCGCGATCACGACGCTGCAACCGACAGTAACGGGCACGGTCACTTCCTACGGCGTCTCGCCTGCGTTGCCCACCGGTCTGTTGCTCGACGCGGCCAGCGGCCAGATCTCCGGCACACCCACCGTGGCGGCGGCGAATGCGGACTACACCATCACGGCGAGCAACACCTCGGGTTCCACTACGTTCGCGCTCGCGCTCAAAGTCATCGCCATGCAGTTGGAGTCGGGCAGCATCAACCGCATCGCAGCCGACGGCGCATCGATCTATCCGGTCGTGGTCGTGCGCCCGGTGAACTTCGACTTCGTCGCGCCGTTGTATTCGCGCGCCCAGGACGCGAACGGTCTGATCTTGCCGGCCGTGACGGCGTCCGCGAATGGCGACGGTACGTACTCGCTTCGCCTGGCCACGAACCCGAGCGTCTCGCCGAACGTTTTCTCGGGTAGCGTCACGCTGAGCCTCTGTCGCGACGCGGGATGCGCCACACCGCAGGAAATCCCGTCTATTCCGGTGCCGTTCTCGATAAACGTACTGAGCCCCATGAGCGTTTGGCCGGGCGACCATGCGACGCAGCTGAGCCGATGGAACGGTGTCGCCGACTGGAGCACGCTGCAAGGCAACGCGGCTCATACAGGGTTCGTGCCGGCCACGTTGAATCCGGACAGCTTCGGTACACGCTGGACGATCGCCGGCAACCCGATGTGGAATCCGTGGCTACCGCTCAAGGCCAATCTGGTCACAGCGAACGGACTGTTCTACGTCGTCTCGTCGGGCTATCTCGATTCCGGCGTCGTGTATGCGCGGCGCGAGACCGACGGAAGCGAGCTATGGCACTACACCGTCACGGGCATCGCGTATCCGTCCGCGAATCCCGCCGCGGTGGCGAACGACGCCCTGTATTTCGCCGTCGGCCACCAGAACGAGACCTATCTGATCGGCCTCGACGCCGCAGGCGGCTCGCTGGTGTTCCGTAGCACGCTGACGTCGCAGTGGGAGGGTTACTACGCGCCGACCATTGGGCCGAACGGCATGATCTACGCCAACGCGGGTACCTATGGCGGGCTCTATGCCTTTAACCCCTCGGGCAATCAGCTCTTCTTCGACGGCGAGAGCCAGCAGACCAACTGGACACCGGCAGTGGACGCTACGGCCGTCTACGCTTACGCGGGCAACCTGCACGTCGTGGATCCTCTGACGGGCGCAACGTTGCACAACATCCCCGACCCTACGTACCAGAACTACATCTATGACATCGGCGGCGCAGTTGTGCTCGGATCGCCGGGATCCGTGTTCGCGGCTGCCTATGCGAACTCGATCCTCAACGGCGGCGACATCGGCAACACGTTGACGAACTTCCGCACGGCATCTGATTCAATCGGTTGGCAGGTCAGAGGCGTCTACCCGTCGACGCCCGCTTACAGGGACGGCGTCGTGTATGCCGTAAATCAGAACCCGCTCAGACTTGAAGCGCGCGCAGAAAGCGACGGGGCGTTGTTGTGGTTTTGGACGCCGGCAAATCTCGCCGACTCCAAGTTCGTGAGCGAGGTGCTGCTGACCAACAACCTCGCATTCGTGAGCACGGACCGCTCGACCTATGCCATCGACCTCGCGACGCGCCTCCCCGTGTGGAGCTACCCGCGATCGGGCAAGCTCGCGTTGTCGGCGAATGGCGTGCTCTATGTGCACAACACGACCGACCTCACGGCGATAAACGTGAAGTAGCGTCGCGCCGCACCGACCTCCGGGGCGCGATTGCATTCCGCCGTGCCTACGCCGCTCCCTCTCATCATCGAAAATGAAATCGAACTTGAAATGCGGTCATTGGATCGTCGGCGCGTCGCTGGCGCTCGCGCCCTGCCATGCGTTCGCCGCTGCGCCGGAGCTGCAGCGAATCGACGCCGCGGATGAGCAGCGCGAGTACTTGCTCGTGATGCCGCAAACCAAGGCGTCCGAGCGGCTGCCGCTCGTGATCGTGCTGCACGGCCATCTCGGGACGGCCGCGAACGCGCTCGGCGGCGGGCGCGTGCCGTCGCCGCTCTCGGCATGGCTCGACATCGCGGAGCGCGAGAACGTGCTCGTCGCGGCGCTCCAGGGACTCAAAGGCTCCGACAAGCGCACGGGCTGGCACGACTGCCGCAGCGACGCGGACAACAACCCGCGAATCGACGACGTCGCGTTCGCTTCGCGAGTCGCGAGGACGCTCGTCGACGACGACCGAGCCGACGCAACGCGGATCTATGTGATGGGCATGTCGAACGGCGCGATGATGACGCTGCGCCTCGCACTCGAGATGCAGCCCGCGCCGGCCGCCATCGCCGCCGTCGCGGGCACGATGGCCGCGAAGTCGGAGTGCGCGAGCGCGCCGCGGCCGCTATCCGTGCTCCTGATCCACGGCACGCAGGACCCTCTCGTGCCGTACGCGGGCGGCGGCGTCGGGCTCGGCGAGCGTCGCGACCGGGGCAGCGTGGTAAGCGTGACCGCGACGCGCGACTTCTGGCTCCGCGCCGACGGCCTGCAGAGCGCGAAGCCGGTCGAAGCCTTTTTCCCGCACGACGGCGACGACGCGACGCGCGCGCGCAAGACCAGCTATGGCCCGGACGCCGGCCCGCAAGTCGTCGTCATCACGATCGATAACGGCGGCCACGTCGAGCCGAGCAAACGCTACCACTACCCCGCGCTCTACACTCGCGTCGTCGGCGTACAGAACCGGGACTTCGAGGCCGCCGAGGAAGCCTGGTCGTTCTTCAAGACGAAGAAGTCGAGTCCGTAACGCCTTCGCACGCCGTACAGCATTTCGTTAGGCCACGCGTAGGCGTACTCTATTTCGACCAGAACTCAACCCGGGCACAGGCGTGACTATGTATCCGATGAAATCGACGGTCCGATCCATGTTTGCGGCGACGACGTTCGCACTTGCCACGTCGGCCTACGCGCAAATCAACGATTCCATTCGCGGCGAGCCGAGCGAGGCTAACCACTTCGTAGAGACGCCGAAGGGTTGGAAGCACCCGATGACGCCTTGGGGCGAGCCCGACATTCGCGCCAAGCTCGACATGATGCAGGCGTCGGGTGTGCCGCTCGAGCGCTGCGCGAACAGCTACCGGCCCGGCGCCCCGCCGTGCGACATGAACAAGAAATGGCTCACCGAAGAGGAATACAAGCAACGTGTCGAGGCCGCCGCGGCGCGTGGAGACCGGAGCACCCAACTCGCAAAGCAAGGCAACTTTGGCGGCGCAATACTCGCGGGTCAACTTGACCCGAATATCCCTCAGCGACAAACCAACCTCATTGTCGATCCGCCGAACGGGATGCTGCCGCCGCTGACGCCCGCCGCGAAGAGTCTCGCGCTCAAAGTGGGCAGCGACTGGGCGCTGCCCGGCGAGAACATCAACTTCCAGTCCGCTAAAGATTTCGACAGCTGGGACCGCTGCGTCACGCGCGGTTTGCCGTCGATGATGATGCCGTATCGCTACAACGGCGGATTCAGGATCGACCAGGGACCGGGCTACGTCGTCTTCAACATCGAGATGATCCACGAGGCGCGCGTGATTCCGACCGACGGTCGCAAGCCGCTCGATTCCAACATCAAGCAGTATCTCGGTGAGTCGCGTGGCCATTGGGAGGGGACGACCCTCGTCGTAGAAACGACCAACTTCCGCACCGAGCCGTCGGTGAACCAACCGCTGATCAACCTCGCCGTGGTCGGGTCGCCGGCCGGCAACCGGTTTCCAATCAGCGACAAGCTGAAGACGACGGAGCGGATCGTGCGTCTCAACGACGGCACCTGGCTCTACGAGATCAAGACAGAGGACCCCGACATCCTGACGGCGCCGTTCACGGTGCGCTACCCGATGCGCAACAATCCGAAGTACATCTCGCCGGAGTACGCGTGCCACGAGGACAACCAGATCGTGCACAACTACGTGACGACGAACCGCTACGAGCGCGCGCACCCGACGCCCGAGCCGCCGCAGCCGCCCGTCAAGGTAACGGAGGACGTCGCTAAGCTCTTGGCTGGCCGGTGGGTCGGCACGCCGCGGATACCGACGGTCGACGACAACATCGAGCTCGAGTTCACGCAGAACAAGGACGGCACCGTGAACGGCAAGTTGATCGGCACGAATTTTGGCAAGATCGACAAGCCGCTCCGAAACTTCAAGGTCGACGGACGGCAGGTCGACTTCACGTTCCCGAACGTCGACCCGTGGAACGTCTCGGGCAAGCTCGGCGACGACGGCACGATCACCGGCATCGTCTTCAGCATTCAGGGCGGCACGACGGTGACGTTCAAGAAGCAATCGGGAGGCTGAGCCTCCCGGGCGCTTCAGAGACGGCGCAACATTCTCAGTGATGGTGCGGCGACTGCGAGCGCCGCCACGCGTAGTAGCTGTCGAGCGCCTGGAGCTGCGGCAAGTTCGGCATCGGCCGCGCGCTCGACATCGAGTCGAACACCATCGCCTGCTGCTCGCCTTGAGTGAACGCCGGCCACTTCGGTAGAGCGGCGCCGTTCGGATCGCCCGTCTTCGCGAAGTTCACCCAATAGCTGCTCACGAGCTCGGACATCGCGGTGTCCTCGGCGCGCGGTTGGCCGCCTCGCGCGTCGAGCGTGCGAAACACGTAGCCGAGCTCCGACGCGTGCGGCGCACCGGCCGGCGTCTGCGGCGTGCGGTGATCGAAATAGTAGACGTACGCCGCGCCCTTGCCCTTCGACGACTGGAGCCGCGCCCACGTCCACGTCGACCATGCGAACAAGCTGTCGCGCATGATGTTCTTCGTCGCGGTCGCCGCGTCCGCGTCGCTCGCATGCGGATTCGCGGCGAGGATCTTGTCGGCGCCGTCGCCGTAGCCGTCGCGGATCGCCTTCTCGTACGCGGCCGACGTGGTGCCGCCGCGCGAGAACGACGCGCCTTCGTCGGAGTTCGTGCCGATCAGCACTGGCGTGTCGTTGAACTTGCCCGCGCTGTAGAGCATGTATTGATCGGTCGGCAGCACGTCGCCGTCGAAGTTGGGCCAGAAGCCGCCGCCGAGCCCGGGCGGAAGCGCCTTTTGTAGATCTTCGGCCGAGACGTTGCGCGCGTCGGCGAGCGACTTCGCGCCGAGCTTCGCGAACAGATTCACTCCGGCCTGCTCGGCGACTGCTAGCGTCGGCGTCTGCTGGCCGCCCTCGGCCGCGTGGCGCGGCGGGGCGAAGTTACCGCCGCTCTCGGAGATCGCCTTCGCGAAGAGTCCCTTTGCTGCCGGCGATGCGGCGAGCATGCTGACCGCGATGCCGCCGGCCGACTCGCCGAAGATCGTCACGTTGCGCGGGTCGCCGCCGAACTGCGCGATGTTCGCCTTGACCCACTCGAGGCTCGCGATCATGTCCTGCAGACCGTAGTTGCCCGACCCATGTCCGCTCTCGCGGCTGAGATCCGGATGCGCGAGGAAGCCGAACGGCCCGACGCGGTACGCGACGCTCACGAGCACCACGCCCTTCTGCGCGAGCCGCGTGCCGTCGTAGGTCGCGGAGCTCGTCGCGCCGGCCGCGAAGCCGCCGCCATAAATCCAGACCATCACGGGCAGCCGCTCGCTCGCGGTCTTCGCCGGGGTCCAAACGTTCAGGTAGAGGCAGTCCTCGCTCACGCCTTCGGGCGCGCCGATGAACTTCAGCATGTTCGGGTCTTGCATGCAGGCGGGCGCGTAGGCGCTCGCCTTCTTCACGCCGCTCCACGCTACGACCGGCGCAGGCTTCTTCCAGCGCAGCTCGCCGACCGGCGGCGCGGCGAACGGGACGCCTTTGAACGCCGCGATACCGTTCGCGGCGGTTCCTTCGAGCTGTCCGCCGCTCACGCGAGCGGTCGTGACTTGCGCGGTCGCCGCGAAGCTCAGCGCGCACAGCAATGCGGCCGCAATGCCGCTTCTCGAGTAACTCATGACCTTCCCCCTTGAACCGTCGCACGAGGGCGACGGAGCCGAGCCCTTACTCCTTCCAACCTTCCGGCGGCTCCGTGCCGCCCTTGATCTGGCGCGTCTTGTAGCGCCAGTGGCCGTCCACCTTCACGAAGGTGCCGTATTCCTTACCTTGCGTGGTCACCTTGAGCGGATCGCCCTGCTTCTCGATGACGTACTCGGTGTACACGAGCTGCGCCGTCGCCGTCTTGCCGTGCACGACGATCAACGGATTGCTGACGGTCACGATGAACGAATAACGCGTGGGCCGCGGCGGCCGCGGCGGCTGATCGGCCTGCGGAGGGCCGCGGCCGTAGGCCTGCATGATGCCGTCCTTACCCTTGAAGTGCCGCTCGCCGAGGATGAGCTCGGCATCGTCGGCGTAGAAGTCGGAGAAGTTCTCCGGATTCTCTCGGCCGAAGTTGTTGTAGTAGCGCGTGATCAGGTCTTGGATCTGCAGACGGTCCACCACGTTCTCTGCCTTGAGCTCCTCGGCGGACCACGCCGACGGGGATGCCACAGCGAAAGCCCAGGCGAGACCCACTGCACCGAGCCATGCCCCGCTTCGAGTCCCGAACCTCTTCATGGTGATCACCCCGCGGATTGTTGTTGTCGGACCAGCCTAGGGGAATCCTCAAAACGCGGCAAGCCAAGGAGCCGCGAAGTCGCGCTGTACAGCCGGATTCCTCGGCCGCAAAATCGCGGTCTCAAGGCGAGTGGCAGAAACGTGGCTCAATCCTCGACGCCGAACTGCACCGCGAGCGCTGGCGTGACGATGTCGCCGAAACGGCCTCTGGGACGGGCGGCGCTCGCGCTCTGCTTCACGCTCGTCTGTGCGCAAGCCGCGCACGCGGCCGGCACGCTCGCGGCGCTGATCCAATCCGGCGATCGCGCCGCCGCGCTCAGAGAGATCGCGGCGGGCGCAGACGTGAACGCGGCACAGGGCGACGGCACGACGCCGCTGATCTGGGCCGTCTACAAGGTCGACGCCAACCTCGTCGCGATACTGCTCAAGCACGGCGCGAAGCCGAACGCCGCGAACAAATACGGCTCGAGCCCGCTCGCGGAGGCCGTGAAAATCGCGGACGCGGGAATCACGAAGCAATTGCTCGACGCGGGCGCCGACGTCGAATCGCCGAACGCGGACGGCCAGAGCGCGCTGATGCTCGCGGCGCGCACGGGCGCGCTCGAAGTCGCGAAGGAGCTCGTCGCGCACGGGGCGAACGTGAACGTGAAAGAAGCGTGGCGCGGGCAGACCGCACTGATGTGGGCCGTGGACGCGAGCCAAGCCGAGATCGCGCAGCTCCTGATCTCCAAAGGCGCGGACGTGAACGTGCGCGCGCTCGCAAACGACTGGGACGCGCAGATCACATCCGAGCCGCGCGGTCAGTACCGCCCGACCGGCGGCCTCACGGCGCTGCTCTACGCCGCGCGCTCGGGCTGCTCGCGCTGCGTGCGCTCGATCCTCGAGGCCGGCGCCGACATCGATCGCCCGAATCCCGACGGCATCACGCCGCTGATGATCGCGATCGACAACTTCCACTACGACACCGCGCGCCTCCTGCTCGACTCGGGCGCGAATCCGCACGTCAGCGATTGGTACGGGCGCACAGCGCTCTACATCGCGGCCGACATGAGCAGCTTCAGCTTTCGGCTCGGCGCGGCGCCGCCCACGAGCGAGACGACCGCGCTCGACGTGATCAAGCGGCTGCTCGACGCGGGCGTGAATCCGAACCCGCAGCTCAACATGCATCGCCCCGGCCGCGGCGGCAACAGCGGCCGCTTCGTCGACGATCTGCTCACGACCGGCGTAACGCCGCTGCTGCGCGCCGCGATGGGCCACGACGTCGAGGCCGTGCGCGCGCTGCTCGCGCACGGCGCGCTCGTGGATCTACCGAACGTGATGGGCGTGACCCCGCTGATGGGCGCGGCCGGCGTCGGCGTCTCGGGCCGCGATCGGCGCGTCGGACTCGACGGCGACATCCAGACTCGCGTGATCGCGACGCTCGACGTGCTGATCGCCGCGGGCGCCGACGTGAACGCACGCATCACGGACATCGACAGCCGCACGGCGCGTATCGCGCGGATCAGCACGATGACCGAGCGCAACGGCCAGACCGCGCTCTACGGCGCCGTCAAGTTCGGCTGGACGCGCGTGGTCGAGTACTTGCTCGCGCACGGCGCGAAGGCCGACGTCGTCGACGCGCTCGGCAAGACGCCGCTCAATGCGGCGCTCGGCCAGACGGGTGGGCGCGACAACACAGTCTCGCCCGAGATCGCCGACATGCTGCGCGCCGCGACGAAGAGCGGCGGCTGAGCCGCGCGGCAATGCTATAGTCCCGCCCTCCCGGCCGGAGCGCCGGGGCGAAGAAGACCAACCAAACCCAGGGGGAACATCGTATGAAGTTGCTGGCCAGCGCCATCGCATTTTCGTTCGTCGCCGTCGCCGCGCACGCGGCCGAGCCCGTCGTGCCCGCCAAGGATCAACAGGCACTCCTCAAGAGCAGCGATCCGCAGCTCGCCGCGAACAAGAAGCTCGTGTTCGACATGTGGCGCACGTTCCTGACGGCGCATCACATCGACGAGGCCGACAAGTTCCTCGCGCCCGAGTACCACCAGCACAATCCGAACGCGGAGACCGGGCTTGCGGGCGTGAAGGCGTACTTCACCGCGTTGAAGCAGGAGCCGATCCCGGTTCCCGACACGATCCCGGGCCTCGTCTCGATCGTCGCCGAGCGCGACCTCGTCGTCGTGAGCCTCGTTCGCGAGGGGAAGGACAAGGACGGCAAGCCGTATACGACGACCTGGTTCGACATGTTCCGGATCGCGAACGGCAAGATCGTCGAGCACTGGGACGTCGCACAGAAGCCCTGACACGCTCGCGACGGCGGCGCACCACCGGCGCGCGCTTCCGCGATGCTCGAATCCCGGCTGCTGCCGTCCGGCTCCGCGCCGGACGGCAGCGCGCCGTCGTACAATGCCCCTAGAATCCAACACAGTTCCGGGGGCAGTGATCAGGTGCGTGCCAAAACCCTCCTAGTGTTCGCGACGGCGCTCGTATCGACGTCCGCGCTCGCCCACCACTCGCGCTCGAACTTCGATCTCGACTCGACCGTCGAGATCGTCGGCACGGTCAAAGAGTTCTCGTGGCGCAACCCGCACTCGTACGCCGTCGTCGAGGGCAAGAAAGGCGACGGCCCCGTCGAGCAGTGGACGTTCGAGCTCAACTCGACGCCCGTGCTCACCCGCTTCGGCTGGACGCCCGACACGCTCAAGCAAGGCGATCGCGTCGTCGCGCGCGGCAATCCGGACCGCGACCCGGACCGCCGTTTCGTCTACGCGAACTTGTTCGTCAAGGACGGCAAGGACATCTGGGCTTGGGGTGGCCCGCAGCTCACTTCCCCGCCCAAGCCCTCGGCCGAGCAGCTCGCGGCGAAGTCGAGCGATTTCTCGGGCGTCTGGCGCGTGCAGTTCAAGGGCGACGTGCTCGGCCGCAACGCGCCCGACACGCAGGTCGTCAACACGCTGCCGGTCACCGCGAAGGGCCAGGCCGAGCTCGATCACTTCGACCCGGACCGGAACCCCGAGTGGGACTGCTCGCCGCAGACGATGCCGCAGATCTTGGGCTATCCGTATCCGTTCGAGATCACGCGGCCGAACGCCAACACGCTCGTGATCCACTACGAGGTCAACGAGCTCGAGCGCGTCGTGCATCTGAACATGCCGTCGCATCCGGCCGACGTGGCGCCCTCGCCGCTCGGCCACTCGATCGGCCGCTTCGAGAACGGCGACCTCGTGATCGACACCGCGAAGTTCACGCACGTGCGCTGGGGCAACGGCCGCGGCGTCGACTCGAGCGACAAGAAGACGACGGTCGAGCGCTACTCGCTCGGCGCCGACGGCCGCTCACTGACGCTGCGATTCACGATGACGGATCCCGACTACTTGACCAAGCCCGTGACGGACGAGCAGCACTACAACTTGAACGCGGGCTACAAGCTTCAAGAGTATCTCTGCGATCCGGCCACCGCGCGGCGCCACCTGACCGCGGGAGAGCACTAGCCGATCTCGCCGTAACCCGGCCGACGACCATTCGGCGAAGACTTTCGACCCATGCATCAGCGGCAAGACCGACCGCTTCGTGCGGCATCGAAAAGCCGCCGTAACAACGCCGCAGCAACAAGAGCTTAGGGCTCCACTCTTCGAGTGCTTTCTCGAATCCCTCCGTGGAGGGATCTCTTCGCAAGCGCGCCGGGTACCGACAGCGCCCGCCAACGTTACGGTTTCCTAATGGCGGATCACTAACGCGCTGCGTAAACTGTCCGCGTTTTTCCGGGGGCAGCGAGAATGAACCAGACCCTACGCCTTCACGGCGTCGCGGCGGCCGTTGTGTTGCTGATCGCAACCGGCGCGAGCGCCCAGAACCTCACGATCACGAATGCGCGGATCATCGACGGCACCGGCCGCGTG
>Ga0326726_10005176_pt1 | contig 11836 bp, 12 predicted proteins | sample MHFenrmetagenome_2_FD_207603 | JGI IMG/M metagenome (GOLD analysis project Ga0326726, IMG submission 207603) | Lab enriched peat soil microbial communities from Michigan Hollow, Ithaca, NY, United States - MHF15MN | ecosystem: Environmental > Terrestrial > Soil > Wetlands > Peat | place: USA...
CGTACGAGTACTCGGGGCGTCTCGAGAGCGACTCGCTGGGCGGCTCGGCCGGAGTCACTGTGCTCTCGCGCTACCCCGACGCGCAGTTCTACTATCGCCTCGCGCGCTCGGCATCGGAGCCGTATTCGCTCGCGAAGCGCGGCGATGGCGCGCTCGCGTGCGCGACCACGGCCTCGACGGGAGTGACCCCGACAGTCGGAGGATGGCTCCGCTTCCGCGTGCGAGTGACTCGCTTCGACGGGCGCAACCGGGTGCGCGCGTCGCTCTGGCCCGATGGCGGGACGCCGCCGTCGGCGTGGCAGGCCGACTGCTGGGACAGCACTCCCGAGGCCAATGCCTCGGGCCGCATCGGCGTGTACAGCTCCTTCAGCGCCGGCAATCACTGGGACGACCTGCGCGTCGACTTGGTCGCCGGCGACGGCGCGCCTCCGGGCTACGCCACCACGCCGCCGCCGGTCCCGCCGCCGCCTCCTCCTCCACCTCCTCCACCTCCGCCACCCCCACCGCCGCCACCCATCACACCGCCGCCGAGCGGCGGCGCGGCCGCCTACACGAGCGCCGATCAGCTCGAGCACTGGTGGCGTCCGGGCTGGGACGTCGACGACCTCGGCCGTGACTTCGCGCCGGGCGGCGGCGTCGACGCGTCCGAGGACGGCAAGGCCTTGAAGTCGACGGACGTGTCGCAGGGCGGCTCGGCCAACGCAGAGGTCGATCTCGACGGCAGCACCGAGTCACTCGGCAACTTCACGCTTCGCCCGTACGGCGTCGGGGACACCTGGTCACTCGTGGCGTGGGTGCGGCCGGCGAAGATCCCGGCGGCCGGCAAGCGGCTCTACGCCTTCGACCTGAACGGGAAGCACGCGGTCGCCAGCCAGAGCCGAATCTCGCTGGTGCTCGATTCCACGGGTCGCTTCGCGATCGAAGTCAGTGACTCGGCCGGGAGCACGCGCGCGATCACTGCGTCGAACGCGATCAACACGGCGCAGCTCGGCAGCGCCTGGTACCAGGTCGTCGCCGTGAAGACGGCCAAGAGCTCGCTCGCGCTCTACGTGAATGGCGTGCAGGTCGCGAGCACCGGGGTCGGCGTGCCTGCGCAGACCGACGCGCCGCGCGTGCTGCGCATCGGCGGGCGCGTGTACGACAGCGCCGGCTTCCTCTGGAAGGGCGGCATCGCGTCCATTGCCCTGTGGCACTCACCGCTGCGCAGCGCGGAGGTCACCGCGCTCTACGCCAGCGGCAATCGCGGCGTCGACCTGCGCTAGACCTCGTCGAGGAACGTGATCTCGGGCCGGCCGTCGAGCACGCCCGCGAACACCGCGCCATGCGCGCGCAGATTCTCGCCGTGCTTCTTGAACGCGTCGTCGCTCGCGTACTTCTCGTACACGACGAACACACTCGGGTCGTCCTTGCGCTGGTGGAAGACGTAGGCCTGGGTGCCGGGCTCGTTCGCGCGCACCTGCGCGCAGAGCTGGCGGAAGCCCTCCTTGGCCTCCTCGATCTTGTCCTTCTTCACCTTCAATGTGGCCAGCAAGCTGGGCATGCTTCGCTCCTCCCTCAATGGGAGCGCCAGTCTGCACGAACTCGTCGCCGCTTTCTTGCCGCACAGTGAAGCGATGGCAAACACGCGCCCCCTATCACTTTTCGCCGACCGGAGCCACCATGAGGGCGATGGGAACTCAGGCGATCCTGGTGGCCGGCGACCGCGGCGCGAGCCGCGCTGTGCGCGGCACGAGCAAGGCGTTCGTCGAGATCGCGGGCCGGCCCATGGTCGTGCACGTGCTCGAGACGCTCCTGCACACGCCCGAGGTCTCGGAGGTGTATCTGGTCGGAAACCCGGCGCGCCTGTCGAGCGCCGTCGCCGAGTACGGATGTCTCGCGCTCGCCGCCGCGCGCGGCTGCCCGATTCACATCGTCCCGCAGCGAGACACGCTCTACGCGAACGTCTGGTACACATTTCTGCGTACCCTCGTGCCCGGCCGCACGGACGCGAATCACGCGGTGCTTGTGGTGCCCGCGGACATCCCACTCGTGATTCCCGAGGAGATCTCGGTGTTCCTGGCCCGGTCCGAGGCGAGCGGCGGTGACTACGTCGTCGGTCTCTCGCCCGAGACCGCCCTCGCGCCCTTCGCTCCGCGCGACGATGCCCCCGGCGTGGAGATGGCGTACTTCAACCTGCGCGAGGGCCGCTTCCGCCAGAACAACCTGCACTGGGTGCGGCCGTTGCGCATGGGGAACCGGCACTACATCGACGAGATGTACGAGAACCGATACCAGAAGGAGCTCGGCAGTCAGATCCGACTTGCGTGGCGAGTGATTCGCCGCGAGTGGCGGAACCTCTGGGTGCTCGGCTGTTACTTCATGATCCACGTCGCCGGCGTGTTGCACCGCCGCGGCTACCGCGACGCCGCCGACCGCGTGCGCGCCTACGTTCCGCTCTCCGCAATCGAGAACGCCGCGAGCGCCCTGCTGCGCACGCGCTTCCGCACCGTCACGACGGAGCTCGGCGGCGCGGCGGTCGACGTCGACAACGACGCGGACCTCGAAGTCGTCGAGAAGATGCTCGAGCGCTGGAAGGCCCTGCAGGTCCGACTCGCCCGCGCTGCCTAGTCGCGGCTATCCTCGCGCCCATGTCGGAGCTCTTCCTTGCGATCACGGGCGCGCCCGCCGCGCTGCGCGAGCTCCCGGGCCGCGGGCTGATCCGCGCGACCGGCGCGGACCGGGTGCGCTTCTTGAACGGGATGCTGACGGCGGACGTCGCGAAGCTCGCGACCGGGGCGGCCGCTCCTGCGCTGCAGCTCGACCGCAAGGGTCACGTGCTCGCCGACTTGTGGGTGCTCGCGGAAGCGGACTCACTCCTGCTCGACACCGCGCCCGGCACGGAGGCGGAGCTCTTCGCGGTGCTCGAGAAGCACATCATCGCCGACGACGTCGCACTGACGAGTCTGACCGAGGGCGTGCGCGAGTTCGCGCTCGAGGGCCCGGGCGCGCGGGACGCGGCGCTCGCGATCGGCGGCGCCAGTCCGCCCGCGGGTCACTTCGAGCGCGCCGACTTCGCGGGCGCATCGGTTCTGTGGCTTGCCGAGGGCAGTGTGACTGCGGAAGGTCTGCGCGCTCTCGCGCCGCGCGGGATCGCGGCCGAGCTCGCGCGTGCGCTCGCGCTGCCGCCGCTCGACGAGGCGTCGGCGGAGGTGCTGCGCATCGCCGCCGCGATTCCAGCGCTGGGCCGCGACGTGACTGCGCGGAACTTCCCGCAAGAGGCGCGGCTCGAGCGCGCGATCTCGTTCCAGAAAGGCTGCTACGTCGGGCAGGAGATCGTCGCGCGCATCGCCTCGCGCGGCGCGGTGAACCGCGTGCTGGTGAAGCTGCGCACCGACGCGCGGGTCGCGCCCGGCGCGAGCGTCACGATCGAGGGCACGAGCGTCGGCCAAGTGACTTCGAGCGCCGAGTCACTCGCGACCGGAGCGCTCGCGCTGGCCTACCTGAAAATCGAGCACGCGCACCCGGGTCAGCGCGTCGCGATCGACGCCGTGGGCGGCGAAGTGGCGGGCGGCGACTCGCGCTTGTAGCGCCCGCCGACGGCCTGCCAGCGCCCCTCGCTCTTCTCGAACACCACCTCGAGCGCGTAGATCACGCCGCCTTCGGGCAGTGAGTCGCCGGTCGCGAGGCGCTCGCCCAGCGCGAACGCGACGCGCGCCGAGACTCGCTGCCGTCCGTCGGATTCTGGAGTCACTTTTGCGCTCTCGAGGCGCGCGCCCACGACGTCTTCGACGAACGCGAACTTCTCGACGAGCGCGCGCACGTCGTAGTAGTCGAGACCGCCGTCCTCCTTGAACGTCTGCGCGACGTGATCCATCACGAACTTCGGCTGCTTCGCCTGGATGGCGTCGACGAGCGACGGGATCAGAAGGTCGAGACTCTCGTCGGGCGTGGGCGTCGCCGTCTTCGACGGAGCGTCGCGCTCCGACGGGCCGCAGGCGGCGAGCGCGAGCAGCGCCGCCCAAGCGAGCGCGCGGCGCATCGCGCGCGCATGAGCTCCGGGTTCCCGCATGCGCGCACTATACTCGGCGCGTGGCCCGGCGAGTTCTCGCGCTGTTCGCGAAGGCGCCCGTGCCGGGCGCCGTGAAGACGCGGCTCGCGCCCGAGCTCACGGCCGAGGGCGCGGCGGCGTTCTACGAGGCGATGCTGCTCGACGTCCTCGACCAATACGCCGACGCGAGAGACTGTGAGCTCGCGCTCTGGTTCACTCCGGATGAGTCTCGCGATTGGTTCGAGAAGCACTCACCGCAGCGCTTCCGACTCTTGCAGCAGCGAGGGGCCGACCTTGCAGAACGCATGCGCGCGCTCTTTCAGTTTCACGCGAGCGAAGGCTTCGAGCGCATCGTGCTGCGCGGGACCGACAGCCCGACTCTGCCCGCGTCGCGCGTCGCGCAAGCGTTCGCGGCGCTCGAGCACGCGCCGCTCGTGCTGTGTCCCGATCTCGACGGTGGCTACAACCTGATCGGTCAGTCGGCTCCGCACGACGCGCTGTTCGACCTCGAGCTGTCTCGCGCGAGCGTGCTGGCCGCGACGCTCTCTCGCGCGCGCGAGCTCGGACTCCGCGCCGAGCTGCTGCCCGCGCACCACGACGTCGACACGTGGCAAGACCTCGTGAGACTCGGCGCCGAGCTGGACCCGGCGCGCACGCCGCGCACGCTCAGTCAGTACCGAGCGCTCGTCGCGCACTGACACCCGCGCACATGCGCAGACTCGCGCGGCACGCTGGTTGCACAACGGCCTTCCGGGGAGAACCCCGACCGCAATGCGGCGGTCGAATCCCAGGGAGGGAGTGCGATGACCAGGAAGAGACCGACGGCCGCAGCGATCGCCGCGACGCTGCTCTGCTTTGCGCCGCTAGTTGCTCGCGCCGACGCCGCGTCGGACAAGCGCTTCGCGGCGATGGAAGCGCGAATCACTCAGCTGGAGGACAAGCTCGCGACGAGTCAGAAAACGATCGACGAACAGTCGGCGCTGCTCAAGGCGCAGGCAACGCCTGCCGTCTCCGCGGGCACCGAGCCCGCGAGCAAGCTCGACGCGTTCCTCGACACCGTTCAGGTGAACGGCTTCGTCTCCGCGTCGTACGAGTACCAGTTCAACAACCCGAACAATTCGATCTTCGCCAACGCGACCAACCAGTTCAACGTGGACCACAACACGTTCAACCTCGACGCCGCGAAGATCGAGCTGTACCGCCCCGCCACCAATCCCGGCGACGCGGGCTTCCAGCTCGATCTCACCTTCGGCGACAACGCGGGCATCCTCGGTCTGTACCGCTTCAACACGCCCGGCTCCGCAGCGGACAACTTCCTCTACGTGCAGGACATGAACATCCAATACAACTGGAACAACGTCCTGCTGAAGTTCGGCAAGTGGGAGACACTGCTCGGCTACGAAGTGATCGACTCGATCGCGAACAAGAACGTGACTCATGGCCTGCTCTTCACCTACGCGATCCCGCTCGTGCACACCGGCCTGCAGGCCAGCGGGAAGATCGGGGGCAGTGACTCACCCGTCGGCTGGGCCGGCGCCGTCGTGAACGGCTGGAACAACGCGACGGATACGAACGACAACAAGGGCTTGCTCGCGCAGCTGAACTACTCGTCGGGACCGATCTCGACCGCGTTCAACGCGTACTACGGCGCCGACGGAAACACCGGGTTCACGGGACAGACGATCGATCACCCGAGCACCGACGGAGCGATCGTGCTCGACTGGAACGGAACGCTCACCGCGAACGACAAGCTGCTGTTCTGGAGCAACATCGACTGGGGTCTGCAGAAGAACGTGCTGTTCGTCTCGGGGCCGAACACGGGCAAGACGATCGACGCGGTCTGGTACGGCATCGCGCTCGGCACGCAGTTCACGTTCAACGAGAAGACCACGCTGGGGGTACGCGGTGAGTGGCTGCGAGATACGGCGGGCTACCGGATCGTCGCGGGCAACAACACGTCGGCGTACTCGCTCACGACGACGCTCGGCTACAAACTCACTTCGAACCTGCTGGCACGTGCCGAGTTCCGCTACGACGCGCTCACGACGGACGGCTTCGGCGATCACGTCTATCCGTCCGGCGGGCCCAGCGACTTCTCGAACAACGACTACCAGGGCATCGTGAACATCGCGTACATCTTCGACTAGGGTGGCGTGAGAATGAGCCGCTGCACAGGGCCTGAGCACGGCGGCTCAGGCTCTGTGCAGGCGTGCGCGGAGCCCCGCGCGGCGGGCCTCCGGGCCCAATGCCACATGGTATAACCGTTGCTTAGTCCGCCTGTGCGAAGAGGTCGGGTCCGATGCAAAAGGTCGAAGCCATCATCAAGCCCTTCAAGCTCGACGAGGTGAAGGAAGCGCTGAATGCGATCGGCGTTCAGGGCATCACTGTCTCGGAGGTGAAGGGGTTCGGGCGCCAGAAGGGCCACACGGAGCTCTACCGCGGCGCCGAGTACGTCGTGGATTTTCTGCCCAAGATCAGACTCGAAGTCGTCGCTGCCGACGACTTGGTTCCGAAGATCGTCGCCGCGATCCAAGCCGCAGCCAACACGGGGCGCATCGGCGACGGGAAAATTTTCGTATTGCCGGTGATCGAGGCGGTGCGCATCCGCACGGGTGATCGCGGCGAAGACGCGATCTGAACAACAGAACGCGAGAAAGGTGAACATGCACAAGGACCGGTCCCCCAAGGAAGTTCTCGCCTACGCGAAGAGTGAGGGCGTGAAGCTCGTCGATCTGAAGTTCGTGGACTTCGTCGGCCAGTGGCAGCACAAGACCCACCCGCTGCACGAGTTCGACGAAGGCACGTTCGAGAACGGTCTCGGCTTCGACGGCTCGTCGATCCGCGGCTGGAAGAGCATCGACAACAGCGACATGCTGCAGATCCCGGACGCGCGCACCGCGTTCATCGATCCGTTCTGCGATCAGCCGACGCTGTCACTCATCTGCAACGTCGTCGATCCGATCACTCGCGAGGCGTACGGCCGCGACCCGCGCCAGATCGCGCAGAAGGCCGCGAACTACGTGAAGCTCACCGGCATCGCGGACACCAGTTACATGGGTCCCGAGGCCGAGTTCTTCATCCTCGACGACGTCCGCTACGAGACGAATCAGCACTCGGGCTACTACTACGTCGACTCGTCCGAGGGTAAGTGGAACAGCGGCAAGGACGAGGGCCCGAACCTCGGCAACAAGCCGCGCTACAAGGAAGGTTACTTCCCGGTTCCGCCGATCGACACGCAGCAAGACATCCGCAGCGAGATGGTGCTGCAGATGGAAGAGCTCGGCATCGTCGTCGAGACACACCACCACGAAGTCGCCACGGCGGGCCAGGCCGAGATCGACATGCGCTTCGCGCCGATCGTCGACATGGCCGACCAGCTCATGGTCTACAAGTACGTGTGCAAGAACGTCGCGCGCCGCGCGGGCAAGGTCGTGACCTTCATGCCCAAGCCGCTCTTCGGCGACAACGGCTCCGGCATGCACACGCATCAGTCACTGTGGAAGGACGGCAAGCCGCTGTTCGCGGGCAACGAGTACGCCGGTCTCTCGAAGATGTGTCTCTACTACATCGGCGGCATCTTGAAGCACGCGAAGGCGATCGCCGCGCTCTCGAATCCGACCACGAACTCGTACAAGAGACTCGTGCCGGGCTTCGAAGCGCCGGTGAACCTGGCCTACTCGAGCCGCAACCGCTCCGCGTCGATCCGAATTCCGATGTACTCGGCGAGCCCGAAGGCGAAGCGCATCGAGGTGCGCTTCCCGGATCCGACCTGCAATCCGTATCTCGCGTTCAGCGCGATGCTGATGGCCGGACTCGACGGGATCGAGAACAAGATCGATCCGGGCGAGCCGCTCGACAAGAACATCTACGCGCTCTCGAAGACCGAGCTCGCGAAGGTGCCGACCATGCCGGGCAGCCTCGACGAGGCGCTCTGCAACCTGGAAGAGGATCACGACTTCCTGCTCAAGGGGGACGTGTTCACCACGGACGCGATCGAGGCGTGGATCGACTACAAGCGCGAGGCCGAGATCGCGCCGGTGGCGCTCCGCCCGCACCCGCACGAGTTCGAGCTATACTTCGACATGTGAGTGAGCTTCGACTGACTCGAAGGCCCGGCCGAGTGACTCGGCCGGGCCTTCTTCTTTGGGGCGCGCTCGCGCTGCTGGGCGCCTGCGCCCAGACTCGATCCACGATTCCGCCCGGCTACGCACTCACTGACTCGAACACCGGTGTCGTGATCGTGCGCGTCGAGTACGTCGACGGCAGCGGCAAGCCCCTCCCCACCATGGCCGGGGGCGGCGGACTCATCGGGCCCAACCGAATTCCGATGAGCTGGACCCGCGAAGGCGGCGGTCAGTCGTTCGATCTCGAGCCCGTGAACGAGGGCTCGGCCTCGGACTTCTACGTCGCTCTGCCCGCGGGGGTCTACCGCATGGTGCACGTCTCCGGGGTCGGCTTCAACGAGCGCTGGTACGTGATTCGCTTCAGCGTCGAGCCGGGGGTCGTGACGTACGCGGGCATGCTTCGCTTCAAGAGCGGGCTGCTCAAGGGCCGGCAGGAGTTCACTCCGTACGACGAGTACGACGCCGCGGTGGCCCGCTTCCGCGCGAGTCACTCCGCGCTCGGCTCGGACGTCCGCAAGTCACTCCTGCGGCTGTACATCGCCCGTGGAGGGTACGTCGAAGAGCAGCCCTGGATCGGCCCGGCGCACGAGAACCCGCCGTACTGACTCGGGCGGCGCGACCCGGTCAGCGCAACACGTCGCGCATCGCGTAGAGACCGGAGGCGCGGCCGACGAGCCAGCGCGCGGCGCGCAGCGCGCCGGCGGTGAAGTTCTCGCGCGAGAGCGCGCGGTGCGCGATCTCGATGCGCTCGCCGGGGCCGGCGAAGTACACGGTGTGCTCGCCGATCGAGTCAGAGAGCCGGAGGGACTGCAAGCCGATCGCCTCCGGATCGCGTTTGCCGGTCAGGCCTTCGCGCGTGTACACCGCGACGTCTTGCAGCTGCTGACCGCGCGCGGTGGCGGCGGCGCGCGCCAGCCCGAGCGCGGTGCCGCTGGGCGCGTCGACCTTCTGGTCGTGATGCATCTCGAGGATGTCGATCTCGTAGCCCTGGAGGCGGAGCGCCGCTTCGGCCACGAGCTCGAGCATCACCGTCGCCCCGATCGAGAAGTTGGCCGCGCGCACGATCGCGAGTCGCTTCGCCGCGTGGCCGATGCGCGCCTCGGCGTCCGCACCGAGACCCGTCGTGCCGATCACGAGCGGCAAGCCGCATGACTCGGCTGCGTCGACGAGCGCGAGGGTCGAGCTGGGGCTCGAGAAGTCGAGCGCGACGTCTGCCTGCGCGCATGCGGCGCGCGGATCCGAGCCGAGCTTCACGCCGGGCGCGATCTCCGCGCCCTGCTGCGGGTGCGCCGGGTGCTCGAGCGCCGCGCCGAGCTTCAGATCCGCCGACGCGGCGATGCCGCGCAACAGGCTCTGGCCCATGCGCCCCGCGGCGCCGACGACGAGCACGCGAGTCATGCGCGCGGCAGCTCTGCCAGTGCGGCCTCGAGCCGGTCGCGATTGGCTTTCGAGATCTCGGTGAGTGGCAGGCGCAACGCCGGCGAGGGAATGCGACCGAGGATGGCGAGTGCCGTCTTCACCGGAATCGGGTTCGACTCGATGAAGAGCGCTTGAGTCACCGGCAGGAGCTCGTAGTGGAGCTGGCGCGCGCGCGCGTGATTGCCCGCGGCGTAGGCGCGAGTGAGCTCGGAAGCCGCGGCGGGGGCGACGTTCGCCACCGTCGAGATCGCCCCACGCGCCCCGATCGAGAGCATCGGCAGAGTGAGCGCATCGTCGCCCGAGAGCACCGCAAAGCTCGGCGCCGCTTGCGCGATCGTCTCCGAAGTCGCGATGAGATCCGCGCCGCACTCTTTCAGGCCCGAGACACCCGCGACGCGCGAGAGGCGCGCGCTCGTCTCTGACTCGATGCGCGACGCGGTGCGGCCGGGAATGTTGTAGATCACGATCGGCAGGCGAGTCTCCTGCGCCACCGCCCGGTAGTGCTGGAAGATCCCTTCCTGGGTCGGCTTGTTGTAGTAGGGTGAGATCAGGAGCGCGGCGTCCGCGCCCGCGGAGCGCGCCGCGGCGGTCAGCTCGATCGCCTCGCGCGTCGAGTTCGAGCCCGCGCCCGCGATCACCGGGACGCGCTTGTTCGCGACCTCCACCACGTGGCGCACGACGCGCACGTGCTCTTCGTGCGAGAGAGTCGCGGACTCACCCGTGCTGCCGCAGGGCACGAGTCCGTCCACGCCGCTCGCGATCTGCCACTCGACGAGCCTCGCGAGTGAGTCGAGATCGAGTGAGCCGTCCGAGCGGAACGGAGTCACGAGGGCGGTATAGGTGCCGGCGAGGGTCAGGGCCATATGAGCTCTCCGTCGAAAACGTGTGCGGCGGGACCGGTCATGTATACCGGTCCGTCGTCGGCGGGCCAGCGGATGCGAAGCGACCCGCCGCGCAGCCGGATCGCGACGTCCCGGGAAGAGCGACCCGAGAGCACGCCGGCGACGCCGGCAGCGCACGCGCCGCTGCCGCACGCGAGTGTCTCGCCGGAGCCGCGCTCCCAGGTGCGCTGCACGAGCTCGGTCGCCGACACGACGCCCACGAACTCGACGTTCACGCGCTCCGGAAAGGCCGGGTGATGCTCGATGCGCGGCCCGAGGCGGGTGACCGGGAAATCGTCCGGATCGTCGACGAACACCACGCAGTGCGGGTTGCCCATCGAGAGGGTCGTCACGGACAGGCGCTCGCCGTCGACCTCGAGCGGGACGTCGACCAGCGGCACCGCGCCGCGCAGGCGGGTCGGGATCTTCTCCGGCTCGAACACGGGCCGAGTCATCTCGACCTCGATCTCGTCGCCGCCGACGAAGCGCGGCGTGACGACACCTGCGAGTGTCTCGACGCGAATTCTGTCCTTCGCCGTGAGTCCCTTGTCGCGCACGTATTTCGCGAACGCGCGGATGCCGTTCGCGCACATCTCGGCCGAGCTCCCGTCCGCGTTGCGGATCGCCATGGCGAAGTCCGCCTCGCGCGACGGCCGCACGAGCAGCAGCTGGTCGCCTCCGATCCCGAAGCGCCGGTCGAGCGCGAAGCGGGCGAACGCGGCCCAGTCGGCGACGGGATCGCCCGCGAGACAGTCCACCACCACGAGGTCGTTCCCGGCGCCGTGCATCTTTGCGAACGGGATCGTGCGCGCGGCGGTCACGGCTTCGGCTCCGCCGGGACCGCGTTCGGATCCGCGTGCGATTCGCCGGCGGAGGGAGCCGGTGCGACCTTCGCGGGCCCGGTCTCCACCGAACGTACCGGCGGCCCGACCTTACCGCACGCTGCGAGCGCGAGCAGCGCAGCCAGCGCGCAGCCGAAGAGCCGAGTCACGAGTCACCTCTCGCGAGCTCGGCCCGAGCGCGCTCGAGCTCCGCGCGCGCGACGGCCAGCGCGCCCTGCACCTGCGCGCGCGACGGCGCACCCGGCGCGCGGCGCGCCTCGAGCGAGCGCTCGGCGCGGAAGAACTCCGCGGGCACGACGTCGAGCTGGGGATGGAACGAGCGGAGTGTCTCGGTCGAGAGCTCCGCCAGAGTCACGCCGTCGGAAATCGCGCGCGCCACGACGCGCCCGACGATCCCGTGCGCCTCGCGGAACGGCACGCCGCGCAACACGAGGTGATCGGCGAGATCGGTCGCGATCAGCATCGGATCCGCCGCCGCGCGCGCCATGGCCGCCGCGTTCACGCGCAGCGTCGCGATCGCGCCGGTGAGCACGCCGAGACAGT
>Ga0326726_10005177_pt1 | contig 11836 bp, 10 predicted proteins | sample MHFenrmetagenome_2_FD_207603 | JGI IMG/M metagenome (GOLD analysis project Ga0326726, IMG submission 207603) | Lab enriched peat soil microbial communities from Michigan Hollow, Ithaca, NY, United States - MHF15MN | ecosystem: Environmental > Terrestrial > Soil > Wetlands > Peat | place: USA...
TGACTTCAGTTCCTGTTTTTTCTCCGGGACCAGATATTCCAGGAATTCCCTGATTTTCTTCCGAAACAACCGGAGGTTCTGGCTCATCAGGAATTATGATCAATTCTACCTGTCCGGGACGTGACTCGACAACTTTTTTATAGGGATGCGGAATATCAGGAGCAATCTGACGTCTCTTTGCGGGTCGGATTCCGATCTCCGGATCAGCCTCGATTATATTGCCGTAACTTGTCTCCTGGCGAACCGATACGATAAGTCCCATAATTGTTTTCAGCCAGTCATCACGTTCCCTCTTTCTTTGTTCTCCGGGTTGCCGGGAGAAGAGAAGAATCATTGAATCTGATTTGCCGGCACTGTCAGTTTCTGCAAAAAAGAGGGTGATAACCAGCTCACCATTAGCGGTTTTTCCTCCCTTCACCGATTGTATTGTCAGCAGGGGTATTTTTTGTGGCTGGAGTTGTGTATACCCGGCGTCTACAAGGATGAGGTAGCGGCTTGTGAGCAGCATATCGTACTGGACGGTATTGATACTAATCCTGTCCGTTGTCAGGATAAGGGACTCGCCTTGTTCCAGATAAGGACTGCCCGTTTTTGCCATGTTACCTACTATTTTGTGCTGTCTGTGGCAATATGCTTTATAGCTGGATCATATCGATATTTCTGTTGTGAGTCCTGTGGACTGTTTTTCAGTGAATCGTATGTCGTCTGGCGGCAGAGAAAAAAAAAGTATCATATGCAGAGTGGAATGAACCGGATTTCTCAAATTTTCCGGTAGCATTTTGATTCAAACAATCTCTCTTTATAAACCCCTTTTCTTCCACTGGAACGAATGGCATATAAAGCCCCAATCTGCCAAAACGAGCCAAAAAAAAGATTTCTGATCTCTCGAATGAAAGATCCCGTTCCCAAAATTGATGACTCTCTGAGCGTTAACATTGTTAACAATCTGCATATGCTTTTTGTGGGAACAATATTTTTTGGTAGACGTCCCGCTTTTTTTGGATATCCTAACCGTGGCGGATCTCTCTTCGTTATGACGGGATCGGAAAAACCGCGGGTAACAGCATGCTATGGAGAGATTTAGGAAAAAAAGGAATCTTGCGTGGTTCTGGATTTATCATGATTAATTATTTATAATTCAATTTCCTTTAATCATATAATGTACCAAAAACTCCTCTCCATAATACGTTACGGTCAGGTACATGCCCGCCATGGTAAGCGGCAGCTGTTTTTCATAGCCTAAAAAAGTTTGGAATTTTCTGTCGGTATCCCGGTAGAAAAAGTATTGATTTCAGAACTATCATCTGATGGTGAAAAATGGATATGATTGCGGAAAGATCGGCCAGTGAATGGTTCAGTTCCCTGCCAAAAACCGGCGGGGTTTATCGTCTCATCAATGGGACAATGAGTGAAAAAAGCCAGAAAGAAAGGATCATTGCAGTAATTGCTTTGGGAGAAAGTGATGATCCCCGGGCTGTGCGTCCCCTTATGGATTGTTGTAATGACTCAGATGCACTCATCCGGAGACATGCGATCGAATCTCTCATGAAGCTGAGAAGCGGACGATCCGTTGATGTATTGATAGAGCGCCTGAAGGATAAGAACGAGCACCTGGCGACACGGGAACATGCTGCGGCGGCACTGGCAGCTGTGCGGAGTTATAGCGCAATCGAAGGGCTCAGGGATCTGTATTCTGATGCAGATGAGGATCCTGCACTTCGATCCTTTGTCGCTGAGGAGATACACCGGATTCGTATCCGGTGAGTCCAGGGAAATTCCCTGCAATATTCTTTTACCCCAGATCCTCTGCCGGGGAAAAAAAGTTCCATTCCTGCAATAGTGCACATGACCCGATACGCATAGTCAGGCCCCATTCGGGAACTTTTTTTCTTTATGCCCGGGAGAGCATCTGACCTGGTATTGTGTCGTTATTTCCGAGAACGAAACTTTAACAATCTTTCCTGCCGTAGCTATTGGCACTATGTGGAAGGCAGTCGGGATCGATGCGTGGCTAGCAGGAAGAAAGTCAAGCCTCGAAGAAGCACGGGGAACAGTCACCGGAATAATTGACCGGGTGCGGAAGGATGGCGATACGGCATTACGGGAACTCTCACGTCATTTTGATCTTCAGGAAATTGCCATATCGGATGAAGAGCGTGAATCCGCCTATGATGATGTTGAAACAAAAATTGTCGAGAGTCTCATCGAGGCACATGCACGGATAGAGCGCTTCCACGAACTCCAGAAACCCCGCGATCTCTGGCTTCAGGAGATGGAGCCCGGGATCATTCTGGGCGTCAAGACAACGGCACTTGACCGGATTGGTATCTATGTGCCCGGTGGTCGTGCACCCTACCCCTCATCCGCACTCATGTGTGCTGTCCCCGCAAAAGTGGCCGGTGTCCGTGAAATATGTGCCTGTTCCCCTCCGCCGATCAACCCGATGACGCTTGTAGCCCTTGATATCGCCGGTGTCACCGAGATCTACCGTTCCGGGGGTGCGCAGGCCATCGCTGCCATGGCCCTCGGGACAGAAACCATAAAACCCGTGCAAAAAATTGTCGGACCCGGCAATGTGTATGTCACCCTTGCGAAGATGATGTTGCGGGAACACGCAGAGATTGATTTTCCGGCAGGTCCCAGCGAGATTGGTATAATTGCCGACCACACGGCCCATCCCCGCATCGTCGCAGCCGATGTGCTTGCGCAGGCAGAACATGACCCGAATGCTGCCTGCATCCTGATCACGACAGATAAAAACCTCCCGGGGAAAGTCGGCCGGGAAATTGCCGATCTCCTTACCGTGGCTCCAAGAAAGGAGATCATCGAAAAAGCCCTCAATAATTCAGGATATGTTATCGTTGCGGATATGGAAGAAGCGATTGCTGCTTCTGACCGGGTTGCCCCCGAACATCTCTCGATCCAGGTAGCAGATCCCCTGTCAGTTGTCACCCGGGTGAAAAATGCCGGGGCGATCTTTGTGGGTAAGTATTCAGCCGTTGCGTGCGGGGATTATGCTGTGGGAACCAACCATGTCCTGCCTACTGCAGGGTACGCAAAGATGTATTCGGGACTGGATGTCTCGCACTTCTGCAAGACTGCATCCGTTGAGATGATCGATATAAACGGTCTTGAGGCAATCGGGGATGTTGTGGAAACAATTGCAGAGGCAGAAGGCCTGCATGCCCATGCCCGGTCAGTGAAGATCCGGCGGGAGTGTCAGGATTGAAACAACCCGGATTTGGCGTAATAAATTCTTTTTTTAGAGTAAATTACTGCTAAAAACTCAATGATTTTAAAGTTCAGAAGTATCAGAGTCGACAGTTTTCCTAAAAAATCATGTCATTCATTTACGCTATTTTGATTGTTCCTTCGATTTATCAGGTATGATGAGTGCCGCTCCCCAAAACGGACGCCCCGCTGCGGACTGGCAACAAAAATAAAAAAAAATTAAACATCCCTGCCTGCCGTGGTTCGGTGAGGTGGGGGGCGGAACACCATCATGAGTCAGAAAATTTTCACAGTTATGGGGTGAAAAATGAACTTTGGATCGAGAGCTGGTCAATGGATATTCCAGGACCGGAGCAAAAAGACTCCCTGCTATTCCTTTTTCCCGTGCTTCCGGAACGTACAAATTCCCAGCACAGCACCCATCCCCACCGCGATTGCCGGAACAGCCGGGTCTAGCGGTGTTTCAGCCGCGGGTTTATCGGAGGGGAGAAACTCAATATCCTCTATTGCAAAATCTTCCCGCGCATATCGTGATCGATCGATCGGCGAAGCTACTACGTACACGGTATAGGATCCCGGTTTCATGTCTCCAAGAATCACCGACGTATCCCAGGAATATGTCCAGCTGCCATCGCTCAGGTGCACCGGAGCTGTTGTGAATAGTCCCCGTCCCGCGGGGATATTGAGATTATCAAGGGTTACTCCCCGGGTATCGAGTCCGGGACCTATCACAAAGAGATATACAGCGATTGTGGTTATTCCCGTAACCGTTCCGTTCAGAGTGATGGTATCCCCGATATGAGCCTGTTGGGGTGATGCAGAGATGGTAAGCACTGATGCTGCGGCGACCGGCGTAACAACAGCCCCCAGGAACGCAATTGTGATGAACAGGATGCACAGCCATCTCATAAAAGTACCTTGGAATTTTGATGCATAATATCTTGTCAGGCCGGGTATTTTTCAGAACCTGACAACCATGACCGCTTCTTCTTCCTTCTTCAGCTCACCTTTAAGGCGCTCGGTATCGAAGTCATAGGTGTCTGCAGGATCATAATCCTCATAGAGTTCACACTTGTCGAGTATATCAACAAACTCTTTTAAGAATATCCGCGGGATCACATCCACCCGACCCCCGAATCGTGTGGTGATCTTTTTGATCATCGCACGGATGAACCGGTGCGAGACTCTTTCCCGGTCCGGCTCAGCATAAGCCTGTGCGTAGACATCCAGGACCTTGACTGCAACCAGCTCGAGTTTTGACGTATCGAACTTCGAGAGTATGATCTGGGGCTGCCGGGGGTTCCGGTAGGCATCAGTCTGCACCACGCTGATCCGGTCATAGAGCGGGGGAACGGAACGGATTCCCCTTGAACCATCGTACATGGCAGGAGTACCGGTGAAGAGGAAGTAGCAGCGTGGCATATCCCCGCGGTCAAGCGCATCAATGATCTGAACGAGTGTCTGGTAGCCTTTTTCGCGCTGGTTGCGCTGGAGTCCCTGTGTTGTTTCCATCTCATCAACGGCTATCGCGATGCCCCGGTATCCTGCCCCATGGATGATTGCAACAAGTCCCCGGAGAAAAATAAAGGCAATGGTATCATCGATATCGCCACGGATCCCTGCCTTCTGCTTGAAGTCCCTCCCTATATTGGGTTCGGCAGCAATCCACCCGAGGGCTGACTGGGCAAGCTGGAATTCCCCGGCATTGTTTGCCCGGTAATAAGTACGTAATGCAGCGGCGAGTGCGGTGTTCACTTCGCTGATTCCTGAGAGTGCTGCTTCGATCTCCCGTTCGGTTGCCGCTTCAAGAGCGGCGTCCTCAGTTTCAGTCCCGCCAACCGATATCAGGCGCTCTTCAATCGAAAAAAGCCAGTTGTCGATGATGGTTTTGATGGCATGTTCTTCATCGATTGTCCGGAGGTTCGCACAGATCTGCTGGTAGATCCCTTTGAGTTTGTAGAGCGGTGTTGAGGAAGATATCACCACATGGGAGGTGACAAAACCCTTGGTGCGTGCGATCTCAAGAGCACGGGCGACGAGAAAGGTCTTGCCGCTTCCGTACTCCCCCCGGATGAATTTTGTATCTCCCCCTCCCTGCGACACATAGTCCAGCTGCTTCCCGATTACGCCCTCTTCAACATCGAGTCCGACAGCGATCCGCTCGAGGCCGCTTGCGGGAACTGTTCCCCGCCGCAGCGCATTGATGATGTTGATACTTTCAAGCCGCCTGCGGTCCATCTGTTCAGGTTCCGGTGTACTCATAAACCTCTCCATCCTCACCAACCCCTTTCTTTTCGATAATCGATACTCCCTGCAGTGCCGCCTTCTGGATCAGCTGGTTCACCAGTCCGACAACCCTGCGGGTTCCCAGCAGCTTGCGCAGGTCCATTTCAGTCGCTTTCCGGTGCGAGCGGAGGAATTCGACGATCTTCTGCTCCTGCTCTGACAGCCCGAGTTGATCCGTGATAACCTTTACCATGGGAATCGTATCCGCACGTTTTTTCGTCGGCGGTGCATTCATAATCGGCCGATCCGCAACAGATCGCTCCTTGCATGCCTGGATCAGCTGGAGGTAATCCTCGAGCCTGATGGTGCGGGAATGTGCAGGCATTACATCCACCCCGCAGAGGCAGTAATACTTGCATGCAGCGTAGTCCATCTCTTCCTGTGCATTGGTCGCGGCGATGAAAAAAGCGATGGCAAGCAGCTCCAGACCCTCAGAGTTCAGGGTCTCCCGCCGATCTTCGAGTTTTTTTATCAGGTGCTCCATCAGGCGCTTTAACCGGAACATCCTGCCCTTTGCATCGAGGATCGCCCCGGCAACGCGCCCGATATCTGTATTTTTTTTAACGTTTGACAAAATATAGAGCATTACTTTTTCGCATTCCCGTTCTTCACCCTGTAATGAGAGAAACAGTGCATAATCGAGACCGCCGGAAAAAAAGTCGGCCCGGTAGGCCCGGTAATACCATGACCGTGCTTCGGTCACATTTCCCGACTCCTCAAAAAAACGTGCCGTCTCGAGGAGGCTTGCGACGTTCACATCGTGGGATACGGTCTGCAGGAAACGGCGGCCGGCCTCTTCTTCCTCGACATGTGCCCTGAGATACTTACGGTACCTGCTGATGATATGAACAAGGAAATCCAGATCATTTTTTGCTGACAGCTCATCCGTGATCAGGTTTTCATAGGCCAGAAGGGCTTTTTTCTCGTCTCCCAGCGCTGCGAGGAGATCGCATTCAGCGAGCCGGTACTCAGGATCATCGGCCAGTTCAAGGAGCGTTTTTGTAGAGGCAAGGGCCGCCGCATACTCCCCGCTGGATTTTAAAAGCAGGATGTAATCAAACAGGATTTCCGCATCAGGATTCTCCCTTATGTGGAAGGCATAGGCATCCAGTGATGCCTTGACATCGTAACGGGAAAGGGTGTCAAGGTATTTCCTTTGTATAGCCGGATCTTTTGTGTCCCGATATATCCTTAAGGCAGATTCTGCAGCAGCCTGGAACTTACGGGTTTTTATGAGTGCGTCTATGTATTCGTGGGTCTTGGCAGCATCCCCGCCCAGTACGGAACAGGTTGAGAGCGCTTCTTCCGGCTCGCCAATCTCAATCAGCGCCCGCATAAGGTCCTGTACGTCCCCGGGTTTCTTTCCGAGCTGCACAAGCAGCCGGAGTACGGGAAGAGCTGCCCGGTAATCCTTATGCGACATGAGATACCCTGCATAGCTTCGCAAGGCATCCTGGTTGGAGGGATCGAGATGAACGGCTGTTGCAAATTCTGCAATCGCTCCCTCATCTTTTCGTGCTTCAAGCACTTTTCCCAGATAACTATGGACATAGGATGAATCCGGCATCTTCCGGGTAAGGTCCCGGAAGAACACTTCAGCATCCTCCAGTTTACCCGTATAGAACAGATTCGTGGCAGCGAGCACTTCAATTGCAGAATCCTTCCCCCCTTCAAGGATGGTGGTGCAGACCTGCTGGGACTCCAGGTAGCGCCCATCCTCAAAGAGCCTGAACGCTTCTTTCTTCTGTTCTTCACGCGATGCAGGAATCATGCTCGTCCAAACCCGAATCTCACCCGGAAAAGACCTGAGAGCATTCGTATCATATCTCTTTTCTGGACCCGTGAGTCCCCTTTATTCTGCCATGCGATGGGAACTTCAGCAACCCTGAATCCTGCATTCCGAAGTCTCCAGAGCAGCTCGACATCGAATTCAAAACCCCGGGAGATCATCAGGGGTAACACGGCATCAATCGCTGATTTTTTAAAAACCTTTGCCCCGCACTGTGTATCGTGATACCTCAAGCCGAACAGGACCCGGATAAGCAGATTGAATGCCCGGCTTTCCAGCTGCCGCAGGATATTCTGGCGCACCTTGAGGTTTGAGCCAGCTATCCAGCGAGAACCGATCGCACCATCCACTTCAGAAAGTGACAGGAAAAGTCGTTTCATCTCATCAACACTTGTAGATCCATCTGCATCGAAGTAGCCCACAATGGGTGAACGGGCAGCCATGAGTCCTGCAATCACTCCCCCGCCTTTTCCAAGCCGGTGATCAAAACGAAGGCAGCGGATAGTCAGATCCTGTCTTTGCGCTGCGATCCGATCGACGATGTCTGCTGTCCTGTCCCCGCCATCGCACACCACGATGAATTCACCATCAAACATGGCTATCGCATCAAAGAGCGGGGTAATCCTGTGTTCCTCATTATAAGCGGGGATGATAAGGCTGTATCGTGCCTCAGGTGTGGTGGTCATGATGAATACTATCTGGTATCGATCGCCGGCTGACGCTTAAAATTCCCTGTCCTGGCGGCTGTTGGAAGCTCGGTCGTATACCTATTCATGTACACAATCCGGCAGGTACATTGCAGTACTTTTCGCAGAGTCTCCCAATAACGTTACTGGTGTTTTGTGAGGTGCTGGGAGAGCATAGTGCCGGGCCGGTATTTCTCGGCCATACAGAGCGCTGTTTCACGCAGTGCATTGTGCTCCTTCATGCAACTTTCAGGAGGCGGGGATTTCCTGAGGATCGCCGAACTGTTTTCTGTCACCTGGATAAGTTCCGTTGCAATGAGGGCATTCAGCCAGATCAAATCGGCGAGCATCTCTTTCATTTCCTGGTCTTGCATAGAGTCAGGTCATTGTGCGGAGAATATAAACCGATTGCACGGGTGGATGAAAGGCAATCTTAATCCCTTTTTTCCACTTACATCTGATGAGGACAATGTCATATCTGGAGAATATTAAAAAAGACGGGAAATATGCCAACCCTTTTTTTTGCCTGATGGGGATTGATGTGGTCAGTGTTGAGCCGGGGAAAGCGGTCCTGAGCATGAAGGTCCGGCCTGATATGCATAACGGGGTTGGATGGTTACAGGGCGGGATTCTTGCAGCCGTAGCCGATGAAGCGATGGCATTGGCTCTTTACCCTTTACTTTCAGCTACCGAAGGGATTGCTACCATATCTGAATCCACCAGTTTCATACGGGGGATACAGGAGGGTGTTATTTTTGCCGAAGGAAGGGTAATCAGGAAGGGGAGACGGGTTGCATTTGCTGAAGGCGAGGTATTTGCCGGTAATGATGAGAAGATGATTCTTTCCCGGACTTCGGCTGCATTTGCCGTAACAACGAGTAAAGCATAATCCGGAGGCTCCGAAAAGAAACAGAGGAAAGTCGATGCGGGTCAGACCCGGACAATTGCGGTTTACGCGATTAATCCCTGCCTCAGGGCTCTCTTAGGGCACGGCATGCAGAGATCTTTTTTTGATTTTTTTAGTCTCCATTCCGGCGCGGAGGTGACCCGTCGGTGGCAACGGCATATATCACATCTGACTGATAGAGGGCTAAGAATCCCGTCTTTTCAGCGAATGAACAGATCCTTCCGGGAATACCTCTTTTCCGGCGATGATGCACCGATCATTGTTCTGTTCACAAAGAAACATGCCTTTCCTTCCTGAGCGCACCTTTACGACGGTGTATCAAAATATACTATTTATTGACTGGTTATCGTAAATGAGGAAAAACCCGGGCGACAGGGACCGAACCCTGTCTGCTGTTGAAACCTTTTGACAGATCAAAAAAAGAGTGCTGTTTCTTTATCGCTTTTTCATAAGAATAGACAGTAACCCCAGCAGAGAGAGAGCTGCCACGACCGGCATGGAGGAGAGTGGCGTCTGGGTCTTAGTCGGCAGTACGGTAGGAACGTCTGTCGGAGAGACTTGGGTCGTTTGAGTCATCGTCGGCAACGCTGTGGGAACCATTGTCTGAGTGTGGGTGATAACAGGCAGTGTCTCTGTTGCCAGAGCACGCTGAGCCTTTTCGAGTCCGGCTGCAGCATAGCTGTTTCCGGGCTCAATCGCATTTGCCCGGAGATAGGAATCGATTGCATCCTGGTATCTTCCCATCTGGAAGTAGGTATCACCGATGTTATTCAGGGCAGGTACGGATTTATTGTTAATCTGGAGTACCTTATTATAGGCAGTAATGGCATCCGGGTAATTACCGAGTTTGAAGAGAGCAAAACCTTTGTTGTAGGTGAGCATTTCATCATTCGCATAGATTGCCAGACCCTGATCAAGGGTCTTGATTGCCTCGGTGTAATTGTTCAGCTGAATCAACGCATAACCCTTATCCGTATAGGTGTACAAAAGAGCGTCTGACTGTCGGATCATGGTAATATTCGACGCAAGGGCCTGATCGAAAGCTTCTATTGCCCTCGTGTATTCCTGACTTTGAAGAAGCAGTTCGCCCCGGTTGTAAAAAGCCGTGGCTGCATCCTGCGTTTCATTTTCTGCAGCCATAACCGGCTGAATGAAACCGATAACCAGTAAAAGAATCGCCAGAACATGGATACATTGCCCGATTTTCATAGCTTGTACATTTCGGTTCATGGACAAATTAATGTTCGTTTTAAACAACAAAAGACATCGTGGTACTTATTGCCGGTAAACGATCGTGTCGCTTTGAAAAATTCAGCGGGAATTCTCAGGAAATTCTGTTTTCCTCGAAGAATAAGATAACACTAATAGGTATTGTGAGCAAAATGTAAAGCAATCGGGGAGATCTGAATGAAGTACATTATTGTTACCGGTGGTGTGATGAGCGGACTGGGGAAAGGGATCACCGCAGCTTCTGTCGGCCGAATCCTGAAAAACCGCGGCTACCAGGTCACAGCAGTCAAGATCGACCCCTATCTGAATATCGATGCAGGAACCATGAACCCGGCACAGCACGGTGAAGTGTTTGTGCTCAGGGATGGAAGTGAGGTTGATCTCGACCTTGGCAACTACGAGCGGTTCCTTGATATCGAACTTACCGCTGCTCATAATATCACCACCGGTAAGGTGTACCGCACGGTAATTGAAAAGGAGCGCCGGGGCGATTTCCTCGGAGAGACGGTGCAGATCATCCCCCATATCACCGACCAGATCAAGACCTGTATACGGCAGGCAGCAGAAGAAGTATTTCCCGACGGAACGAAGGCTGATATCTGCCTTGTTGAAGTTGGTGGTACTGTTGGTGACATAGAAAGCATGCCGTTCCTTGAGGCAATCCGGCAGATGAGGGGAGAGCTGCCGGCCCAGGATTACATCCTCCTTCATGTAACCCTCATCCCCGAAGATACCATGGGAGACCTCAAGACAAAACCCACCCAGCACTCGGTTAAGGCGTTGCGGGAGCTGGGACTCCATGCGGAGATCATTGTCGGCAGGAGCGAGCACCCGATCAGTGCCCATACAAAACGCAAGATCTCCGCATTCTGCGATCTCCCCCAGCATGCCGTCATCTCTGCAGCTACAGTCCCGGACATCTATGAAGTCCCCATGGAGATGGAGAAAGAAGGTATTGCAGAGGTTCTTTCAAAACATCTGGGTCTGGAAAAGAGCGATGTTGACACCAGCTGGTACCGCCTTGTAACAAAAGAGTATACCAGCCGGGTGACGGTAGCAATCGTGAGTAAATACGGCATTGAAGATGTGTATATCAGCATCAAAGAGGCGCTCAAGCATGCAGGAAGGGCGCTTTCGACAGAAGTGAAGATCGGGTGGCTGGATGCGGAACGCTACGAACGCTGTCAGCTCAAGGACTATGACGGGATTTTAATACCCGGCGGGTTTGGCAAGCGGGGTATCGAAGGAAAGGTGGAAGCAATCAGGTTTGCCCGGGAAAATAACATTCCTTTCCTTGGGCTCTGCCTGGGATTCCAGCTGGGAGTTGTTGAATTTGCCCGCAATAAACTCGATATTGCTGACGCCACAAGCGAAGAATTCGGCGAAGGCTCCCACGTAATTGCCCTCCTTCCCGAACAGGAAGGACTCAACGAACTTGGCGGTACGATGCGACTGGGTGATTACGTCGCCACCATAAAGGAAGGAACCCGTGCCATGAACCTGTACGGACAAATGGAGATCACTGAACGGCACCGGCACCGCTACGAGGTAAATCCACGGTATATCGGGAATCTGGAAAAAGCAGGACTGATCTTCTCGGCAACCAATAAAAACCGGATGGAATGCCTCGAACTTGCCGATCACTCCTTCTACTTTGCTACCCAGTTCCACCCGGAGTTCAAATCCCGCCCGACTCATCCGTCACCC
>Ga0326726_10005178_pt1 | contig 11835 bp, 11 predicted proteins | sample MHFenrmetagenome_2_FD_207603 | JGI IMG/M metagenome (GOLD analysis project Ga0326726, IMG submission 207603) | Lab enriched peat soil microbial communities from Michigan Hollow, Ithaca, NY, United States - MHF15MN | ecosystem: Environmental > Terrestrial > Soil > Wetlands > Peat | place: USA...
GTCGAATGCTTGCGGGCGAAATCGATGAGCTGCTGGCTTCCCCGGGGGATGATCACGTCGATGAAGCCGACGGCGTTCAGCATGATGTTCGCCGCCTCGCGCTCGGAGGGCAGCAGGTAGATCATGTCCGGATCGAGTCCCCGTTTGCGCAGCACATTCTGGATCAGCTCGACGATGGCGATGTTCGAGAAAGCGGCATCGCTACCCCCTTTCAGCACGGTCGCGTTGCCGGACTTGAGGCAGAGCGAGAAGACGTCGAAGGTCACGTTCGGGCGCGACTCGTAGATGATGCCGATCACGCCGAGAGGCACGGTCAGCTTCTTCAGCTCCAGCCCGTTCGGCATGGTCCGCTCCTCGAGCACATGGTCGAGGGGGGAGGGCAGTGCAGCCACGTTCCTGATGTCAGAAGCGATCGACTCGAGCCGCGCTTCGTTCAGGAGCAACCGGTCGTAGCGGGGGTCGGCGGAGTCCATCCGCTCAAGGTCCTGCCGGTTGGCTGCGAGGATCGTATCTGCGGCGCCTGAAATGCTGTCGGCCAGCTCCAGGAGCGTACCGTTGATGCTCTCCGTGTCGAGGGCCACGACTCCCCGACTCGCTTTCTGCACGGATTTCAGGCGTTCGACTATGGCTTCATGTTCGGTCATGGATGGCGGTTCCTTCAATGAGGGTTGGTTAATGGTCGTATCTGAAAAAGATAGTGATTATTCCGCCACCGCCACAACTCCGAATCCCGGGGATATAAACCTGGCTGGACGGAATTCGGAAAAGATGCATATGAAAAAAGCGATATTCTGACGGCGCGACAACCGGACGATTTTGCTCTTGTTTCACTCAGTGCACCCTGCTCGCTTCGAGAACTGCCGTTCAGGATGAGGGCGTCGGTTCAGACACGGGAAGCCTGGGCCCATGCCGTAGCGTGTCGGTGAGGACTATGGCAGGGAAGTTGTACCCGGCAGCACGCTGAGCAATGAAGTTCCCCCAGTCCCTGACAGCAAGCTCACCCATTGCCGGCTTCACGGAAGCGCTTGGCGCGTCGGGATAGAGTTTGCGAGCCCTGAGCCTGCGTCCGAAGCATCGCGTCACCGGGAAAGCGATCCGGCGGAGGCGTTCAGCTGTTCATCCTGTGAGTCGAAACGTCCTGGCCCATCGCCTCGTTCAGGATTCGCCTTGCGGATTCGGCATCCTTCTCGGGGCCCTGGACCATCACGAGGAACTTGTTCGCTTTTATCGCATCCTCGTACTTGATGATGCTGTCGTTCGGGATGCCGACGCTGTACAGCGCCGCGCCGAAAGCGCTCAGGCCGCCGACCACGAGCGCGCCCTCCAGTGCGCCGATGATCCAGCTGACCAGGGGGCCGAACACCATCACCTGCCCGAGCCCCGGTATCACGAGAAACGCCGAACCGAACAGCAGCCCGAAAAGTCCGCCCCAGAAGGCGCCGAGCTTACCCCAGACTTTCACCCGGTCACCCGTGTTGTAATACCCGACGACATGCTCTTCGGTGTGGTAGTCCTTTCCGATGATCGAGAGCTCCTTCATGTTGAAATGGACCTTGTTCAGCTCCCTGATCGCCGTCTCAGCCTGTTCGTGAGTGTCGAAGGTGCCCACGGTTACACTCTGCTCTTCCATGATCTCTCCTGTTTTGATCGTTAGTCCTTGCCTGTTCATCAAACCACGCAGCACAACATCTGGAACTCAACACCCGTCGGCGCCGATTTGTTGCAGCATGGCGATGGGGCAGGGACTCCCGAATTAATTGTCGGGCGTGAATGTTACAGCACCGTACAGGCCCCCGTTCCCCATGATCTCCCGCTCAGGGAATTATCCCGCCGGGGCGTTAAGCTCCCGCAGGCCCATCTTTCATCACCCCTGTTTCAAGGTTACGTTGACGGATAGATACGCTGATAAACAAATCGACAAGAGGGGGCACTCATGGCACGAACAAAGATTCTTATCCTCGGAGGCAGTTTCGCCGGCCTGCAGATTGCACGACACCTCAGGGATTTCATGGATTCCGAGGCCGCCGAGATAACGGTCGTCGACCGCAAGACCGACCTGCTGTTCATTCCGAACATTCTGCTGGAGCTGTTCGAAGGCAAGGACCCGAACGCCAGTCTGCTGCTGTCCGTGCCGCCGCTGCTGGAAAAGGACGGAAGCCGGTTTATCCAGGCCGAGGTGCTCGGTATCGATCCGGATAAGAAGCTGGTGGAGATACTGCCTTGCGAACGCCCCGGATCGGCCTCGGAACATCTCCCGTACGACTACCTGGTGATCGCCCTCGGAAACCGGCTGGCTTTCGACAAAATCGAGGGGTTCGCCGAGCATGGCCACACGGTTACCGACAGCTTCTCCGGGAACAAGCTTCGCCACTATCTCTACGATGGCGGATACAAGGGCGGACCGATAGCCATCGGCTCGGCGAGATTCCATCAGGGGAGCAGGGGACAGCTCGATTTCATTCCAGTCTCGTTGGCCGCCTGCGAAGGACCTTCGCTGGAGACGGCATTCTCGCTTGCCGCCTGGCTCGAAGAGCAGGAGAAGGGCGGGGCGAAAAACATCACGATGTTCACTCCGGCAAAACGCATCGCAGAAGACGCAGGCGAAAAAGTCGTCGATCAGCTGCTTGACATGGCCGGGAACATGGGATTCGGCTACAAACACGATCTTCAGGACATCCTCCGCCTGACCGGGGAGGGGATCGAGTTCGCCAACGGCGAGTCGATCGAGGCGGAACTGAAAATCATATTTCCCGACTGGGTTCCTCACGCCTTCCTCAAGGGTCTTTCCATCTCTGACGAGGAGGGGTTTGTCATCACCAACCGTCAGATGCGCAACCCCGACCACCCCGAAGTGTTCGCCGCCGGCGATGCCGCCGCAGCTACCGTGCCGAAACTGGGTTCCATTGGCCACCACCAGTCCTTCATCGTCTCACGGCAGATCGCCAGGGAGATGGGATTTCTCGACACCGAAGCCGCCGACGAGGAGCTCTACAATCCGGAGGTCATCTGTTACGGAGACATGGGGAATCGCAAGGGTTTCTATATCCACTCCAACAGCTGGTACGGCGGCCAGACCCAGCTACTGAAGACGGGGAGGTTCTATTACGACCTCAAGGTAGGCTTCAAGGCCGCCTATTTCGCCCTCGGAGGCAAGGTTCCGCACTGGCAATGGAAAATGGGCACATGGATGGGCGACACCATTTAGAAACGCATGGTTTCGTCCGGCTCAAGTCAGATCTCCCGGACGCTGTCGCCTGCATGGGAGGCACCGCAGGCGCGCTGACCCCTCCGGAAGATGCCTGGCGGTTTGTCAATTGCCCCGCGGTGCTTACCTTGAATGGCGGCGCTTTCAGCTCAGGCATTGTCTCCCGTACTCCATTGACACCCGTTAACTCCTCCTTCAACAACTTTCAGACATCCCTCATGAGCCTGTCAACCTATCTGTTGCGATTCTTTCTGGCCTACACCGGATTGATGGTCCTCGCATGGATCATGCTCGTACTGCTCCGCTTCGACAATTTCATCGGCCTGGATGTCGCAATGCTGTTCGGCGCCATAACCATCGTCAGCACGCAATTCGCGAAGAAAAACGGACGCTACTTTTCAGACGGGGAAAAAACCAGGGCGATTTTCGGCATGCTGTCGATCGACCTCCTCCTCCAGCTCCTGCTTTCGCTTTTGCCGTCGATGCTGCCGGGTGCGGGGAATCCATCCGTCAAGTCTCTCTTCATCATGCTTGCCATCGTCGGTTGCCTGCACCTCCTGACGATCTCCCTTTTCGTCACCCTCGAACGGCGCTTCCTCGTCAAAAAGGGGCTGATCGAGGCCTGATCGCAGCCGAGAGTATATCGGTTTTCAGAAGGGCAATCCATGCCAGGCTGTAGATTCCGCTACCGGACCGGTCTATGTTCTGATTGAAACATATGACGGCTATCTGAAACCGTTCGCGCCAAAGAAGACCATAAAACATGCTCCGACCAGAAGCAAGGCCAACAGCGGCAAGATGAGATATGCGGCTAAAATTCCGGCTGCAACGGAGTTCCTGCCTTTATTGTAAAAGATCGCGGCCGCTATCAACGGGAGCGACATGGGGATGATCCACACGTAATAGAGCCATGGGGATGCTTTGAAGCCGGTGAGCAACAAGGGGGTTGTCACGATGGATGCCGCGAAGCTGATTCCGAAATGGATGGCTATGCCGATAAGAAAATCGCGTTGCTTCGACTTGCGTCCGGATCGTATGCCCTGACCTGAAATGCCTGCGGGCGATTCCGGCTCCAGTTCATGATTGTCTGGCATATGACTGCTCCTTGTGTTTCAGGTTTGCGACTGTGAAATAGAGGATGACCGCGAGAGCGATGAGCTGGAACGACGTCAGGCCGGCGAGTACGACCGGTTCGACCCGGATGAACTCGATACAGAACCTGAATATGAAATAGCAGATCATCAGAAGCCTGAAAAGATGACCCGGAGCGAGCTCTCCCTTGCGCTTGCTGTTCTCGATATACATGAACATCATCAGCATGAACGTTGCTTCATACAGCTGGGTCGGGTGCCGCATGATGCCGTCCCCGAAATCCACACCCCACCGGAGGCCGGTCGGTTTTCCGTAACAGCAGCCACGGAAAAAACAGCCGAACCTGCCGACCAGGATGCCGAGAGCCACGGCCGGAGCGATGTCGTTGCCTCTTTTTTCACGGATGTCGAAGGCTTTTTTGATCAGGACAGCGCCAAGTTTTCCGCCGATCAGACCTCCCACGACCGTCCGGCCGGAAAGCCAGATCTCCGGGTCTGAAAAGTTGGCCATGAGCAACCGGTAGTTCAGGACCCATTCGAGGACCTTGGCGCCGAGAATACCTCCGGATATCGCCCCGATGATGATGATCAGGCCGTTGTCGTCGCGGCGCCCGCCGCGACCGGACTCGAAAAAAAAGAGGGCCAGTCCGGCAAGCAGACCCATAAGCACGAAAAAGGAGTATGACGGCACGTCCAAACCCCCGATATGGAAAAGCACCGGCCGGATTCCCCAGTGTTCCGGGTGCGAGTGGCTGTCGATCATGGCTTCTTCGATAAGGAGCAGCAACTGCTGCCGGTTGCACATTCGTAAAGCTTCGAAGCCGGACAGAATCCGAACGCCGATACGCTTTTCAACAGCGCGAACATGAACACGGCAGCCCACCCGACTCTTTCGTCGACGAACCAGAGCAGCACAAGGCAGGTGAGGCTGAAGATACTACCGGTCGAATGTGCGAACCTCATGGCGCTCTCGTTCAGAATCTCCTCTCTCGGTTTCCTCAGAAGGCCGACGGTGCGGTCGTACAAGAGGATCATCGGCGCATGCTGCACCTTCAGCACTGCCGACAACAGCAGCATGGCGAACACGCAGAGCAGCAGGAGTTTCGAATGGAAGATCAACGACAGCCACACCATGGCTGTCAGGCCGAGTCGGCAGAACGCGAACCCCTCCTTTGAGACGGACACCGGTTTGTATCGTGTCATGACTTGGCGATTATGGTTTTGGGAAAAACATCCCGACCTTTTTCCGGTAAGCACGGTACTCCCCGAACTCGTTTTCGAGCAGCTTTTCCTCCTGCCGGGCACGGTAATACATGAACGGCAGAAAGATCAGTAGCGTCGAAAACAGGGCATAATAATTGACATACAAAAGGCTTGCGCCGATGAACATCCAGATCAGCGATGCGTAGAGCGGATGGCGGACGATGCCGTACATCCCTCCGATCACGAGCGAATGGTCCTTGTAGATCCTGATCTGGTTGGCCCAGTTCTTTCCCAGATCCAGACGCCCCCTGATATTGACAAAGCATCCGGCGACTACCAGGAGCGTGCCGACTGCAGCCAGGATGAGCCTGACCTGCACGGTGATGTTGTCGATCCGGCCTGTTCCAGAACGCAGAAGCAGGTAGAACAGGAAGAAAAAGAGCATCATCGATCCGGTTTCCACGATGCTTTTCTGCTCTTTTTTGACCCCTTCCCGTTTCCTGAACTCCCTGAAATCGACAGCGACCGCCCCCAACACCGCCAGAGTGCAGCACATGACCGTAAACAGGCAGGCGAGCAGGAACAGGCTTTCCGGTTTCGCCGGAAATATTCGGAAATCGGGCATCATGTCGGTTGCCGGTAGAACATGTTATAGGCAGAAAACGGTATTTTTCTGAGGTCGGGGGTGATGATGTGCACGCACTCCTTTTTCATGGACTTCATATCGAAATTGCGGGTATCCACGAAGGAGGTGATGCTGATGCGGAACGTGTTCTCGCTCACATACCCGATCTTGTCGGCTTTGGATTTCAGGTAGAAGCTTTTTGGAATGAACTTCCCGAAATCCTTCAGCGCACCAAGGTAATCGCAGCAGGCTTCACCCGGTCCTGATGCCTGCCTGGCCAGATCTTTCAGGAACTCCTCGGGATCGAACCTGAAGGTGTTGCGTATCGCGGGCAGGCATTTCTTGATGTCGAGGTTCCTGGTCAGCGGCACGAATGCCCCGTCTGATTTGTGCAGGTAGGTGATCGAAACGCGGTCGACATTGCACGGCAGCGGAAGGAAATCCTCTTTCCTGATCATGCCGTTCATCTGGCGTTCAATCTCGCCGATGATGCCGGTGATGGTGATCCGTTTTTTCTGGCCGGTTACCGGTAACCGGCCGAACAGGGCCAACGGCTGGAAATTGACTCCCCGGATGCCGTCGGTCCTGATGCCGAAATTGACGATTTTGCCGATCTCATGGTCGTTGATCCCCCGCTCGATCGTCGAAACCAGCGTGATGGGGATATTGTGCCTGGTCAGGTTCCTGATGGCCCTCTGTTTGATTTCCGACAGGTTTCCGCCTCTCAGGTGCCGGTAAATGGAGTCATCGAATCCGTCGAACTGAAGGTAGATCTCAAAACCTCCGACAAACCGGCTCAGCTCTTTCACGAATGCTTCATCGGTCGCGATACGATAACCGTTGGTGTTCAGCATGACATACTTGATCGGCTTTTCTCGTGCGGTCCTGATGATATCGATGATGTCCGGATGGGCCGTGGGTTCACCCCCGCTGATCTGAAGTATCTCGGCGCTCCCGTGTTCTGAATCGATCAGGAAGTCAAGCATCTCGTTGATCTTCTCGAGGGAGAGGTGCCGGCCGTGTCCGCTTTCAGCATAGCAGGCGGGACAGCACTGGTCGCAGTCGCCGGTGACTTCGATCACGGCGATGCAGGTGTGCTGTTCGTGTTCCGGGCACAATCCGCAGTCGAACGGACAGCCGAGCTGCCTGCCGGTCTGGAGCTTCGAGGCCGTGCCTGGTTTCGTGTATTGCATCCTCGAGAGGAAATAGGCCCCGTTCTCTTCCATGAGCTCCTCCTGCTCACCGTGTTCAGGGCAATATTTCAACAGCAGGATAGAATCTTCAGCAAGCACGATTTTCGCATCCACCCGCTTGAGGCAAGCCGGGCAGATGCTTGTCGTATGTTCGATGAACTGGTACCCTTTCTGATGGGGGGGCATAACTGCGTATTCAGGGTTGCCGGCATGGATCTTTTATGCTGACGCCGCTTCTGAAATGAAATTTATCCGATGTGCGTCTGAAGCGACCGTTAACTAGTATAAAAAGTATTTTTTTACACGGAAAGCATAACGATCAATCAGTGTTTATCGCGGTGCTTTCCATTCCATGACATCACGATCGCATCCCTGCACCCTTTTTCGCCATCACCTTCAGGCTGATGACCGTAGCCGCTATCCTCTCGATCTCCATCTTCGGGATGCCCATGCTTGCCGCAAGTTCCATGACCCGGGGCTGCCCGGCGATCAGTCCGGCAGGGAAACAGCTTTCTCCGACGACCGTGATCTCCTCGAAACCCGCCTCTCGCATCGCATCGAGATAGGCGTCCCGGCGAACCGCTCCCGCGATGCACCGGATATAGGCTTCGATCGATCCCTGGAGGTAATCCGGAAGCTCTTCGAGCAGGACGATATCCGAAACCAGCAGTGTTCCTCCCGGCTTCAGCACCCGACCGGCCTCCTCGAAGACTCTCCTCTTGTCGGTCGAAAGATTGATCACACAGTTCGAGATGACCACATCGACGCTTTCGTCTTCGACAGGAAGGTTCTCGATCTCTCCCAGGCGGAACTCGACATTGAGATACCCGTTGCTCCTCGCGTTCTCCTTTGCCCTGTCCACCATCCCGGGGGTCATGTCCACCCCGATGATACGTCCCTCTTCGCCGACCAGGGCCGAAGCGAGAAAACAGTCCACACCGGCGCCGGAACCGAGGTCGAGCACCACGTCGCCCTTCCTGATCGTTGCCAAGGCTACCGGGTTCCCGCAACCGAGACCCAGGTTGGCTCCCTCCGGGATGCTCGCCAGCTCCGTTTCGGAATAGCCCGAAACCGTGCCGGCTGACCTGATGAATTCAGGGTCTGAAAGGAGCAGCTTCTGAGTGCATCCGCACGATTGGCGTTGTCCTGCGATTGACGCGTACGCCGCCCTGACCGTCTTCCTGATCTCCTTGCTTTCCATTTTCAACGCTCCTGCTTGTTTGATTGTCGAATACTACGTGTTATTTTGAACATGGTGTTCGGTAAAAAAATAGCAAGCTTCCAACACACGGTCAACAATCAACATCTCGCGGTTTGTTCGTTTCCGGACATGGCGAGGCGTTCTGTAAGGCGGAAAAGAGGATTTATGAGAGAAAAAAAGCAGGACCGGCGGATCAGCCGCACCCGCAGGCTGATGCATGAAGCGCTTATGGCGCTCATCGTCGAACGGGGATACGAACAGATAACCGTGCAGGACATTCTCGACCGTGCGGATGTCGGGCGATCGACCTTCTATGCGCATTACCGTGACAAGGATGAACTGCTCCTGTCGGGTTTCGACCACCTCCGCACCCTGTTCGAACAGCAGCAGCAGGCGCTGATCGAGTCAAGGCGCACCGGCGAAGCAGCGGAGGTCAACCTCATTCTCGAGCTTTTCCGGCACTCAGGACAGCACCACCCGCTGTACCGGGCCATCGCCGGCAGGCAGAGCGGCGAGATGATCCTGAACTACCTGCAGAGGTACTTGAAAAAGCTCCTTGCCGAGCCTCTCGCCGAACTTGCGAAGAACAGAAAATCCCTTCCGGTGCCCATGGAGGTGACAATCCACTATCTGGTCGGCTCTCTCCTGTCCCTCATGACGTGGTGGCTCGACAACGACATGCCTTATCCCCCGGAACAGATGGACAGGATATTCAGGACCCTGACGGCCCCCGGTATCGAAGCCGCTTTTGGCGGCATTCCGGAGAAGCGCGAGGGGGATTCGACGGCCGGAGGACACCCTGAAGGAAGCGCAGACGCGTTTTACAACCTGTTCATCGACCGAAGGTGCTGTCCCGGCAGATAGTCGTTCACCGGAATATCGATCATCCGGAGGGAGATACCGCCACAGGCAGACGACTGCCTGTAGGACGCGACAGGATAATGATTCCGTAAAGGGGCTGGTGCATATTTGTTGCTTGCATTCGATGCATTTTGTACGTAAATATACATTCCAAATGAATGGCCGTCATTTTCGCGACCATTCATTCGAAGCTCCAGATACGTTCGGTCGCCCGGGGCGAAGGCGTAGTGGAGAGACTCAGACGGTCTACCCTCATTCATTTCAAATCATTGCCCCCTATGCTCCGGAAATCCGTATTCTTCGCTCTCCTCTTGTGGCTCTCCGCCGTTCCCTCCGACTCTTCCGCCAGAATCCAGGCTTCGGACCCGTACCAGGTGACGAAAGCCTATTATGAAAAACTTCGTTCCGGCGGTTCAAAATCAGATGTTGCCGAGTTGCGGCTCTTCCTGTCGCTCATGCCGAAAGGGGGCGACATTCATCACCATTTTTCCGGCGCGACTTACGCGGAGAGCTACCTCGACATGGTCAGGAAGGCCGGGTGCTGGGTCAACAGGAATGATTACTCGGTCATCTGTCCCGAAGATGCCGGAAGCCTGAAGGACACGCTCTCGGTGGATAATCTCAGAAAGGACAACCGACTGCTCTCGACCTTCTATTCCCGCTGGTCCGACAAGGATTACTACAACCATTCACATGATACCGATGCGCCGGACGTTCAGTTTTTCGGCACCTTCGCATACTTTTCGAAAATCCTCTCCAGGAACTCTCCGACCTACTACAGGGAAGGGATCAGCATCCTGAAGCAAAGGGCAAAAATCGAGAACGTGCAGTATATCGAAACGATGCTCGTCTCTTCGGGGTACAAGAACACGGACAGCAACTTCGATGCCTCGATCAGGGCGGCATCCGGCAATGAACAGCAGTTCAGGTCGACCCTGGATGGTTTCATGGCGGTCATCAGGAATGACCCCGCATTCAACGACAAGGTCAATCAGTACCTGAAACTGGTCAACGACTGCAGCATCGGCGTGGATGACGAGTCATTCACACTGAGATATCAGAGCTACGTGTCGAGGACATTGAGCCCGTCCGAGTTCTTCTCCGGATTGGTTGCGGCATTTTATGAGGCATCGAAAAGCCCCCTCGTGGTCGGTGTCAACGTGGTCAGTTCCGAGAACAACCCGGTCTCGATGAGCGACTACAAGGTGCATATGCAGATGTTCAGGTATCTGAAGGCGAAGTTTCCCGATGTGAAGACCACCATGCATGCCGGTGAGCTGACGATGGGGATGGTCAGGCCCGAAGAGCTCACCTTCCACATCTCCGATGCCCTTTCTGTGGCCGGGGCCGGCCGAATCGGCCATGGCGTCGATATCGCGTATGAGGCCAACGCCCCTGCGGCGCTGGATTACATGCGACAGAAGCCTGTTCCTGTCGAGATCTGCCTGACGAGCAATGAGTTCATTCTCGGGGTCAAGGGCAATGAGCATCCGATCGATCTCTACGCTCGCAGCGGTGTCCCGCTGGTCATTGCAACCGACGACGCGGGGGTTTCGCGTAACAACCTCGCAAACGAGTACCTGCTGCTTGCCACCAGGTATGGTTACTCCTACGATTTCCTCAGGGAGGTGGTCGGCAACAGCATACGCTATTCGTTCATGAACGAGCAGGACAAGCGCCGGAACATGCAATTGCTCAACATGAAATTCGCGGAGTTCGAGTCGCGGATATCGAATTTCGTCGGTTCCCAACACATGAAGAGGTCAACGGCTCGACCTGCAGGAATCATGAGGCCCCCGGTAACGACCGGGCCGAGGTGACGGCAGGTTGTGACTGGCTTCCGATTATGGTATAATTCAGAAAAGCCGGGTATTGAGGTTTCCTGATGATTGCTCCGGTCATTGCAGTGTTCGATTACGTTTGGTGCACGTTGTCAACCCGAGGCCGACGAAGTCGGTTGAGGAATCCAGCATTCCTGGAATTATTACTCCGGCAACAATAAGTCGCAAAAAACAATGCGCCGGGGCTGTCATTCTGAATGAAGCGTAGCGCAATGAAGAATCCATCCTCCATTCAGTCAATAAGTTAGGGATTCTGATCCCGACAAGTCGTGATCAGAATCACAACCTGCCTTAAACTCGAATACGTACCTTTAATTGCCGGAGCAATAACAAGACGCACGAACATCATGAAGCCAGCTATCCAGAAGCACAACGGCGAGCCGTTAATCCTGATCTGCCTGTCCTTCATCCTGCTCCTTGCAGGCATGACCGGCTGCTCGAACCCCAAAGACGCGAACAGGAAGAACTTTACCGCGGCGATCAACAGAGCGATCGCCGACTCCATCTTTATCGGCATCCAGGAGATGACCGTCAGCGAATTCAACGGCGGCCACGGCGGACTCCGGCTTGCGAAGCTCGAGCAGCGCTTCGAAACCGGCGACCACTACCTGAAAG
>Ga0326726_10005179_pt1 | contig 11835 bp, 11 predicted proteins | sample MHFenrmetagenome_2_FD_207603 | JGI IMG/M metagenome (GOLD analysis project Ga0326726, IMG submission 207603) | Lab enriched peat soil microbial communities from Michigan Hollow, Ithaca, NY, United States - MHF15MN | ecosystem: Environmental > Terrestrial > Soil > Wetlands > Peat | place: USA...
ACGACCGTGTGATTGACCACGGTGAACTCGCGTGTCGCCTCGATCCGGAAGCGGTAGCGGGTCGAGCAGTCGCCGCCGATCCAGCGCAGGTCGGTCCGAACGCGTGCCTCCAGCCAGACCGCGGCGGGCAGCGGGGCCTTCCCATAGAACGAAACGATGCCGCGGTCCTCGGCGACGTCTACATGCGTCCCGTCGGTGGTCTTTCTTTTTCGATCACCCCGCCGATATGGTAGGGCAGCCCGCAGTTTGCGTACGAGACATACGGCCCGCGCTCCACCATGATGATTTCGGCTTTCTCCTCCACTCTGCGGAGGCGGGCCGCGCATGACGCGCCCCCCGCCACTCCGCCAACGATGATCACTTTCATCGCACGAATACTCCGATGAAGCGACATCGGACACTATTCGTAGGTGCCCCGGTGCGTTGTGGTATCTACGTAAGGGGCGAGGTCCTCGACCAACTTCTATGGCCAGTGGTGCTGGCTGGCGAAATTAATCCTGCTCGCCCCTGCGCTGGTCACGCTTCTTGCGTATCACGGCATCGCACGGCAGTGGGTGTAGCAAGGAGGCCGACAATCAGCACAAACCACTATAGCTATCCGGGTAAGGCGCGATACTGCCTGCGATGCGAGACGGCTAGCATATTTGAGTCGGCTGACGGTAGGATTCTGGGAGACCGCGCCGTCGGTATAGTTTCATATGCTTTTACTGCTGATCCAACGAGGAGATCAATCATGAAGAATAAGATGAAGATTGCGGCGGCTGCCGCAATGCTTGCCTGCGTGGGCATGCTCGGAATCTCGGTGGCAACGGCCGAGGAACATCCGGCAAAGCCCACTTGCATGGACATCAAGTGGAACGCCGACTTGCTGAAGCGATACCCACGTGCCGCGGTCGGGTGCAGGGAAGTCGCCGTGCGCGACGGCAAGAACTACGCGCGCTTCGAGGCCAAGCTGAAGGAAAGAGCTGGCGACAGCGTCACGCTCGAGGTCCTGAACGTCGCGGGTAAAGCGGACCACGAGATTACGATCAAGCCGGGCGCCGATGACACCGTCGAGGTCGAAGGCAAGAAGGTTCCGTACGCGAAGCTCGTGAAGGGCGAGAAGTTGACATTCTGGGTGCCGGAGAGCCGCGTCGGCGTTATCTCGGATCCGGATGCGACCGCCGCGTCCGAAATCATCATGAAATAAGGTTGACGACTCCTGCCGGCCACGGCCTCGGTGCATAGACCGAGGCCGTGCCGGCAGCCCTCTATTTCTTTGCCGGTGGAGCCTTCTTCAGCGAGACCGCCAGCGCTTCGATGTAGGTGACGATGACGGTGTCGCCCAGGCGGAGCTTCTTGAGATTCTCGACCTTCTCGGCGCGGATGGTCCCGGAATTTCCCCGCGGACCCTGCAGTGTGACCGATTGCGTCGGCAGGTCGAGGCCGATGACCGTGGCTACGACTTTGAATGCACGCAGCACACCGCCGGCCGGCGCGGTGCCCTTTGGCGCGCGCGCCCCGTCCTCGATGACGACCAGGGGGTTCTTCTTCTCTTCCTCCGTCGGCGCGCGCAGTTCGCCCGCCACCGAGACATAGTAGTCCGCCGTCACTTCGTCGCCGATGCTGACTTCATTCAACCGCTTGACGCGCTCGTCCACGACGAAGCTGACGACGTTCCCGAGCGGACCTTTCAGCGTCACCTCGCGTGTCGCCTGATTGATGGCCTCCACCTTCGCGGTCACGGTGACGAGAATCTCCTGTTCTGCGGTCAAGGGCTTCGGCGCAGCCGGTTTAGTGTCCGCGGCGAGCGCATTGCAAGCCAGCAGGACGCCGAGAGCGGCCCCAGGGAACAGGGATGAACATCGGGATGAATCAAAAGCTGCTTTCATGGTTGATACTCTTTTCGCTGTCGTTGTTACAGGGGTTGGTGGGTTCGCTTGAACTATTGCGCCGGGATCGTGATCAACGGCAGCGTCTCGTTGCCGCCAGAGTTCGCCAGCGTGAAGAAGAACATAACCGCGGTGAGCGCGCGTTTCGTTAGCCAGTCGCCGTCGTCAATCCAGAACCAGTAATCACGGTATTGCACGGCGGCAAACGCGGCCGCCGGCTTGTCCTTGCCGCTGTGAATCCGCACCGCGCGCGCATCGCTGTCCGCGGCGGCGTTTTCGAATGAGGGCCTCGCGCTGTGGTCCGCGAGGTGCGCCGCAGGCACATCCATGTAGCTCGCGAAGGCTCCCATGATTTGCATCATCGAGCGGCTATTCACGGCCAGCTCGTTGTCCGCCCCGCGCGCCGGCGAATAGGTCAGCGTGAACCTCTGCTGATCCGCTGACAGCTTGAGCAATCGCCGGATTTCCGCCGACTTTTCCGCGATGTCGGCGGACACGTCGTCACGCCGGAAGAACACGACGCCGGTTGCGCCCTTGGCCTTGTCTTCCTCGACGCGCATTCCCATGGCGCCGCCGGCTTGTACCTCGCGCAGCAGCTGCAGGGCACGCACGAACTCCGGGTCCGCCTCCCGCACAGTGCCTCCCGCCGTAGAACGATTGCGCACGCCGTTGAGCGACTCGACGGTCAACCCCAGGATGAAGTCCGCCGCGTATCCCGACTGGAGCATGAAGAAGATGTTTTTCGGATCGATCGGCGTGATCAAGCTCCGTAAGAATTTTTCCCCGGTCAAGGGCACGTAGGTGATGGTGGGTCGGTCGGTGTAGATGGCCTGCCCGCCGAGCGCTCCGTAGTCGCCCTGTACAGCTTTCGGTGAGGAAGCGACGCCGCTGACCGTCACCCCGGTTTGCAGGGAATAGCCAGCGACGATGGACGCCACGTCCACGAACACCGGCAGGTCCATGTAGCGCATCTTGACGATGTTCAGCAGCGTCTGCTGCTTCCACGAGTCGGCGATGGACTCGCTGTAATTGAAGCGGTCGACAGGGATACTCGGGGGGCCCATGTGCGCACATCCCGCCATGAGCGCCGCGGATGCGAGACACAGCCCAAGCTTTGTCGCCGCAAGGTTGTGTTGGCGTGTGGTTTTCATATTTTTGGTTCTAGTTCGTGCCACTCTTGATCTTCTCGACAGCTTCCTTCTTCGACGCCTGACTCTCCAGCATCAGGCGGTAAGCAATGTAGTACTTGTAGATGTTGCTGACGTAGGTCACCGTTTCCTGGCCAATCTTCTCGGCCGCCACGTACTCCACGTTCTGAAACCACACGTTGGGATCGAGCCCACGCCTGGCGGCTTCCCTGCGCAGTTGCGAAATCCGGCCCGCGCCGGCGTTGTAGGAAGCGAACGCAAACAGCGCCTTGTCGAGCTTCGTCATGGGCTCATCGCCGTAATAGTGCTCGATCATCCAGCGCATGTACTTGATGCCGGCGTGGATGTTCGCCTCGGTCTGGGTGATGTCACCCACCTTCATATCCTTGCCGGTGGCGGGCATCACCTGCATGACCCCGATCGCGCCCACCGAGCTTTTTGCATTCTGATTGAGTTGCGACTCCTGGTAGCCTTGCGCGCCCATGAGTACCCAGTCCACGTCGTACTTATCGCCGTACTTCTGGAAATACTGGATGAGCGCCTGGAACTTCTTGCGCTCCTCCGTGGACGCCGCGTTCTTCACGTACTTGACGTTCTTCAGGTAGCGCGTCAACAGCTGATTACCGACGGAGGTCCCGACCTTATGGCGCCTGGCAAAGTCGTCCAGCCTCGCCTTGAGCTGCGGGCTACCTTTGCGAATCGCCCACGCGATCTCGCCGCTGGTGCGAACCGCAACGTCGTCGTGCACGGTGAGATCGGGGAAGATCTGCTTCCAGAAGTCCGCCAGGTACTTGTCAACGACGACGAGCGGAACGAGGCCGGCGTTTAACATCTCGAGCAGATCCTCGTCCTCCAGCGTCTCGGGGGCTTCCTTGAGTGCGACCGGTGGTTTCTTTTCGGACGCAAACTTCTTGTTGAGTGCCACGAGGCTCTCGTAATAGCTCGAGGACTTGCGCACAAAGATCTCTTTGCCGGAGAGATCGTCGAGGCTCGCGATCTTCGGAGAAGCGGGCCCTGTCACTACGACCTCGCGCACATCGCTTATGCCGGCCGCGGTAAAGTCCACCAGTTTCTGGCTCTCCGGCGTGATCGTGAGACCGGCGGCGACGATGTCGCCCTTGCCGGCGACCAGCGCCGGCAGCAATTGGTCGCGCCGTAACGGAATGAACACCAACCGCACTTTCAGATTCTTGTTCTTGAGTTTCTTCTCCGTGGCGAGCTTCTTGTTGAGCTCATTCTCGAATAGATGACCGTAATCGACGGCGGTGCCGCGCAATACGCCTTTGTCGACGAAATAGATGGTCTTGCTGTTGACGGTGAGCACGCGGATGACGCGCCGCTCGATCATCCCGTCCAGATCACCGGTCCAGGGCTTCTGCCCCTTCGCGAGATCGATGGTGAGCGTCCCGTCAGTCGTCTCCTCTGGAGCCGGCGTCTGGCCAGGCGCGGGAGTCCCGGGCGTGGACTGTGCCGATGCAATGGCCGTGCTGGTGCCAGTCGACGGTCCGCCCTTGTCACTGCAGCCGGCGATCGTCAAGAGCGCGAATGCAATGCTCCCGCAAAGCGCCAGGCAATTGTTGATCTTCATGGATTTACTTCCGACGCGAGCCAAGTGCTTGCCGGATTGTTCTTGGAGAATCCACAGAATACCGGCCGGAATTCTACAACGAAGAAGAGCAGTCACGCGCTCATTTTGCAGTATCCGCTGCTGCGTGACTGCGTGCAGAGATTCAACGGCGGCGGTTATGCGTCAACGATTGCGGCGTGGCGGTCTTGTGTGCGGGCGGTTTCATGGTTTTTCGCCCGTTTTCCATTGGTCCGCACCCGTTCAGCCCACCTTGATCGCCCGCACCTCTGCAGCACGCTCGTCGACTGGAATCACAGGCAATTCGCCCTTGCTCTTGACCGGCAGTCGGCGCAGGTGATCCATGATCGCCTGCCACTCCTTGATTTCCTTGACAGCGCCATCTCCTGCCCCAACCGCAACACTGTTCTTGTCCACCTTGCCCGGCGGCGCGAGCAGGAAGCCCGAGTTCTCGTGCGGCGCCTCGAGCGCCTCGACCCTCGATGTGAGCGGTTGACCTGCCTTGTTCTTGGCGACGAGCGACAGCTTGCCCTTGGTGTACTTGGGAATCCCCACCAGGATGACGCCGAGCATCAGCGGGCAGGTGAGGCTATACAAGCGTTCGTCCCTGCCGCTGATGTCGATCGCGCCGTAGCCACGGTCGAGGTCACCGAGCTCGATCGCCGTCACGACGTCGAACACCGGGCGCGACTTGTCGTAGCGGAACTTCATGCCGGAGGCACGCGGGAAATATTCGCCAGGGTGGGCCGGGTTGTCCACGAGAAAGAACTCGAGCAGATTCTTCAGTTCGACGCCGGTGAAGTAGCCGGTCACTAGGGCGCTGCCGGCCGTCGAATCCACTACACCGTAGCCGAGGGGCGCCACCGCGAACACGTCGTACACGGTCAGCACGCCCGTCTTCCCTCGCATGAGGGGCGCGCGCATCATCCCGTTGGCAGTGAAGCCAATGTTCGCTTTCGTCGCTGCTCTGTAGGCATCGGTGCAGAGGTTGGCGAGCAGTGTGCCCGCGGCGACGTCGGTGAAAGTGTTGGGCAGGTCCCGCGGCGCCACCGCCAGCGGCTGATCGACACTGTAGCCGCGCGATGCGAACACCGACGCGCTGACCGTCTGCCTGAGCTTGTCGATTTCATCGGCGATGGCGTGATCACCGGCAATGCTGTCGTCGATCGGGTAGAGCCGATAGGACTCGACCTTGAGTTGGTCGCCGTCCAACGTGATCACCAGCTCGCCAAGATTCCTTCCTTCCAATCCGGTCTGGACCACGGGCGTGCGGTCGTTGACGATGATCGCCTCTTGCAGCGCGGTGTGGCTGTGACCACCGATCACGATATCGATGCCCGGCACGGACTTGGGCAGGCGTACGTCATCGCCGTCGGTGTAGCGCCCGTCCTTTCCTTTCTCAACGCCGCCGTGGCTGAGACAGATCACCACGTCCACCATCTCCGTTTCGCGCAGGATCCTTACCGTCTCCCTGGCGGCCTCGATCCCGTCGGAGAACGAATGCGCACCGGGACTGGTGTAGAAGATGGCTTCCTTGCCGAGAACTCCGAAGAGGCCGAAGCGCATTCCGCCGCGTTCGATCACGAGGTAGCGGCGGATCACACCCTCCTTGGTCAGGCGCTGAAGATCAGTGAGCGTTGCGTCATCACCGGCAACATTGGTATTCGAGGCGAGCACCGCGGGAACCCGGCCCGCATTGGCAGCGACGGCGATTGCCTTGCCCAAACCATCCGGCCCGAGGTCGAATTCATGATTGCCGAAGGTCGTGGCGTCGTAACCCATCCGGGACATGAGCTGCAGCTCGCCACCGGTCTCACGGGCGGCCGCGGCAAACGCGGTCCCCATGCTGAAATCGCCCGCGTCAAGCACGAGCACAGGTCCCTGATGTTTGCGCGCGGCCTTGCGCTTCGCGATCAAGCTGCCCAGGCGCGCGTACCCGCCTTGGGTCGAATCGTCATTGAGCGTAAACGGTGTGTAGTCGGAGGCCGGCCCCATCCCGATGAATGCCGAGTGCATGTCATTGGTGTGCAGGATGGTGAAGGTCTTCTTCGCCTTTGCCTGCGCATCAACGGGCAGGGCTCCCGCCAGGATCGCCACGCCGGCGGCGGCCGAGGTAGCGACGAACTTGCGGCGCGAGAATGTACTTCGCTTAATCACGGTGTTCCGTCGAAATGCCAGTTTGCTGATTGACGTTGAGAGGCGACCGTGAAACCGGGCCGCATTTCGTTGAAACGGGTGCGGCCCAGTGCTAGCTCAGCGCTACCGCAAACGCAGGGTCAGTTGTTCCCCTTAGCCGGAGCCGAGAGCTGCTCCATCACCCTGTCGAGGCTGAAGCTGCCGACTTTCTGGCTCGGCGGGAATTCCTTGAACGTGGCCAGGAATTGCCCGACGTACTGTTGCGCCGGCACAAGCAGGAATACGCGGTCAATCATCCAGTGCTGGTAGTCCATGGCAGTGTGTTGAGCCTCCTCAAATGGATCGCTGCGGAGGTTGAAGATCAAGGGCACGCGCCGCTCGACGAACGGCTCCGACCATGCCTCGAAGCCATGCGCACGTTGCTCCTGAAACACTATCTTCCATTGGTTGAAGCGCAGCGCCACCAGCGAGCCGTCGTCGTTGAAATAGAAGAACTCGTGACGCGGATCGGGTGCCTTGCCGGCGAGCGCGTCGGTGATGTTGTAGCCGTCGAGGTGAACCTTGAAAGTCTTGTCGCCGACCTTCATGCCTTTCAGCAGCTGTTCCTTCACGTCCGGAACGCCCGCTGCGGCCAAGAGTGTGGGCAGCATGTCCATCTGCGAGTAGATGTCGTTGCTGACCGTGCCGGGCTTGATGGTGCCTGGCCACCGGATCAGGGTGGGCACGCGGTAGCCGCCTTCCCAGTTCTCGTTCTTCTCACCGCGGAAGGGTGCCGTGCCGCCATCGGGCCATGAGAATTTCTCCGCACCGTTGTCGGTGGAATACATGACGATGGTGTTCCCGTCGAGGCCAAGCTCCTTGAGCTTGTCGAGCAACTGGCCGACCATCGCATCGTGCTCGACCATGCCGTCGGGATAGACGCCCAAGCCGGTCTTGCCCTGGCTCTCCTTCTTTAGGTGCGTGAAGATGTGCATCCGGGTGGAGTTCCACCAGAGGAAGAACGGCTTGCCGTCGGCTTTGCGCTTTTCCAGGTAGTCCAGCGAAGCTTTGGTGACTTCCTCGTCGATCGTCTCCATGCGCTTGATGGTGAGCGGGCCAGTGCTCTCGATGCGTTGCGTGCCGTCCGCGTTGGCCCAGGTATGGATCACCCCGCGCGTGCCGAATTTCTTCTGCAACACCGGATCCTTGAAGTAGTCGGGGTTTTCCGGCTCCTGCTCCGCGTTTAGGTGGTAAAGCGAGCCGTAGAACTCGTCAAACCCGTGTGCGGTCGGCAGCGTATCGTCGGAATCGCCCAAGTGGTTCTTACCGAACTGCGCGGTCATATAGCCCTGCGCCTTGAGCAACTGCGCCAGCGTTACATCGCGCGCCTGGAGGCCTTCCTTCGCGCCCGGCAGGCCGACTTTGAGATTGCCTGTGCGGAATCCGCTCTGCCCCGTGATGAACGCCGAGCGTCCGGCGGTACAGCTTTGCTCGCCATACCAGTCGGTGAATATGGCCCCTTCTTTGGCAATGCGATCGATGTTGGGCGTCTTGTAACCCATCATGCCCATGTTGTAGGCACTGATGTTGAACCAGCCGATGTCATCGCCCCAGATAATCAATATGTTGGGTTTCTTGGACGCTGCGTGCAGCGTTGTCGTCACGCCGCCTAACGCGAGCGCCAAGGCGAGTGTGACAAATTTGAGTGCTCGTACCGGGGTCATGTGTGTTGTCTCTGTTGCTATTAATTAGTGACTCAAGGGCGGAGGCTCACGACGGCCCCGCCCCTGCGGGCGCGCAGGGTAGCATGCCCAGTCTGCTCATCAGGCTCCCGCCATCCTCGACCCCGCGCTGCACAAGTTCACTCAGACGAGGCAAGACGGTGCGAGTGGGTTAAACTACTCGGTTGAGGGGTATCGGCACTACCCAAGCTGTGCTGCGAAGGTCGTGTCATTTTCGTTGTAAATTCAGAATAGTTACTAAGGAGATTGATTGTGAATACTAAGGTGAAATTGACTGCGGCTGCCGCAATGCTGGTTTGCGTGACCGCGCTTGGCACGTCGACGGCGATGAGCGCCGACGCGCCCAAGCCGGAAATGAACAACAAGTGCGCAGACATCCTCTGGAATACCGAACTGCTCAACAGGTTCCCGCGTGTGGCGGCGGGATGCCAGGAAGTCGCGGTGAAGGACGGCAAGAAATACGCGCGCTTCACGGCCAAGGTGACGACCGTCACCAAGGAAACCATCACGGTGCAGTTCCTGAACGTTGTGGGCCACAAGGGCCGCCCCATAACGATCAAGCCGAGCGCGACGGGCAAGGTCGATATGGCGGGTAAGAAGGTCGCCTACAAAGACCTCCGGAAGGGCGATACGCTGACTTTCTGGGTGCCGGAAAATCGCGTTGGGGTCATTTCGGAGCCGGGTGACACGTCAGAGTCGGAGATCCTCCTGAAGTAATGCCGCAAGACCGCGCGCCTGCGTTCGATTGCAGGCGCGCGGTCATGGACTTATCGGGTCAGGGCGCCGCCTGGACGGAGATCGCGAGCGATTCGCTGTAGGTGAGCACCACCTCGTCGCCCGCCTTCAGCGTCTTGATGAACTCTTTCCCCTGGGGGCGCACGACGTTCACGGTGCGCACCAGCTTGTCGGTGCCGTAGAACTTCACGACGTTCTTCGCGGTGTCGACCGAAACGATTGTCACGGGAACAGTGATGGTGCTGCGCGCGGCTGCCCCTGGCTTCTCGCCCACCTTGGCTCTCGATGCTTCGAGCTCGTGGGTCGTCTCAGTCGGATCGCCGGGCTTGCGCAGGCTCGCGCTGATCGATTCGTAGTAATTCACGACGACATGATCGCCCACCTTCACCTGGGCGAGGTTACGAACCTCCGGATCCACATCCACGGTGAATTCATCGCCCGCATCCGTCTTGACCGTCAAGTGGCGCTTGGCAACATCCACCGCCGTCACCACGACGGACGCCTTGATGGTCTGCTCGACGCTCGCGGGCTTCGGCGTGCCGGCGTACAGGCCACCGGCCATCACCATCACGCCCAGCACAACTGCAAGTTTCTTCATTTTGATCTTCCTGTTGAACTCACCGATTGGTCCCGTTAAAAAGCGGCCGTGACGAAGATCATTGCGCCGCCGTAGCGCCACTTCAGCTCGCCGTCGAACGACGGCTTGGTGACGCCCAACCGCGTGGTGAAGCTGTTATATCCGGCACCCACGCCCCAATGCTCGCCAAACATGCGGGTGACGCCGACACGTACATCCGAGATGTGGCCGTCGTAATCGCCATACTTGATCGCGAAGAACTGCCCCATGCCCTCGAGATACCACTGCGGCGAGAACTCCCACAATCCCCGCAGACCGAACACGGGCAGTGGCGCCGTGGTGTCCGCCGTCTCTGTCGAAAATTGCCCTGTAACCCCGTTTACGGTGCCCGTGCCGCTCACCTGGAATTTGAACTTCAGGCTATGGATGCCCGCAGATCCGGCCACCTCATAGGTCGGTCGCATCACAAAGACATACTCGTACGCCAGTTCCGCGACCGTCGTTTCGTTCTTGACAGTGACGCTAGCCGAGGCCGGGTACACCGTATCGCCCACCGTGATGTCCCGCGCGAGCGCCTTGGTGCGCTCCTGACTCGTGTTGAAATACATCATCCGCAGCTTGTGGCGGTTCTTGAAGCGCCAGGCCCCATCCACGCGGAAGCGATCCGAATCCTTGAATCCCAGGTCCCTCTTCAGATCGACCTCGGTCGCGGCCGACCCCGCAGTGCCATTGATCGAAACCTTGGTCTTGGTTTCGAGCAGGAAAGTCCCAAGGGACACGATGAACCGGTCATGCAGCAGGCCGCTGCCTGATTCCGCTGAAGCCAGCACTTCGTCGGACTCTGCTGATTGCGCCTGCAGCGGGTAGCTCAATGCCGCAGTACCGACTGCGATTACCACCAAGGCCGAAGGCCAAGCGTTCTTCTTATTCATCACAAAGTCTCCCGTCGGTCAGAATGAAAATGCCACGCGCAGTCGCAGCACGGACAAATCCATCATAGCCCAAGTAGCCTCGCTGGGGCACATTCGGCTATTAACTGCCCCCCCCGGCGACAGGGATTTGCTTGCCACAGCCGCACCGCGGCGACAATAATTGCGCCGCCCCGCAGCCTGCTACAGGATCGTCCCCCAATGAGCCACACCATTCGCACAGTCGCCGCCATGATGGCGGTGATGATTCCGGTCATCGCACAGGCCGATGACCTCACCGGAGCCAATCGCTTTCTGTGCGCCGCAACGCAGGTCACGCGCTGTTTTGGGCGCGGCGACTGCGAGTCCGGCCCGCCCTGGAAGTGGAACATGCCGTCGTTCATCCAGGTGGACCTCGGCAAGAAGACCCTGAGCACGCCGGCGTCCAGCGTCGAGCAACGGCGTTCCCCCATCACCCATCTGACGCGCGATGATGAGGGCCAGATATTCCTCCAGGGAACGGAGAACGGTCGCGCCTTCAGCATGGTGATCGTCGAGGAGACCGGGCTCCTCTCGATGGCCGTCGCCCTTGACGGCATCACGGTCAGCGTTTTCGGCGCCTGCACGCCGACACCGTAAGCGCGAGCCGCGCGCGTAATCTTTCAACTCAGGACTCACGATATGCGAATCCCGACAGCCTTGGCCTTCATCGCCGCGACAGCCGTCTTTTGTACCGTCGGCGCCCAGACCCCGCCCGTCAGCGCGCCTACGGGCCAGAAGACACTTGCCGCCACCCTCAATGTCTACGCGTTCCCCGGCGCGGGCCAGTCAGCCGCGCAGCAGTCGCAAGACGAGACCGAGTGCTACAACTGGGCGGTGACGAACACTGGCACCGACCCCTTCGCGGCCGCCAAGCAGGCTGAACAGCAGAAACAGGCGGCGGCCCAGCAACAGCAGCAAGCTGCGCAGGCCACCCAGGGTTCCGGGGCCAGGAGCGCGGTGAGGGGAGCCGCAGCCGGCGCCGTCATTGGTGAAGTTGCCAACAACGATGCGGGCAGCGGTGCGGCCTGGGGTGCGGCCGCCGGCGCAGTTCATGGGCGCCGCAAGGCGAAAGCCCAGCAGGAGCAGGCTTCCCAGCAGGCGGCTCAGCAGAC
>Ga0326726_10005180_pt1 | contig 11835 bp, 9 predicted proteins | sample MHFenrmetagenome_2_FD_207603 | JGI IMG/M metagenome (GOLD analysis project Ga0326726, IMG submission 207603) | Lab enriched peat soil microbial communities from Michigan Hollow, Ithaca, NY, United States - MHF15MN | ecosystem: Environmental > Terrestrial > Soil > Wetlands > Peat | place: USA...
TGGAGCTCGCGCTTGCGGGTTTGATCCGCGGCAAGGTAGGTGCCCTCTGCCGCGGCCAGCACGGTGCCGCTTCCGTCGACGATGCGGGCCGCCGTCTCGACGATCCGCTTCCGGGACCGCACGATCCAGCCTTCCGCCCGGACCCTGCTGCCGATCTGTATCGGCCGGCGGAACTCGACCGACATCCGGGTGGTCACTCCCCAGTTGTCCTCGGCCACGAGAGACCAGGCCATGACCTCGTCGAGGATCGTGGCCACGATGCCACCGTGGGCGATGCCGACCCAGCCCTCGAACCGGCTGTCGAGCGTGAGCTCGGTCCACGATCGGCGCTCGCCGAGATGGAGGTCGAGCCGCAGGCCGTGCTCGTTGAGCGTGCCGCAGGCAAAGCAGTTGTGCGGCTCGAACTCGAACGTTGGCGCCGTCGCCGCCGTGACGGCCTGCGTCCGCGCGAGCTCAGATGTCAAGGTTGCGGACCTTGCGCGCCTCGGTCTTGATGAAGTCCTTGCGCGGGGCGACCTTCTCGCCCATGAGCATCGTGAAGATCTCGTCGGCGATCGCGGCGTTCTCGCCGTCGACCTGGAGCAAGGTCCTCGTCTCGGGGTTCATCGTGGTCTCCCAGAGCTGGTCGGCGTTCATCTCGCCGAGGCCCTTGAACCGCTGGACCGAGACGCTCTTGACGTTGAGCTGCCTGACGATCGCGTCGCGGTCCTTCTCCGAGGAGGCGTAGCGGGTGACCTTGCCGGTGCTGACCCGGTACAGCGGCGGCTGGGCGATGTACAGGTAGCCCTGCTCGATGACCTGGGGCATGTGCCGGTAGAAGAACGTCAGGAGGAGCGTCCGGATGTGGGCCCCGTCGACGTCGGCGTCGGTCATGATGATGATCCGGTGGTAGCGCAGCTTCGCGATGTCGAAGCTGTCGCCGATGCCTTCGATCCCCGCCCCGAGGGCGATGATCAGCGGCCGCACGTTCTCGCTCGCGACGATCTTGTCGAGGCGCGCCTTCTCGACGTTGAGGACCTTGCCCCGCAGCGGCAGGATCGCCTGGAACCGGCGGTCGCGGCCCTGCTTGGCCGAGCCGCCGGCCGAGTCGCCCTCGACGATGAACAGCTCGCTCCGCTCCGGGTCGCGCTCCTGGCAGTCGGCCAGCTTGCCGGGCAGGCTGAGCCCGTCGAGGGCGCCCTTCCGGATGACGAGGTCGCGCGCCTTCCGGGCGGCCTCCCGGGCGCGTGACGCGGTCAGGCACTTCTCGATGATCCGCCGGCCGTCGCCGGGGTTCTCCTCGAGATACTGGGTCAGCCCGTCCGAGACGACCGCCTGGACCTGGCCCTTGACCTCGGCGTTGCCGAGCTTCGCCTTCGTCTGGCCCTCGAACTGCGGTTCGACGAGCTTGACGCTGATCACGGCGGTCAGGCCCTCGCGGACGTCGTCGCCGCTCAGGTTGGGGTCGTTGTCCTTGAGCACGCCGGACTTCCGCGCCCAGTCATTGAGCGAGCTCGTCAGAGCGGCTCGGAAACCGGTGACGTGGGTCCCGCCGTCGACGGTGTTGATGTTGTTGGCGAAGGCGAGGACCGTCTCGGTGTAGGTGTCGTTGTACTGGAGGGCGGCCTCGACCGAGGTGCTGCCCTCGCGCCGCTCGACGTAGATCGGGCGCTGGGTGAGCGTCTCCTTGTTCCGGTTCATGTGCCGGACGAAGGACATGAGCCCGCCCTCGAAGTAGAACGACCGCTCGCGGTCTGCCCGCTCGTCGACGAACCGGATCCAGATGCCCTTGTTGAGGTAGGCCGACTCGCGGAGGCGCTGGCTGATCGTCTCGAACGAGTAGTCGATCTCCTCGAACATCTCGGGATCCGCGCGGAACGTCGTCTTCGTCCCGTGGCGTCCGGACGACGAGCCGATCTTCTTGACCGGGGTGGCCGGCTTGCCGCGCTTGTACTCCTGGGCCCAGACGAACCCGTCGCGGGCCGTCTCGACGCGCAGCCACTCGGACAGCGCGTTGACGACGCTGACGCCGACGCCGTGGAGGCCACCCGACACCTTGTAGCCGCCGCCACCAAACTTGCCGCCCGCGTGGAGCACGGTATGGACCACCTCGAGGGCATCCTTCCCGGTCGAGTGCTTGCCGACGGGCACGCCGCGGCCGTCATCCTCGATCGTGACGGTCCCGTCGCGGCTGATCGTCACGTCGATGCGTGTGGCGTACCCCGCCATGGCCTCGTCGATCGAGTTGTCCACGACCTCCCAGACGAGGTGGTGGAGCCCGCGGCTGTCCGTGGACCCGATGTACATGCCCGGCCGGCGACGGACGGCCTCGAGGCCTTCGAGGACCTGGATGCTCTCGGCCGTATACGAGGCATTCGAGCCCTTCCGGGCCGGCCGCCGCCGCTCGGCGGGCGGGGTGGCGCTCGCGGTCGCAGAGGCGCCAGCGGCCGCTGCGGCCTGGTTGGACGTGGATCGCTCGGTCACGCGGATCCTCCGGTCAGGCGGTCGTAGAGCCTCCCGAGCTCCTCGTCGCTGTAGAACTCGATGACGATCCGTCCGCCGCGGCGCGTCCGGGCGAGCGAGACCTTGGTGCCGAGCGCACGGCGCAGGTCCTCCTCGACGCGCTCGACGTCCGGATCGGGCTCGGAGGGGGCCGATCGTGGGTCGGGTCGGGGCTCGCGCATCCGGCGCACGAGCTCCTCGGTCTGGCGGACCGAGATGCCGCGTGCGATCACGATCTGGAGGACGCTCGCCTGGGCCGCGGCGTCGATCCCGGCGATCGCCCGGGCGTGGCCCTCGCTGATCTTCCCGTCGGCGAGCGCTGCCTGGACGGCCGGCGCCAGCTCGAGGAGTCGGAGCGAGTTGGCAACCGTCGAGCGGGCGCGCCCTACCTTCTGGGCGATCTGCTCCTGCGTCAGCCCGAAGTCATCGACCAGCTGGCGGTAGGCCCGGGCCTCCTCGAGCGGACCCAGGTCGGCCCGTTGGAGGTTCTCCACGAGCGCCAGCTCGAGCTGATGCTGGTCTGCGAGCTGGCGGACGACCGCCGGGATGCGCGCGAGCCCGGCCAGACGCGCGGCGCGTACGCGACGCTCGCCCGCGACGAGCTGGTAGCCCTCGAGGGTCTCGGTCACGAGGATAGGCTGGAGGACACCGTGCGTCGCGATGCTGGCCGCGAGGGCCTCGAGCTCGGCGCCCTCGATCGAGCGGCGGGGCTGGTAGGGGTTGGCCGCGATCCGGTCGAGCGGGATCTCGGTCGGCGCCTCGATCGCCCCGGGTCGGCCGGGGATGAGCGAGGCGAGCCCTCGTCCGAGCGCGGTGGGACGCTCGCCAGGTCGGGCGGTCACGACTCGATGCCCTGGGCGACGCCTGCCGGGACGCCGGCGAACGCCAATCCGACGGTCGGCGCGTCGGGCGCGGCGCGTCGCTCGCGGCGGATGAACTCATCGGCGAGATCCCGGTAGGCCAGGGCGCCCTTCGACTCTGGCCGGTACAGCGCCACCGGGAGGCCGTGGCTCGGGGCTTCGGACAGGCGCACGCTCCGTGGGATGACGGTCCGGTAGACCGTGGATCCCAGGTGGCGGCGCACCTCGGCGGCGACTTCCGTCGAGAGGTTCGTCCGAGCGTCGAACATCGTCAGCACGACTCCCTTGATCTCGAGGTTCGGATTGAGGTGGTCCCGAACGAGGTTGATCGTGGCGCTGAGCTGGCTCACGCCCTCGAGCGCGTAGTACTCGCATTGGATCGGGATGAGCACCGCGTCGGCGGCGGTCAACGCGTTGACGGTGAGCAGGCCGAGCGACGGCGGGCAATCGATCAGGATGTAGTCCCGATCTCCCGCGACTCCGTCGAGTGCGGTCGACAGTCGTCGTTCGCGAGCCATGAGCCCCGCGAACTCGACCTCGGCGCCCGCCAGGGCGAGCGAAGCCGGCACGAGGTCCAATCCCGGGATCGTCGTCTCGACGATCAGCTCCGGCAGGGGAACGGAGCCGACCATCGCCCCATAGACAGAGCGCTCAACGGTCGGACGTTCGATCCCGAAGCCGCTCGTGGCGTTGCCCTGAGGGTCGAGATCGACGACGAGGACCCGTTTGCCCTGGATTGCGAGATAGGTCGCGAGGTTGACCACCGTTGTGGTCTTCCCGACGCCGCCCTTCTGGTTGGCACAGGCGATCGTCTGGCCCATCAGGCCCCAGGTCGAAGGGTGCTCATCAAGCATGAATTCTACCATCCGGAGGTCGTTTCCACTCTCAAGGGGCGCCTTGCCGCCGTCTCACACGATCGTCCCACCGAGGCCTTGCCTGCCACTCAACCGGGGGCTTGCCCGCTTGTTGCACGTGGAACAGCGGCACGGCCGCGAGCGTCCAGAGCTTCCGCTGCCGCCGCGCTTCGCCCCCGCGCCGCGCCCCGCCCGCCCCGCCCGCCTGTGTTGCACGTGGAACGTCGCGTCAGCGAGTCCATCCAGGCCACCGCCGCCGCGTTGCTACCTGGGCGAGCGCGTGGATGAGGCCGACTGGAGGTCCTGCCCCGGAGCCCTGGTACCTCCGAGATCGCGTCGGCGAGCTCGTCGGGAGCCCAACCGGGCGACGTCGTGGCAGTCCGTCCATAGACCGTGTTGCACGTGCAACGCGGGTTGGAGAATGTCTCGGGGATCGCACGCTCGAGAGTGCTCGGTTTCGCGATCGGAACGGCCTCGGTATACTCCTGCACGACGTAGCCGCAGTCTCGGTCGTCGCGGTCGTTCGCGCATCCGTCGAGCGGCCGGGCACGAGGCCGAGGTTCGACTCATCAGATGCGTCTGATACTCGCCGCCGCCGGGGCCGTCATTGCGGCGCTCCTTCAGCTCACGATCGTCCCGTACCTCCGCATCGGTGACGCACAACCCGAACTGGTCCTCGTGTTCGCCGTCGTGGCGACCACGGCCGGCACTGTCGAGACCGGACTCATCTCGGCATTCATTGGGGGCTTGATGATCGACGCTCTCGCCCCGCGTCCGCTCGGGATGACCGCGTTCATGCTCGTGCTCTCGGTCGGGGTCACCGCGGTCCTGGCCCGCGCGTTCGATCGCGTTCGCTACGTGGTCCCGATCGTGGCCGTCTTCCTGACCAGCCTCATGAGCAGCGCCCTCTACGTCGCCCTCTACAGCGCCCTCCGCGAGCCTATCACCGTCGCCGACCCAGTCCGAGTGATGCTGCCGACGGCGGTCTACAGCGCGGCGGTCGCTGCCGTTGTCGGACCGCTTGCCATCGCGATCCGCCAACGCACCGCCGAGCGGGAGCGCGTCGCGTGGTAGCCCCGGCAATCGTCGACGAGCGACCAACCCGCGAGCGCCAGCTCGTCCGGTTCCTCGCATTCGGGATCGCCGTCCTGATCGGCGTGAGCGGGCTCACGGCGCGCCTCGTCTACCTCCAGTTCGTCCGGGGCCAGGTCTACCAGGCCCGCGCCGAGCAGAACCGGACGGTCACCGAGGCGCTGCCCTCGACACGAGGGCTGATCTACGACCGGAAGGGTCGGCTGCTCGTGGCGAACGAGCCGAGCTACACGATCAAGATCCGGCCGGCTGACCTCCCGTTCTCGAAGCGCGACGAAGTCGTTGCCCGCCTGTCGGGCCTGCTCGGGATCGACCAGGCGGACATCAACATGACGATCGACGCGAACCCCGGATCCCGGTTCGATCTCGTCCGTGTCGCCCAGGACGTCCCGATCGCGACGGCCAACCTGATCGCGGAGGAGCGATTGGCGCTGCCCGGCGTCGAGGTCGCCGTGGAGTCGAAGCGTCACTACACCGACGGGCCCCTGACCTCGCAGATCATCGGGTACACCGGAGCGATCGATGCCGACACGCTCAAGGCGCTCAAGGACCAGGGCTACCAGCCCGACGACCTGATCGGTCAGGCTGGCGTCGAGTCCTCGTACGAGTCGACGCTCCGCGGTGTCTACGGCCAGGAGACCATCGAGCGCGACGCCGCCGGCCGGAAGCTCCAGGTGCTCTCGACGGATCGTGAGGCCCAGCCCGGCGACTCGCTGGTCCTGACCATCGACACAAAGGAGCAGCGTCTCGCCGAGAAGGCGGTCACCTGGGCGATGAACCGGGCGAATCTCAAGCGCGGCGTGATGATCGTGATGAACCCGCAGACCGGCGAGATCCTCGCGATGGTCAGCCTGCCGACGTACGACAACAACAAGTTCGCCGAGGGGATCAGCCGCAAGGACTTCCAGAAGCTGCTCAGGAACCCCGAGAAGCCGCTCCTCAACCACGCGATCAACGAGCAGTTCCCGCCCGGGTCCACGTACAAGCTCGTGACCGGCCTCGGTGTCCTCGCCGACAAGAAGCTCGGGCCCACCGAGCTGGTCCAGACCAAGGCGTACATCCAGATCGGCGCGGACAAGTTCTGGGACTGGAACCGCGCCGGGTTCGGGCGGCTCAACATCCGGAGCGGTTTCGCTCACTCGAGTGACACGTTCTTCTACCAGATGGCCCAGCGCCTCGGGATCGAGCGCCTCGCCTACTGGGCGCATCAGCTCGGGTTCGGGGCCAAGAGCGGGATCGACCTGCCTGGCGAGGTGCCCGGGATCGTCCCGACGAACCAATGGAAGCAGGACACGTTCGGGCAGCCGATCTTCCCGGGTGAGGTCCTCCAGGCGGGGATCGGCCAGGGCTACGACACCGTGACGCCGCTGCAGATCCTCAACGCGTACGCGGCGCTCGCCAATGGCGGCAGGCTCTACCAGCCGCAGGTCGTCCGCGAGGTCGTCGACGCCGACGGGACGGTCGTCCGACCGTTCGCGCCAAAGCTCATCCGCAAGGTCAAGACGTCGGCCGAGAACTTCAAGATCATGCGGCTCGGCGCGCGCGAGGTCGTCACGAGCCGACACACCTTCAACCTGGTCGACGTGCCGGTGGTGATCGCGGGCAAGACTGGGACCGCGGAGTTCGGGGTCCGCGACTCGAAGGGCCTCCTCCCGTTCCACAACTGGTTCGTCGCGTTCGTGCCCAAGCACAAGAACGTCGCCAGGCCCGACTCGGAGCTGGCCGTCATTGGCTTCGCGTACGACTCCAACACGGTCGGGAACGTGGCGACCGAGATGGTCAAGTACTACCTCCAGATGCACTTCCACGTGAAGGGCGACTACCGGCTGACGTACCTGCTCAACAAGGGCAACTTCTACGGTGGGAACTGATGGGCGTCCTCAAGGCTGAGCCGGCCAGGGCGCAGGACTGGGCCGCCAAGTCGGTCGGCGCCGCATGGCGCGCGTTCGACTGGCAGATGGCCATCTTCGCCATCCTCCTGGCCGGCTTCGGCCAGGCGATGGCCTACAGCAACACGATCGCCGCCGGTGACGGCGTGTTCGACGCCGGCTCGACGTTCGCCCGCGGCCTGATCTGGACGGCGTTCGCGCTCATCGCGTTCGTGATCTCCGCCGCGTTCGACTACAAGTGGCTGCGGACGTTCGCGTGGCCGCTCTACTTCGCCAACCTGGGCCTGCTCGGGCTGACCCTGGTCATCGGCGACGGGGTCAGCGGCGCCGCCCGCTGGATCGCCCTCGGGCCGTTCCAGTTCCAGTTCAGTGAGCTCGCCAAGATCCTGATGATCATCGTCCTCGCCAACTACATCGCCAGCCGCCAGAAGTCGCTCGACTCGATCTGGACGATCCTCGGCGCCTGCGCCCTCATGGTCCCGGCCTGGCTTCTCGTCCTGCTCCAGCCGGACCTGGGGACGTCGCTGGTCCTGGCCGCGATCCTGGCCGGGATGCTGTTCATGTCCGGGGCCAGCGTCCGCTGGCTGACGATCCTCGCCGTCGGGATCATCGCCGCCGTCCCGATCGCGTGGACGTACATCCTGCGGGACTACCAGAAGGGGCGGCTCCTCAGCTTCCTCTACCCGGAATCGGACCCTCAGGGCTCGGGGTACCAGCTCCTCCAGAGCCAGATCGCGGTGGGATCGGGCGGGCTGTTCGGCAAGGGGCTCACGAACGGGACCCAGAACGTGGGCGACTTCCTCCCGGTCCAGACGACCGACTTCGTCTTCGCGCTGCTGTGCGAGGAGTTGGGCTTCCTCGGCGCGATGCTCGTCCTCGGCCTGTTCATCGCGCTCATCTGGCGGGTGCTCCTGACCGCCTGGCGGTCCCAGGACCCATTCGGGCTCGCGATCGCCGCCGGCATCGCGTCGATGCTGCTGTTCCAGCTGGTCGTCAACGTCGGCATGGTCATCGGGGTGATGCCGATCACCGGGATCCCGCTCCCGTTCATCACCCACGGCGGCGCGTCCCTGATCAGCATCGCGGTGGGGCTCGGCATCCTCCAGAGCATCAACATCCGGCAGATCCGCGCGGAATGGTGACCGGGGGCGACGCCGCCGTCTGACCGTATGCCGGTACGCCCGGCAGCGTGGACTCCAGACGATGGCCCTCGACTCAGCGGCGGCGGAACAGTCCCCGCCGGTCGTCGTCGACCGGGGCGCTGCGGCGCCGACCGGCCTTGCGCAGGATCGTGTCGATCTCGTCGCGATAGGCCCGCCCGATCGCCATCCGGTCGAGCCATTCGAGGTACTCGAGGTCGCGCCGAGCGATCTCGCCCAGGGACCAGCCCGCGTACCGGCCGAAGTTCAGGACCGTCCCCGACGGGTTGCCCGGCGGAAGCCCGGCCGCCCCCTCGCCATCCGCCGTCCGCATCCGGGTCGGGTCGTAGCCTCCGCCCTCGGTCGAGCGACCGGAGGTCCAGTCGCGCGACACCGTCTGCGGTCGTGGCATGCCGCCGGGCGTGCTTGCGGCTCCGGCGCTCGGCCCGCCCGTCGGGCGACCCGGCGACCCTGCGCCGGGCGCCGGATCGGCCCTGGCTGGCGGATCCGCCACGAGTGCCTCGAGGAGCCCCGCTGCCGCTCGGGCCGCGCGCTCTCGGTCGTACGCCTCGCGCCGGATCGGGTCGCCCAGGATCTCCATCGCTGCGTTGATCTCGAGCATCCGCGCCGCGGCCTCCGGGCCCGGGGCCACGTCCGGGTGGTACATCCGGGCGAGGCGACGGTAGACAACCTGGACGATCTCGTCGTCGGCTTCGGGATCGACCTGGAGCACGCGGTAGGGATCCCAGCCCGGGTCGACCGGCCGCGTCATCGGCTCCGCCCCGGTCGGGTCATTGGACGGCGTCCGCGCCCACCTTGGCCGCGAACCGGGCGCCGGCCGCCTCCATCGCGGCGACCTCCTCGTCCGTCGAGGGCGGGGCGCCGGGCTCGGCGCCGCCCAGCTCGCTCGCGCGCCGGAAGATGTACTTGAACACGTCGCGGAACGCCGCCGTGACTGGCAGGGCGAGGATCGCGCCGAGCAACCCGAAGATCGCCCCGCCGATGACCAGCGCGGTGATCACGGCGCTCGGGTGCAGGTCGATCGCGTCGCTCTGGATCTTCGGGACCAGGAAGTTGTTCTCGACGAGCTGGATCCCGAGGTACAGTAGCAGCGCGGCCAGCGCCGGCCCGAGCCCGGCGGTCAGCCCGAGCAGGACCGCCGGAACCGCCGAGATGATCGGCCCGATGATCGGGATGAGCTCCCCGAGACCGGCGATGATCGCGAGCAGGACCGCGAACCGGCCGAAGATCGGGTCGACGACGAAGCCCAGGATCGTCAGCCCGACGAACGACGCCAGCCCGACCACGCCACCGAGCAACAGCTGGCCGCGAACCCACTTCCCGAAGACCTCGTGGATGATCCCGGCGATCGCCCAGGTGTCGGGACGCCACGACGGCGGGAGCGACCGGTCGATTGCGGTCTGGATCGCCGGGCGGTCCTTGAGCAGGAAGAACAGCCACGCCGGCAGGATCAGGTAGCCAAAGATCGAGGTGATGAAGGACGCCGCGCTGTCGATGAGCGGCCGGAGGAAGCTGATGTCGAGGTGGTGGACGGCGTCAAGCGCCGCGGCCACGATCGAATCGGCCGCGGAACGGAGCTCGACCGGCAGGCCCAGGCGGTCGTAGAGCTCGGTCAGGTGGTCGAGCTGGTACTGGATCGACTGGAGGATCGCGGGCAGCTCGTCGGTGAACGTCGCAATCTGGCGGACGAGCGGCGGGATCGCGATCGCCAGCGCCAGCGCGACGACCCCGACCACGATCGCGAACACCAGCAGCACGGCCAGCCAGCGCGCGACGCCACGGCGGGCGAACCGCTCGACGAGCGGATCGAGCAGGTAGGCGAGGAGCAGTCCGACGACGAACGGTCGGATGGCCGAGCCGGCCGCGAACAGGATCACCCCGGCGACGATCGCGGCGCCGATCACGACGGCCACGCGTGGTGTCGGCGCCCGCAGGCGGAGCGTCGGACCCGCCGATGCGGGGGCCTCGGTCACCGTCCCGGGGCTCGACGCCGGCGCGGGCTTGGGGGCGGCGTCCTCCATCGTCGGTCAGACTAGCAGACGTGGACGAGCGTCCCGGAGGTGCCGCTCCCGAGCCTCGCCAGCGCTGGCGGATCGTCTTCGCCCGTGACGCTGCGGAATCGTCCATCACGGCCGCCGAGGAGGTTGGGCTGTGGACCGCCGGCCTGGGCGCCGCCGGGATCCCGCTGGCCTCGGGCGGCGGCAAGACCGCCCGACCGCGGCTGACGTTAGCCGCCCCGGCGCCGGTCGGCGTGCGCTGCGAACGGGAGCTGCTCGACCTGGTCCTGACCGAGCGGCTGACCCGGGCAGAGCTGCGCGAGCGGCTCGAGCGAGCGTGCCCGGCCGGTCGCCGGATCGTCGACTTGTTCGACGTTTGGCTCGGCGAGCCGTCGATCACGGCCCGGCTCGGTGCGGCCGACTACCGGATCGTCGTGGGCGGAGCGAGTCCCGACGAGCTCGCTGCGGCAGCCCGTGCGCTCGTTGCGGCCGGCTCGCTGCCGCGGCGCCGCTCGAAGGGGGAGGGCAGGACCGTCGACTACGACCTCCGGCCGCTGGTCCTCGACCTGGCGGCCGTTCCCGATCCGACCCCGGCGCGAGACCAGGCGACCTTCCGGGCACGCCTCCGGCTCGTTCAGGACGGTCCGTCGGGACGCACCGAGGAGCTCGTCCTGGCACTGGCTGAGCAGGCCGGACGGGAGCTCCGGCTGGTGTCCGCCGTCCGCGAGCGTCTTCTCACCATCGACGAGGTGGACGAATCCGCCACCATGTCGGCTCCTCCAGGCTCGACGTCTGTTTGACGCTCCGCGTGCTGCGCCGGTACCATTCCCCTTCGCGCCCGAGGCAGAGCGGCGCTTCACCCTGTCCCTGAACGCGGACGCCCATGGCGTTCGCCTGGGGCGAGCCACGAGGATCCATGTACGCAGTCATCGAGACCGGCGGGAAGCAGTACCGGGTCGAGGTCGGCACGCAGCTCGAGGTCGAGCTGATCGACGCGAAGGCCGGCGACACGGTCACGCTCGATCGCGTCCTGCTCGTCGCCGACGGCGAGACCGCCACGATCGGACGGCCCGTCGTCGCCGAGGCGAGCGTGAGCGCCGAGGTCCTCCGCCAGGAGCGGGGCGAGAAAGTCATCGCCTTCAAGTACCGGCCGAAGGCCCGCCGCCGCGTGAAGAAGGGCCACCGCCAAGAGCTCCACGTCCTGCGGATCGCGGACATCGTCCTGAACGGCAAGAGCGCCGCGGCCGTCGTCAAGAAGGCCGAAGCGGAGGCCAAGACCGAGCGTCAGCGCCTGGAGGAGGCCGCCCGACGCCAGGCCGCGGAGGATGCCGCTCTCGCCGCCAAGCTCGCCGCAGCCAAGCCGCCGAAGGCCGAGGCCACCCAGGCTGCTCCGAAGCCGAAGGCCGCAAAGCCGGCTGCCAAGGCCGAGCCGGCTGCCAAGGCCGAGCCGGCTGCCAAGGCCGAGCCGGCCGCCAAGGCCGCTCCAAGGAAGCCGGCGGCCG
>Ga0326726_10005181_pt1 | contig 11833 bp, 9 predicted proteins | sample MHFenrmetagenome_2_FD_207603 | JGI IMG/M metagenome (GOLD analysis project Ga0326726, IMG submission 207603) | Lab enriched peat soil microbial communities from Michigan Hollow, Ithaca, NY, United States - MHF15MN | ecosystem: Environmental > Terrestrial > Soil > Wetlands > Peat | place: USA...
GGCGCCGGGATCGTCCCGCCCGGCGTCCGCGGTGGGCCACGGCGCCACGACGATGGACTCGTCGGCCCGGCCGGGGAGGCGGCGGTAGAGCGTCTCCGTGATGAATGGCATCGCGGGATGCAGCAGTCGGAGCACCGTCTCGAAGCTGTGCGCCGCCACCGACCGCGCGACCTCCCCGCCGGCTGCCTCTCCCCGGAGCCGCGGCTTGACCTCCTCCAGGTACCAGTCGGCGAAATCGTCCCAGAGGAAATGGTACGGCGTCCCGACCGCGTCGTTGAGCCGGAACTTCTCGAGGTGCTCGGTCGTCTCCCGCACCGCCCGCGCGAGGCGCGAGAGCACCCAGCGATCCGCCACCGTGAGTTCGCCCGCCGGGACGTCGGCCAGCGGCCGCACGGCGTCCTCCCCCAGGGCCGACACGAGCAGTCGGCCGACGTTCCAGAGCTTGTTGGCGAAATTCCGGCCCGAGGCGAAGGAGGTGTCGAGGTCGCCGGGGTCGAGGACGATGTCCGTCCCCACCGCCAGCCCGCTGGTGACGGCGAAGCGCAGCGCGTCGGCGCCGAACCGCCGCACCACTTCGAGCGGGTCGATGCCGTTGCCGAGGGACTTCGACATCTTCACATGGTGCGTGTCGCGCACCGTGCCGTGCAGGTAGACGGTGTGAAACGGCACGCGCCCCATGAAGTGGAGTCCCGCCATGATCATCCGCGCGACCCAGAAGAAGATGATCTCGGGGGCGGTGACGAGCACGTCGGTCGGGTAGTACCGGGCGAGGTCGGGGGTCTCCTCGGGCCAGCCGAGGGTCGAGAACGGCCACAGCCAGGAGCTGAACCAGGTGTCGAGCACGTCCTCGTCCTGGCGGAGCGCGCCGCCGCACGCGGGGCACGCCGTCGGGTCCTCGCGGAACGCGCTCTGCAGGCCGCACTTGTCGCAGTACCAGACCGGGATGCGGTGGCCCCACCAGAGCTGGCGCGAGATGTTCCAGTCCCGAATGCCCGTCAGCCACTGCTCGAACTCGACGCCGCGCCGCTCCGGGATGAACCGGACCTCACCCTTCCGGTACGCCTCGAGCGCCGGCGCCGCCAGCGGCTCCATGGTGACGAACCACTGGTCGCTCAGGCGGGGCTCGACCACCGTATCGCAGCGATAGCAGTGTCGCACGGCGTGGAGGCGGCTCTCGACCTTCTCCAGCAGGCCGCGCGCCTTGAGCATCTCCACGATCGTCTTGCGCGCCTCGAAGCGGTCCAGACCGAAGACCGGTGCGGGGACGCGACCGCCCGGCTTGCCGTCCAGCGCGGCGTCGGCCATCCGCGCCTCGGGCGTCATCACGATCGGCGTGGCGAGGCCGTGGCGGCGCCCCACGTCGAAGTCGTCCGCGTCGTGGGCGGGCGTGATCTTCACGAATCCCGTGCCGAAGCCGGCCTCGACGTGTTCGTCCGCGATGATCGGGATCTCCAGCTCCGCGATCGGGAGCACCACGTGCCGCCCGACGAACGCCGCGCGCGCCGCGTCGCCCGGGTTGACCGCGACCGCCACGTCGCCCAGCATCGTCTCGGGCCGCGTCGTGGCGACCGTGATGTGGCCGTCGGCGTCCGCGAGCGGATAGCGGATGTGGTAGAACGCGCCTTCGACGTCCTCGTGCTCCGCCTCCTCGTCGGACAGGGCGGTGTGGCAGCGCGGGCACCAGTGGATCACCCGGTAGCCGCGGTAGATGAGCCCCTCCTCCCACAGCCGCACGAAAGTCTCGCGCACCGCGCGGCTCATCGCCGGATCGAGCGTGAACCGCGTCCGGGACCAGTCGCACGAGCAGCCGATGGCGCGGAGCTGGTCCAGGATGGTGTTCCGCGTCTGGCGCACGTGCGCCCACACGCGCTCGACGAACGCCTCCCGCCCGAGATCGAACCGGGTGGTCCCTTCGGCCGCCAGCAGCCGCTCGACCACGTTTTGCGTGGCGATGCCGGCGTGATCCGTGCCCGGCACCCACAGCGCCGCGCGGCCGCGCATCCGCTCGAACCGGATCAGGGCGTCCTGGATGGTGTTGTTCAGGCCGTGCCCCATGTGGAGCACGTCCGTGACGTTGGGCGGCGGAATGACGATGACGTACGGCCGGGCCCCGCTCGCCGCCGAGGGGGCGAAGTACCCTCGCCGCTCCCACTCGGCGTACAGGCCCGCCTCGATGTCCGTGGCGCTGTACTGCGGGGCGAGCGTCGTCGCTTCGGTCATGGCATCGTCCACAAAAAGGCCCGCGTGGAGCGGGCCGCGGGAGAGCAGTGCGTCTCCACCCTCACCCTCGCGCGGCCCGGGGCGTGTTCGGCCCCGCCACCGCGGGCACCGGGCCGTCGGCGCCCGTCACCAGAAGGTGGTTGAGGACCGTCCGGACCTCGGGCACCGCCTCGATCACCCGACCGGCGAGCTGCACCTCGCTCGGGTGCGCGACGCGGCCGCTCAGCTCGACGATCCCGCCCTCGAAAACCCGCACGCGAACGGCGCGGCGTCCCAGCACCGCGTCGCGCCGCAGCGCATCCAGCACCCGCGCCTCCAGCCGCTCGCTGTCCTCGTCGGTCCACGGCTCGGCAGGCCGGCCGTGGCGCCGCTTCCAGCGCTCGATGGCCGACGTGACGCGCTTGGTGTTGACCCGACCCACGCGCTCGCCCGCGAAATACCCGAGCACCAGGCCGAGACCGGCTCCTGCGGCCACGACCAGCAGGTCTGAGATCGTCCAATCCGAGCGCCGCGAGTCGCGCGACAAGCTGCCTCCGGTGGAAACCGCGGTGGGCCTCCGCTACATTGCTTAACTCTGGCGAAGCGGGCCTCCTGTCGCAAGTTGCGCCCCCTCCAGCCCTTAGGACAACCCGGTGCCTCGCACGGAGTGGCATGGCTGATCACCTGGTCCTCACGCTCCCCGACGGATCGGAGAGGGAGGTCGCGCCCGGCACGACGCCGCGGGCCGTGGCGCAGTCCATCGGCCCCGGCCTCGCCCGGGCCGCCGTGGCGGCGCGGCTGAACGGTCAGGTCTGGGAGCTGGATCGGCCGCTCGCCGGCTCGGGCCCCTTCCAGATCCTCACCGAGAAGGACCCGGACTCGCTCGGCGTGCTGCGCCATTCGGCGGCGCACGTCCTCGCCACGGCGGTGCGCAAGCTCTTCCCCGAGGCCGGCATCGGCTTCGGTCCGGCGATCGAGGACGGCTTCTACTACGACTTCGAGGTGCCGCGCCCCTTCACGCCCGACGACCTCGAGAAGATCGAAGGCGAGATGCGGGCGGTGGTCGCCGCCGACTACCCCATCACCCGCGACGACGTGAGCCGGGACGAGGCGCAACGCCGCTTCGCCGCCGACCCGCTCAAGCTCGAACGGCTGGCGGAGATCGGAGAGGGCGAAGCCATCTCGATCTACCGCGACGGCCCGTTCGAGGATCTGTGCCGCGGCCCGCATCTGGCCAGCACCGGGCGGTTGCAGCACTTCAAGCTGCTCCACGGCGCGGGCGCGTACTGGCGGGGCGACGAGAAGCGCCAGATGCTGCAGCGCATCTACGGCACCGCCTGGTTCAGCAAGCAGGATCTCGACGCCTACCTGCACCGGCTCGAGGAGGCGCGGCGCCGCGACCACCGCATCCTCGGCAAGCAGCTCGACCTCTTCAGCATTCAGGAGGACGTCGGGCCGGGGCTGATCTTCTGGCATCCCCGCGGGGCCATGCTGCAGTTCCAGCTCCGGCGTTTCATCGAGGACGTGCTGCTGGAGCGCGGCAACCAGCTGGTCTACACGCCCCACATCACCCGCGAGCAGCTCTTCCTGCGCTCCGGGCATCTGCCGTGGTACGCGGAGAACCAGTTCCCCGCGATGGCGGCTGGCGAGGGCGAGGCCGAGGACGTGCGCTACCGGGTGAAGCCGATGAACTGCCCGATGCACATCCTCGTCTACGCCGCGCAGCAGCGCAGCTACCGCGACCTCCCGCTCCGCCTCTCGGAGATCGCCAACGTCTACCGCAACGAGCGCTCGGGCGTGCTGCACGGGATGCTGCGGGTGCGCGGCCTGACGATGGACGACGGGCACATCTTCCTCAGGCCCGACCAGATCGAGGACGAGATCTTCGAGCTGCTGGACATCGTCGAGCTGGTGATGGGGAAGACGCTGGGGCTCGACTACCGGTTCGATCTCGCCACCCGGCCGGAGAAGAAGCTCGGGAGCGACGAGGCGTGGACGCAGGCCGAACAGGCGCTGGAGGCGGCGCTGAAGCGGCGCGGCGTCACCTATCGCCTCGATGCGGGCGGCGGCGCCTTCTACGGTCCGAAGATCGACATCAAGTTCAACGACGCGATCGGCCGCGAGTGGCAGGGTGCCACCATCCAGCTGGACTTCCAGCTCCCGGAGCGGTTCGCGCTGGAGTACACCGGCGCGGACAACAAGCCGCACCGCCCGGTGATGATCCATCGCGCCATCTTCGGCACGCTGGAGCGCTTCCTCGGCTTCCTGATCGAGCATTTCGCCGGCGCGTTCCCGCTGTGGCTTTCCCCCGAGCAGGTTCGCGTGCTGCCGATCAGCGACGTGCAGCTGGGGGCGGCGCGGGCGTTGCAGGCCACCCTCCGCGGTGCCGGCATCCGCGCCGCGCTCGATGACCGCAGCGACACGCTGAACTACCGCATCCGCGACGCCGAGCTGCACAAGGTGCCGTACATGGCGGTGATCGGGGCGCGGGAGGCGGAGGCGCTTTCGGTGGCCGTGCGGGTCCGCGGCGCCGGCAAGAAGCAGGAAGTGATGACCCAGGACGCGTTCCTCGCGCGCCTCGTGGACGAGGTGCGCACTCGCATGCGAGGTCCCTGATGGCCATCCCCGATCCCCGGCTCACGCCCGTCATCCTCAGCGCCGCGCGCACGCCGATCGGCCGGTTTCAGGGCGGCCTCGCCCCGCTCACCGCGCCGCAGCTCGGTGCGCTCGCCGTGCGTGAGGCCGTGCGCCGCGCCGCCATCGCCGACGCCGACGTCGGCGAAGTGATCATGGGAAACGTGGTGCAGGGCGGGGTGGGCCAGGCCCCGGCGCGGCAGGCGGCGATCGGCGCCGGGCTCCCCGGCGCGGTGAGCGCGTTCACCGTGAACAAGGTGTGCGGCTCCGGGCTCAAGGCGGTGATGCTGGCGGCCCAGGCCGTGAAGGCGGGGGACGCCGAGTGCGTCGTGGCGGGCGGAATGGAGTCCATGTCGAACGCGCCCTACTACCTCTATGGGTTGCGCAGCGGGATCAAGCTGGGCAACCAGACGATGGTGGACGGGGTGATCCGCGACGGCCTCTGGTGCTCCTTCGGCGACGTGCACATGGGCTCTTACGCCGAATACACGGCGAAGCAAGCCGGCGTCTCCCGGCAGGAGCAGGACGCCTTCGCGCTCGAGAGCCACCGGAAGGCGGTGGCCGCGCAGGAGCAGAGCCTGTTCCGGGGGGAGATCGCCGCGGTCGAGATTTCCGATCGGAAGGGCACCGTCCGGATCGACAGGGACGAGTCGCCGCGCGCGGACAGCACGCTCGAGGCGCTCGCGAAGCTCAAGCCCGCCTTCGAGAAGGACGGCACGGTCACCGCCGGCAACGCCCCGGGTCTCAACGACGGCGCCAGCGCGCTCGTCGTATCCTCCCTCGCCTTCGCACGGGAGCGGGGCCTGAAGCCGCTGGCGCGGATCGCGGCGTACGCCACCGGCGGCGGCGAGCCGAAGGATCTGTTCTTCGCGCCGATCGTGGCCGTGCAGAACCTGATGAAGAAGGAAGGGAAGACGATCGCCGACTACGACCTGATCGAGGCCAACGAGGCGTTTGCGGTCCAGGCGATCGCCGACGGCCGGGCGCTGGGCTGGGACTGGTCGAGGGTCAACGTGAACGGCGGCGCCGTCGCCCTCGGGCACCCGATCGGCGCCAGCGGCGCGCGGGTGCTGACCACCCTGCTGTATGCGATGGCCGCGCGCAACGCCGCGACCGGCCTGGCCACCCTCTGCCTCGGCGGCGGAAACGCCGTGGCCCTTTCTGTGGAGCGTCTCGGATGACCCACGCCAAGTCCACCGCCGCTCCGGCCGCCCTCGGCGGGAGCCGCACGCTCGATCTCGCCGCCGTGGTGGCGGGCGCGCTCGCAGTGGCGCTCGCCTCCCAGATTGCCGTGCCGCTCCCCGGCACGCCGGTGCCGATGACGTTGGCTCCGCTCGCGGTGCTGCTGGTGGGCGGACTCCTGGGCGCGCGGCGCGGCGCAGCGAGCCTCGTCTTCTACCTGGTGCTCGGCGCGTCGGGGCTGCCGGTGTTCACGCCGGTGGGGGCGCCCGGACTGGCGCGGCTCCTCGGGCCGACCGGGGGATTCCTGCTCGCGTACCCGTTCGCCGCCGCCCTCGTCGGATGGGTGATCGCGCGCCGCCCCGGATGGGCCGGCCTGGTCGCGGGGCCGCTGCTCGGGATGGTCGCGGTGCACGCCGGTGGCGTGGCACAGCTGGTGGTGCTCACCGGCAGCGCGCGGCTGGCGCTGGCCGCCGGCGTGCTGCCGTTCGTCCTGGGAGATGCCGTGAAGGTCGCGCTCGCGGCGCTGACCCTGCGCCGCACCATGCCGCTGACGCGCGCGCTCCGGTGAGCGCGCGCTGTGCGTCGGAGGAGGAAGTGATCTGATGGCCAGGGTCGCCGTGGTGGGCGCGGGCACGATGGGCAACGGGATCGCGCACGTCTTCGCGCAGCACGGCTGGGATGTGGTCCTGGTGGACGTGGCGCAGGCCGCGCTCGAGAAGGGCGTCGCTACCATCCGCGCCAATCTCGACCGCCAGCTCAGGAAGGGGACGCTGACTGCCGACCAACGCGACGCGGCGTTGGCGCGCCTGCATCCGGCCGCGGAGCTGGCGGCCGCCGCCGGCGCCGAGCTCGTGGTCGAGGCCGCGTTCGAGAGCGAAGCCGTCAAGTTCCCGCTGTTCGCCGAGCTGGACCGGGTCGCGCCCCAGGCGGCGATCCTGGCCAGCAACACGAGCTCCATCTCGATCACCGCGCTCGCGGCGCAGACGCGCCGGCCGGCGCAGGTCATCGGGATGCACTTCATGAACCCGGTGCCGGTGATGGCGCTGGTGGAGGTGATTCGCGGCCAGGCCACGTCTGACGACACCGCGCGCCGGACGATGGAGATCGCGCAGCAGCTGGGCAAGACGGCGGTCGAGGTCAGCGACTATCCGGGGTTCGTCTCCAACCGGGTGCTGATGCCGATGATCAACGAGGCGGTGTTCTGCCTGATGGAGGGCGTGGCGTCCGCCGAGTCCATCGACACGGTGATGAAGCTGGGCATGAACCACCCGCTCGGCCCCCTCGCCCTGGCTGATCTGATCGGTCTCGACGTGTGCCTCTCCATCCTCGAGGTGCTGCACCGCGGCCTGGGGGACGACAAGTACCGGCCCTGCCCGCTCCTCAAGCGGATGGTGGCCGCGGGCCGGCTCGGGCGGAAGACGGGCCGCGGCTTCTACGACTACGCTGCGCCGGTCGCCCGATGACCGCCGTGCTGACCGAAGAACAGCAGCAGATCATCCAGGTCGTCCGCGACTTCGCGGCCGAGCACATCGCGCCGCACGCCGCGCGGTGGGACGCCGAGAAGCACTTCGACCGCGCCACCATTGACCGGCTCGGCGCGCTGGGCTTCCTCGGGATGCTGGTGCCGGAAGAGTACGACGGGCTCGGGCTCGACACGCTGACGTACCTGCTGGCCGTGGAGGAGATCGCGGCGGCCGACGCGTCGGTCGCCGTCTCCATCGCGGTGCACAACTCGCTGCCCACGCAGATGCTCCTCCGGCACGGCACGGCGGAACAGAAGGACCGTTGGCTGAAGCCGATGGCCCGCGGCGAGCTGCTGGGCGCCTTCGCTCTCTCCGAGGCCGACGCGGGCTCGGATGCGGCCGGCCTCCGGGCCCGCGCGGTGCGCTCGGGTGACGGGTGGGTCCTGAACGGCGCCAAGGCCTGGGTCAGCAACGGCGGGACGGCGGACGTCATCCTGGCGATGGCGCGGACCGATCAGGACGGCGCCCCGCGCGGGGCGCGGGGGATCGGGTGCTTCATCGTCCCCGCCGGCGCCGCGGGCCTCGTGGCCGGCAAGCCGGAAGACAAGATGGGGCTCCGGGCCTCGAATACCGCGGCGGTCTTCTTCCAGGACCTGAGACTTTCCGGCGAGCACCTCCTGGGCGACGCGTCGAGCGGCTTCATCTACGCGCTCGAGGCCCTCGACAACGGGCGGCTGGGGATCGCGGCCCAGGCGTGCGGGATCGCCCGCAGCGCGCTCGAGCACGCGACCCGGTACGCCGCCGAGCGCCGCCAGTTCAACCGGCCGATCAGCGAGTTCGAGGCGATCCAGTTCAAGCTGGCCGACATGGCCACGCGGCTCGCCGCGGCGCGGGCGCTGCTGCACGAGGCGGCGCGCCGCAAGGATGCGGGGGAGCGGGCCACGCGCTGGTCGGCGATGGCCAAGCTGTTCTGCTCCGAGACGGCGATGTGGGTCACTTCTCAGGCGGTGCAGGTGTTCGGCGGTTACGGCTTCATGCGCGACTACCCGGTGGAGCGGCTGATGCGCGATGCCAAGGCCACCGAGATCTACGAGGGCACGTCCGAGATTCAGCGCCTGGTGATCGGGCGCGAGCTGCTGCACTCTCATTAGCGTGTCTGTGAGGTCGCCGTCAATGGACATTTTTGAATTGCTGGCCGGCCACGACCACGAGCAGCTGGTCTTCTGCCACGAGCCGTCGTCCGGATACAGCGGGCTCATCGCCATCCACAACACCACCCTCGGCCCCGCCCTCGGCGGGACGCGGTACTGGCACTACAAGAGCGAGCACGACGCGATCATTGACGCGCTGCGCCTGTCGCGCGGAATGACGTACAAGGCCGCGGTCGCCGGCCTCGCGCTCGGCGGCGGCAAGGCCGTGGTGCTGGCCAATCACGGCGCGCACGAGCGCGAGGCCGTCTTCCGCGCCCACGGGCGGTTCGTCGAGTCCCTGAAGGGCCGGTACATCACCGCCGAAGACGTCGGCACCAGCCCGGCCGACATGGACTACATCCACCTCGAGACCGAGCACGTGGTCGGCCTCCAGGGCCGCTCGGGCGACCCGTCACCGGTCACCTCCTACGGCGTCTATCGCGGCATGAAGGCGTGCGCCAAGGTGACGTTCGGGAGCGACAGCCTCGCCGGGAAGACCGTGGCGGTGCAGGGGTGCGGGCACGTGGGGTACAACCTCTGCCGCTTCCTGAACGAGGAGGGAGCCCGGCTGGTGGTCACCGACATTGACGCGGAGAAGGTGAAGCGCGTGGTGGAGGACTTCCGCGCGCGCGCGGTGGGCCTCGACGAGATCTACGGCGTGCAGGCCGAGGTGTTCGCGCCGTGCGCCCTCGGCGCCGTGCTCAACGATGCGACCATCAAGCAGCTCAAGGTCCGGGTGGTGGCGGGCGGCGCCAACAACCAGCTCGCCGAGGAGCGCCACGGCGATCTGCTGGAGGAGAAGGGCATTCTCTACGCGCCCGACTACGTGATCAACGCCGGCGGCCTGATCAACGTGAACAGCGAGCTGGAGGGGTGGTCGGCGGAGCGGGCGCAGCGCAAGGCGGGAGAGATCTACGACACGCTGCTCCGCCTGTTCGCGCTGGCGAAGGAGGAGGGCCTGCCCACTTATCGCGCGGCCGACCGCCTGGCCGAACGACGCATCGAGTCCGTCGCCAAACTGAAGCGGACCTGGGTCTGACCATGGATGACTGGAACGTGTCGCCCGATCTCATCGCCGCCGATCCCGTCGTGGCCGACATCCTGGCGCGCGAAACCGCGCGCCAGGCGGCGGGCCTCGAGCTGATCGCCTCCGAGAACTTCGCCTCGCCCGCCGTGCTGGCGGCCATGGGCTCGCCGCTGAACAACAAGTACGCCGAGGGCTATCCGGGGAAGCGCTACTACGGCGGGTGCGAGGTGGTGGACGAAGCGGAATCGCTCGCCATCGCCCGGGCCAAGCAGCTCTTTGGTGCGGCGCACGCCAACGTGCAGCCACACAGCGGGACCCAGGCGAATCTCGAGGCCTATCTCGCGGTCGCCAACCCCGGCGAGACCCTGATGGGGCTCTCGCTGCGCCACGGCGGCCACCTCACGCATGGGGCCTCGGTCAGCGCCTCGGGCCGGCTGTTCCACGCCGTGCAGTACGGCGTGCGCGAGGCCGACGGCCTGATCGATCTGGACCAGGTGCGCGATCTGGCGCGGGCCGAGAAGCCGAAGCTGATCGTCGCGGGGGGCAGCGCGTACCCGCGGGTCATCGACTTCGCCGCCTTCGCCGCGATCGCGAAGGAGGTCGGCGCAGTCCTGATCGTGGATATGGCGCACTTCGCCGGCCTGGTGGCCGGCGGCGCGCACCCCTCGCCCGTGCCCCACGCCGACATCGTCACCACCACGACGCACAAGACCCTCCGCGGCCCGCGGGGCGGCATGATCCTCGCCTCCGAGGCGTACGCCAAGGCGGTGGACAAGCAGGTCTTCCCCGCCAACCAGGGCGGTCCGCTCATGCACGTCATCGCGGCCAAGGCGGTCGCGCTGGGTGAGGCGCTCCAGCCTTCGTTCCGGGTCTACGCGCGCCAGGTGATCGCGAACGCGAAGGCGCTGGGGGAGGGGCTGGCGGAGCGCGGGTACGCGCTGGTCTCCGGCGGCACCGACACCCATCTGCTGCTGGTGGACTTGCGCTCCAGGCAGCTCACCGGCAAGCTCGTCGAGGAGACGCTTGGCCGCGCCGGCATCACGGTCAACAAGAACACCGTGCCCGGCGACACGGCGTCGCCGTTCGTCACGAGCGGAGTGCGGATCGGCACGCCGGCCCTCACCACGCGCGGCATGGCGGAGGCCGAGATGCGCGCCATCGCCGGGTTGATCGACCGGGCGGTCACGGAGCGCGACGATCCCGCGAAGCTGGAGCGCATCCGGCACGAGGTGCTGGAACTCGCGTCCCAGTTCCCGCTGTACGGGCTGCCGCTGCGGGAAGCGGCGGCGCACCGGGCGTAGGCCCGGCAGACCACGGCTGAGGAGGATTCAGCGAGCGATCCCCGGGTTCCCCGTTCCTCCGCGCAGGTCGTGCGCAAGTCCGTCATGGACCTGCGTGTGCAGCGACAGCGGAAGGGCCGTCGGCGCTGGATCGTGATCGTGGTGGTCCTGGCGGCGCTGGTCTGGGGGATGAACACGGTGATGATCAGCCGTCCGGTGGCGGCGGCGCTCGCGGCGGACGAGCGCGCCGCCGGGATCGGTTTCACCGCGCACCTCAGGTACTTCCTCGATCCCTCGACCCTCTCGCTCGATCTCGCCCGGATGCAGGTGGCCGACACGGCCGACCTGTTCCGCGGTTTGTTGCTCGCAGCCGGCGCCCTGGACCGGAGTGCCTGGCCGTTCCGCGGGTTCGTGCTGAGCCGTGCCGGCGACCCGGTCTACTCCATTCCCGGCTCCGACCTCTACCAGCTCGCCCACGACTACGCACTCTCGCGCAAGCCGGCGGCGGTGCTGGCCGTGCTGCTGACCAAGCTGCGCCTGGCCGGCAGCCAGGGTGCTGCCCCGGCCACCGTGGAAGCGGCCGCGCGGCTCTGGGCCACGGGCCGTCAGTAGCGCCGTCGGACCGTCATCGTGCTTGCGCCGCCGCGGCGGCGGGGCGTAGGTTCGCGGTATGGCTGAAGGGCCGCGCCGGCGGAGGCTGTGGCGCCTCGGGAGGCGTCTTGCGCGCCGCCCGCACGTAGGTTTGCCGTATGCCTGATGCACCGCGCCGGCCGCACGCGCCTCGGCCCTCGGGGCCGACCACGCCGCACATCGCGGACGAGCTGGAAGTCTATTTCAACGACTACGTCCGCGGCTCTC
>Ga0326726_10005182_pt1 | contig 11828 bp, 4 predicted proteins | sample MHFenrmetagenome_2_FD_207603 | JGI IMG/M metagenome (GOLD analysis project Ga0326726, IMG submission 207603) | Lab enriched peat soil microbial communities from Michigan Hollow, Ithaca, NY, United States - MHF15MN | ecosystem: Environmental > Terrestrial > Soil > Wetlands > Peat | place: USA...
GATTCTTCCGGATGACCTGTTGAGGGCTGCGCTCCGTGCATTTCGCCGAAACGGGAGCGATGCATGACATGGGGAAGGTAATTTCCCTCCGGGCATTGAGCCGCTTCCGTGGACGGTTACGGAAGAAGAAGAAACGTGTCGTATTCACGAACGGGACATTTGACATCCTCCACCGGGGACATGTTGAATATCTGCTGGCAGCGAGGAAGATGGGCGATGTTCTGATTGTCGGGCTCAATACGGATGCATCAGTGCGCCGCCTTAAAGGCGCCGGACGACCGATAAACACGGCTGCCGATCGCGCGACGGTTCTCGCGGCTTTGGCCAGTGTGGACTACGTCTGTTTGTTTGCAGAAGATACACCCTACAGGTTGATCAGAACGCTGCTTCCGGACGTGCTGGTCAAAGGAGCCGACTGGAAGAAGGAAGCCATTGTGGGAAAAGATATTGTTGAAGCGCACGGCGGAATTGTCAGGCGTGTTCGCCTGACCGCCGGACGCTCAACATCCTCGATCATCGCGCGGGTGCTGCGCTCCCGCGCAGGCCGCCGGCGCTGACGCACCACCCGCGTGCGGAGAGGAACGAAGGTTGTGAAGAAGAAGATACGCACCATAGCATTTTCTGTTCTCCTCGCCCTGCCGGTACTCCTGATCCTCGCCGGAGTGCTCACGCAAACCCAGATGTTTCGCGACAGGCTGCGCGCTCTGGCGATCTCGGAGCTCGATTCCCTGCTGGTTGCGGACGTCCGGCTGGGAGTGATTCACGGCAATCTCATTACCGGATTCTCCCTCGACAGCACGGCCATTGATGTCGGAGGACGCCCCTTCCTCCGGCTCGCACGCCTCGACCTTGACTACAACCTTTTTGCCCTCCCCGGTCGCAGAATCACGGTGAGCCGCCTGGTGCTCATCAGGCCGCATATTTTGCTTTATCGCCCTCCGGGAGGAACCTGGAACGTCTCGGGAATGATACGCCACCGGCAGGACACGAGTTCGACGGCCTTCGATTGGGTGATTCATCTTCACCGCCTCGAAATTCGCGACGGTATCTTCACGCTGCTGGATTCGGCGGCCCTTATCCTGCCCGATCATCCCGTGAGGGACGATTCGACGGTAGAGTATCACGACTTTACCCTGCGTGGCGTGAACATGGTTCTGTCTGCGGAGATCAGGAACGACAGCAAGCGCCTGGTTATTGACTCCTGCTCGTTCGCAGCGGACAGACCTGGCATTCGCCTGTCGAGACTGCAGGGCGCCTTCGCGGTAACGGGAAATGAGGCGACGGTTGACAGCCTTCGCATCGTGACCGGAAGATCCGCACTGGCGTTGAATGCATCGCTCAGGGATGTGGATCTGCTGAAAGGGGTCCGATTATCCAGCCTCCGGACGGCGCCAGTCGATCTCTCCCTTCGTGGCCACGTGATCGACCTGGACGAATTGAAGCAGTTCATCCCCCAGCTCCGATTCCTGACCGGAACAACCGACCTGGATCTCCGCGCCGCCGGTGAGTTCGGAGATGTGCAGGTCAGGCAGCTCGACCTCCGCTTTGGTTCGTCGGCTCTCTATCTGAAGGGAAGGGTGGCCCGGCTCCATAATCCCGGGGATCTGACCCTTGACGTGAAAGTCACGGAGAGCTCGATCAATCCCCCCGACGTGGCACAGCTGATGCCGTCCTTCGGCATACCGCCGCTGCGGCAACTTGGCATGACGACGCTTAATCTGGAATACGACGGAAAGCCCCTGGATTTCGAGACGAAATTCCTCGTGGAGACGGCAGCCGGGAAAGTTCAGTCTTCAGGATTTGCCATGAAGATCGGGGGTCCATCGTCCCTCGCTTATGACGGGACGCTGCGCTTCTCTGATCTCGATGCTGCCGCGCTCCTCCTCGATCCCCGTCTCAACAGCGATCTGAACGGCACTCTTGTGATCAGGGGAGAGGGGGTACAGCTACATCAGCTGGCGACCTCATGCACGCTGGCGCTGGACTCTTCGGCTTTTCGCGGTTTATCTGTTCAGAATACTACGGTGGCACTTGAGTTGGCAGGCAACGCCCTCTCCGCAAAATGCGATGTCGGGGTGGACGACATGCAGGCGCACCTCGCAGGCACACTTCGCCCCCTTCGCGGAGCGAACCCTGCCTTTGAGATCGACGGCAATGTCGCGTCGCTGAATCTGCAGCACGTGCTTCACGATTCGACATACGACAGCGATATCACTCTCGTCCTTCATACCCGGGGCACCGGCCTCACTTGGAATACGCTGAATGGAGCCATGACCCTGGATCTTTCATCTTCGCGTTATCGAAACTACCGTTTGAGCGAGGGAAACGTCGAGATCACCATCGACCAGAAAGATACAACCGCGAAACGGTTGGAGGTGGCATCGAACATTGCCGACATGTCACTCACTGGAAAGTATGATATCGACGTCCTGTCCGACCTGATGGTTTTTGAATTCGGCAATCTGCGTGCAGCCCTTGATGATTATCTTGTTCCCATCGACTCGAGTTTCGGCCGGCATGTGGACAAAGCCAATCTTGCGGATCAGGGGCGGAGACTGGCTGCAGTGACATCGCCCCTCGACGCAAAGTTCGAAATCAAACTCAAAGACCTTGAGCCGCTCTCGCTCGTTGCCGGCGAACGACGATTCAATGGATCGGGGATTCTCACCGGCGGCATTCGCGGCTCCTTCCAGGATCTCATGCTCAGGGCAGACCTTACTGTGGACGATTTCTTCTACGGCAGCGCGGATTCGGGCTTGCTCATTGAAGATGCGGGAGCGGCCCTCAATGTGCAGCACGTGAAGCCTGATCGTCCGCTTCGAGAGGCCGGACTCCGGCTTGAAGCGCATGCAACGAAAGTTCACGTAAACAGGAACCGGCTGGACACGCTCGATGCTCTCGTGAATTACGCGGCAGAGCGGGCGGATTTCGGGGCAGGCTTCGTTTTCAACAGGGGTCTCCGCGTCCATGTCGCTGGGGAAACGCAGGTGGCGGAAAAAGCAATCACGACAACGATCCGGGAAGGTGAGGCCGGGATCCGCGGATTTGCGTGGCGCGCAGACCCGGGTGCGGTCTTCCGCGTGAACCGGGCGGGCGCCGATATTTCCAATCTCATTCTGCGCTGTGATACGCAAACTGTAAGGGTGAACGCATCCCTTGGCGGGGAGAGAACATTTGCCGCTCAGGTGGATGGGAACCGGATCGATCTCGATGATCTGAAATACCTCCTTGCCGATGAGGACCTCGGCCCGTCGGGGAAGGCCTTTACCGGCAACGGGAGTTTCCATGCCACGGTGAACGGGACTCTTACACAACCTGTTTATGCCGCCGAGATCCGGGCCGACAATGTCACGTTCCGTACGCTGCCGTTTGGAGATGTCACGGCCACGCTTCGCGGAGAGAACGGTGAACTCTCAGGAGCCGTGAAAGTCAGGGAGACGGGTGCTCCACCCGACAGCACGCCTATTCTGACGATCGACGGCATGCTTCCGGTTGACCTGCGGCTGGATCGCAGCGGCGGGAAGCTGCCCGACCAGGCAATGAATCTCCGTGTGCTTTCACGGGGAGCACAGATGAGCATTCTGGATCCGCTTTTGCCGACCTTCAATCAGATGACCGGCACGATGTCGTGCGATCTGACACTCGGGGGAAGTCTGGAGCATCCGACGTATGATGGCAGCATCTCTCTCTCGCGAGCTTCCTTCCTCTTTGTCCCTAACAATATCTTTTACATCCTTGAAGGAAATTTCCGTTCCGAAGGGGAACGCATCAGAGTGGTTGACTGTACAATTCGCAATATCCCGGCGGACAAGCACGCCGGAAAGATCGGTGAAATACAGTTACGGGGAGATTTCTTGCTGCGCAATCTTAAACCCGGCGATTTCAATCTGACGGCCGAGGGAAACCTCCTCGTCGTAAAGGAGGATACACGGCTTTCGTCGCTCTCAGTCTATGGGGACCTGTTTGTGGAAATCGGACCAAAGCCGTTGCACTTTACGGGTGAAATCGACAATTCGTTGCTGAAGGGTTCGCTCTTCATCCGGAATTCGAGCCTGGTTTTTCCACCGACATTCTCGGGAGTTGCTGAGGAATCGCCCCAGTCCGTGCCCGTCGTGTTTGTCAACGACACGGTAAAGACCGAAGGACGAAAGGTTCGTTCGCTTGTTGCACAATACTGGGGAGGTGGCGGTCGCCGCCGGGCGAGTGTTGACGAAGATAACGAACTCACGAAGGGGAAGTCCTTTATGGACGGTCTCCATTATGATCTCGACATTGAAACGGGCACGGGGACCACGGAAATACGGATGATTTTCAATCCCGCAACAAGTGAGGAGCTCGTCGCCACGCTGAACGGGAATTTCACCATCACCGGAGACGGGAAGTACTGGATCGGCGACCTGACGGTGGACAGGGCATACTACTACTTCTTCAAGCGGTTTGAAGCAACCGGAAACATCAGGTACACCGGCGACCTGATGAATCCTGAGTTGAACATCATGGCGACTTACGAGGGAACCCGCACGGTGGTCGATACAACCTCAGGGAACCGGTCGGAAAAGGTCGTCGTGAGCGTGAAGATCACCGGAACGCGTTACGAGCCGAAAATTGAATTCTCCATGACGATCGACGACGTCGATTACTATCTGTATGACGCGAAGCGCGGCCCGATCTCCCACGACCTGCAATCGGATGCCATCCAGTTTATTGTTGCCGGTACGTTCCCGCTGACGTCGACCCAGAAGAATGACGTGGCCAGCGAGGTCCGGCAGACGGCAGGACTATCGTTGCTGAGCGGGGCAACTTCGCTGTTGACCGGCCGGCTTTCGGATTTCCTCAGAACCCAGACGAATTTCATCAACATGGTGGAGTTTACCCCGGGGAGCAGCAGGGAATCGACGCAGCTCCGGTTGAGCGGCACGGCGTTCAGCGGGTACTGGCAGTACAAAGGCACCATTCTTAACGATCCGCTCAGCAATGCGAACTTCAGCATCCTGTATTCCTTTGAATCGATCTTCAGCAATCCTTCGTTGCGCAATTTCATGTTTGAGCTTCAGCGTCGCGTTGAGGTGAACACGTACGGGCAGCTCAGCGATCTGCAACGAATAAATTCGGCGCGACTGTTCTACAGGATCTCATTCTGACCTTATTAACGCGGAGCACCACATCGCAACACTTCGACAGCGCACTCTCACTTTCCTTTCGGCCCACGCAAACCCCGTTTCGCTGAAAGAGCTTGCCGGACACCTCTCCATTGGCGGGAGGGACGAATTCCGGTCGCTACGCTCCCTGATGGATGACCTTGAGCGGCGGGGGGTAGTTACACTTGACAGCCGGGGGAGGATCACTTTTGTCCGGCAAAAACGAGAGCGGTCGTCCAAGCCGGTTGGACCGAACAAGATGTCCGGGACCCTTTCGATGACTCGCCGCGGATTCGGATTCGTGACCATCGAAGGTACCGGCGAAGAAGTGTATATCGATTCCCAGTCCGTCCACACCGCGCTGCATGGTGACCGCGTTGCAGTGACATTGTTTGCCCGGCGTCGCGGCAGGAAGGACGAGAAGGTTGAGGGGGAGATCACAGAGATACTTCACAGGAGGACCACCAGCATCACCGGGCAACTTGCCGTCAGCAGGACCTCGTGGTTCGTCGTTCCGGATGACGAGCGATTCGGAAGGGACGTGGTCGTTCCCCGCGACGCGAAAGGCGTGGCACAGCCAGGTGACAAAGTCGTGGTGCGACTTCACGAATGGACGGACGAACACCTGAATCCCGAAGGCGAAATCGTTGAGGTGCTCGGACGTTCCGGCGATGCGCGTGTCGAGGTGCTCGCCGTGGCGCGCAGTTTCGGTCTTCCGATGAATTTTCCGCCCGAGGCGGAACGCGAGGCCTCGGCACTCCCGGACGTCATCAGTGACGCCGACCTCCGCGGGCGGCTGGACTATCGCCGGACGCCGTGCGTCACGATTGACCCCGATGATGCGATGGACTTTGACGATGCGGTTTCCGCTGAGCCGCTTCCGAACGGTGCCCTGCGCCTCGGTGTGCACATTGCCGACGTGAGCCATTACGTGCCGGAAGGCGGCGCCCTTGACGCGGAGGCGCGTCTGCGCGGGACGAGCGTGTACCTTGTGAACGAAGTTGTCCCCATGCTTCCCGAACGGCTCTCCAACGACCTCTGTAGTCTGAAACCCGACGTCGAGCGACTGACGTACAGCATCGTGATGGATGTTGATACTTCGGGAAATGTGGAGCGCTACGTGATCGGCCGGAGCGTTATTCACAGCGCGCGACGCTTCACGTACGAAGAGGTCCAGTCAATCCTGGAACGACAGAAAGGGGAGCACGCAGGGATGCTGCTTCCGCTCCTTGCATTGTCGCGGACGCTCCTCAGGCGGCGGCAGAAAGAGGGGAGTCTGGATTTCGACAGTGAGGAGACGAAGTTCGCGTTTGATGCCGAAGGCATGCCTGTTCGTGTCATCAAGAAGAAAAGGCTGGATGCCCACCGGCTCATCGAGGAGTGCATGCTGCTTGCCAATCGTACGGTCGCCCTCCATGTGGCGAAGGGGAAAAGCGAGGGCCAGGTGCTTCCTTTCCTGTACCGGGTTCACGATGCCCCCGATCCGGCCAAACTCAAAGAGCTTGCCTCGTTTGTGCGGCAGTTCGGCTATTCCCTGGAGGCTCGGAACGGCGTCACATCACGCGAGCTGCAGAAGCTCCTGGAAAGAGTGGAAGGAAGCGACGTCGAGAACGTGATCAACGAGGTTGCCCTGCGATCCATGGCGAAAGCGGTCTACTCCACGAAGAATATCGGGCACTACGGGCTGGCGTTTCGACACTATACGCATTTTACGTCGCCCATCCGCAGGTACCCGGATCTGGTCGTACATCGGCTTCTGGAGTTGTATCGCGTGAGCCCCGCGGGCCCACGCGTGGAAGAAATCCGCAGGAGCCTCCCCGACATTGCACGCCAGTCGTCGGAACGCGAGCGTGTTGCAGCGGAAGCCGAGCGAGCCTCGGTGAGGGTGATGCAGGTTGAATACATGAAGCGTCACCTCGGCGACGAATTTCAGGGGGTGATTTCCGGGGTGACGAATTTCGGTCTTTTTGTGGAGATCAATGAGCTCCTCATCCAGGGACTGATACCCATGCGGGAACTCTCGGACGACTACTATCTGTTCGACGAGGGTCGTTATGCCCTCAGGGGAAGATCTCGGGGGAAGGTATTCCGGCTGGGTGACAAGGTCAGGGTCCGCGTCATGGCAATTCATGCCGAAGAACGCCAGATTGACTTCACGTTTGCGGACTGATGGAGAGAACCATTTGTTTTTGGAATTTGTTCCAGCAGGTACCCCCTGTCCCCACGGTGGAATCCTGACAGACGAACAATTTTGAGCATTGCAAGAACGCATCCAGAGTGGTGGTTTTTCATGAGCATCCAACGCGTGGGGGAAGTATGAACAACGTCATGAGCGGCGCCCGCCGGTGGGCTGCGGCGGCTCTTCCGGCGCTGCTGTTTCTGCAGATCGCCTTTGCCCAGGAGGATGAATTCGGGAAGAATAAGGTCCAGTACATCAAGTTTCACTGGTCGTTCATTCAAACCGATCATTTCGACATCTACTTTTCAGACGGGGGTGAATACCTTGCAGACTTCACCGCCGCCACCGCCGAGTCGGCCTACGCCTCGATCAGCCATTCGTTCCGTTACCAGCTGGTCAACCGTGTGCCGATCATCGTGTACAATTCCCACAACGAGTTCCAGCAGACCAACGTCGTCAACGAGTACCTCGAAGAAGGGATCGGGGGGGTCACGGAGCTTTTCAAGAATCGCGTGATTCTGCCGTTCGAAGGGGAATACGCGAAGTTCCGTCATGTGATCCATCACGAGCTCGTACATGCCGTCATCAACGACATGTTCTACGGCGGATCCATCCAATCGATCATCTCGAATAACATCACACTGCAGCTTCCGCTCTGGTTCAACGAAGGTCTCGCCGAGTACGAGGCGCTCAGATGGGACACCGATTCCGACATGTTCCTGCGGGATGCCACCGTCCATGAATATCTGCCACCGATCAATCAACTGTACGGATACTTCGCGTATCGCGGCGGCCAGTCGCTCTGGTGGTACATCGCTACCAAGTACGGTGACCAGAAGATCGGCGAAGTCCTCAATCGCATCAAGAGCACGCGCAGCGTGGAGGCGGGATTCCGGGGATCGATCGGCATCGGGCTGGAGGAACTCAACGAACGCTGGCAGAAAGAAATGAAGGTGCTCTACTGGCCGGACATTGCCAAGAGAGAGGAACCGGCCGACTATGCGCGGAAGCTGACGGACAGCAAAAAAGACGGCGGCTTCTATAATACTAGCCCGGCGATCTCCCCGCAGGGAGACAAAATCGCATTCATTTCGAACCGCGACGAGTTTTTCGACGTATTCATCATGAACGCAGCCGACGGGACGATTCTCACGAAGCTCGTTGACGGGCAAACGACGAACAATTTTGAGGAACTTCATCTGCTGACACCCGGCATGAGCTGGTCGCCCGATGGAAAGCGGCTCGCTCTGACGACCAAGGCCGGAGATGAGGATGCGATCCTCATCATCGACGTTGCGTCCGGCGATGAGGAAAAACTGACCTTTGATCTTGCAGGGATTTTTTCGGTCGACTGGTCTCCGAAAGGTGACGCGCTGGTATTCGTGGGGAACACGAAACGACAGTCGGACATCTACATGTACGCTTTTGCTTCAAAGCAGCTCGTAAACCTTACAGACGATATTTTCAGCGATGAACGACCCGCCTGGTCGCCCGACGGGAAAACTGTGTATTTCTCTTCGGATCGGGGAAACGAGCTCGTACCTGACAGCGCCGATATCTGGACACGCGACTACAGCCAGTACGATTTATATGCGATCACAGTCGACACGCGAAGCATCGAACGGCTCACAGACTGGCCGCACAGCAACGAGGGCTCACCGGCGATCTCCCCCGACGGGAAGAAGGTGCTGTTCGTATCGGACAGAAACGGCATTAACAATATCTATGAGTTGAATTTGGACACCCGTGCGACGCGGCCGGTAACGAATTCCCTGAGCGGCGTGTATCAGCTCTCGCTCTCCCGGGATGGAAGCAAACTGGTTTTTTCGTCGCTCATCAATGGCGGGTTCAATCTCTTTCTGATGCGAAGTCCATTCGACCGTGTCTTGAAGACCGCGGAACTGGAACCGACTGAATATTTCAAGACGTCCTACGCGCAGCGCGACACCGCTGCGGCTCCCGAGCCGCTCCGCCAAACGGCCCCCCTCGCCGCGGATATGCACACTCCGGCTCCGAAGGACACAACGAAACTTTATGGTAAGGATGTTCAGATCGATTTCAGCAACTACGTGTTCAAGGATTCGTACGATGAACCCATTCCGAAGGATTCGGCCCTCCAGCGCCTTCCGAAGATCGCGCAGAACGTCGATGAAAACGGCAGGTACAAGGTCAACAAGTACAAGCTGAACTTCTCTCCCGATATCGTGTACGGCAATGCCGGATACGATACGTTCTACGGAGTGACCGGGTCGACCGTGATGGCGTTTAGCGATCTCATGGGAGATCATCAGATCATTTTCGCGACGAACCTTCTGCTTGATTTAAAGAACAGCGACTTCGCTCTGCAGTACTACTATCTTCCGAACCGGATCGATTTCGGGTTCGGGGGATTCCACAGCGCGCGGTTCATAGAAATCCTGGATCAATACGGCGGGAGTGTATATCGCTTCCGTACATACGGAGCGAACATTGCAGCCGTTTATCCGTTCAACCGGTTTGACAGGTTCGAGTCGAGTATCAACTGGTTCAATGTTTCACGGGAGAACATCGAGGAACCGCAGGAACCGATTCAGGAGCGCACCGTGTTCGTTCCGAGCGTCAGTTACGTTCACGATACTTCACTCTGGGGATACACAGCACCCATGATCGGGTCACGCTACAAGTTCGGCGTCATGGGAACGCCAAAGGTCGGAGCGAATGGACTGAGTTTTATCAACGTCACGGGGGATTACAGGACCTACTTCCGGCTCGGGAGGAATTACACCATTGCCATGCGGCTTGCGGGCGGGGGGAGCTACGGCAGGAATCCTCAGAAGTTCATCATCGGCGGAACGGACAACTGGATCAACAGAACGTTTGAAAACAATACCATTCCGCTGGAAAACGCCGAAGATTATATCTTCCTGCAGGCGGCACTTCCCCTGCGCGGATACAATTACAATGCCGAGATCGGCTCGAAATACGGGTTGTTCAATTTCGAGTTCCGCTATCCACTTTTCGCGTTTCTCCAGGCTGGACCGCTCCCGCTCGGACTTCAGAGCATCGCCGGCGTGATGTTCTTCGATATGGGGTCGGCGTGGAACAAGGATCGGGACTTCGTTGCATTCACGAAAAACGCCGATGGTGCGACGGTAACGCGGGATCTCCTTATGGGCATGGGGACGGGAGCGAGGATTTTCTTCCTGGCATTCCTTGTCCGCTTTGATGTTGCCTGGGCATGGAATGTGCACCAGTTCTCGGAGCCGAAGTATTACTTCTCCCTCGGCACCGACTTCTAAACGCAGGGGGTTTTAGTTGACGGGAAGTCGGACGGTGAAGACCGACCCGTGCTGCAGTTCGCTCTCCACTGCGATTGAACCGCGGTGGAGTTCGGCAATCCATTTTGCAATGGACAGACCTAGCCCCGATCCACCCATCTCCCGCGAGCGCGCTTTGTCCACCCGGTAAAACCGGTCAAAGACTTTCGGAATCTCCTCAGGGGGGATCCCGATGCCGGTGTCGGAGACCGTGAAGACCGCGTTTCCGTTCTGCCTCTCGATTGCCAGAGCGACCCTTCCCCCCTCAGGGGTGTACTTGATTGCGTTGTCGATCAGGTTGAGGAACAACTGCCGGAGACGCAGCCGGTCCCCCACGATCCTGATGGATGATCCCGCCGCCAGAGAGACCGCAATGTGCTTTTGCGATGCCAGCACTTCGCTGTCCTCGAAGAGTTCTTCCAGAAGCAATCGAAGGTCCACTTCCGAAAAGTCCGCCTGGTAGAGCCCCTGATCTGCCTTGGCAAGCGTGAGCAGATTGTCAATGATCGACGTGAGGCGGAGGACCTCCTCGAGGGTGCTCTCCAGCACCCGGCGATACTGATCCGGAGACTTCGGCGTCCGCAGAGCGAGCTCAATTTCTCCCCGGACGATCGTGAGTGGCGTCCTCAGCTCGTGAGAGGCGTCGGCAGAGAATTGCCGGACCTGGGCGAACGAGTCGTGGAGCCGGCGGATCATCTCATTGATGGTCAGGGTCAGTCGCCCGATCTCGTCATCGGTGGCGGTCACCGGCAGCGTCTGGTCCAGATTTTCCGCAGTGATCCTCCGCGTGCGCGTGTCGATATCGATGACAGGCGCGAGAGATTTATTGGCGAGTGCCAGGCCGCCAAAAATAGATGCGGTAAGGGCGATCGGGGCGAGGATGAGGAAGATGCCGTAAAGGCTCTGCAGGAGGTCGCGGATTTCTCCGAGCGGATAGCCGACGAGGTATGTGACGTTTTTGTCGCGGGCCAGCGCCATGCGGACAGGCTCCCCGTTCAACCACCCGGTGGTGATCACGGTTGCATTGATGCCAACGGTGTCGGTGAAAACCAGCGAATCCGTCCCGAGATTGTCCGACCGGTACATGATGGTTCCCTTCCGGTCGACGAACTGGATATACGTCTTCTTCGGACTCTGAAGCGTATGTTTGAAAATCTGATTCCAGATCTCGTCTGCTTCCCCTGACGTATCCACACGCGCGGTCGTGTCGGACGG
>Ga0326726_10005183_pt1 | contig 11826 bp, 13 predicted proteins | sample MHFenrmetagenome_2_FD_207603 | JGI IMG/M metagenome (GOLD analysis project Ga0326726, IMG submission 207603) | Lab enriched peat soil microbial communities from Michigan Hollow, Ithaca, NY, United States - MHF15MN | ecosystem: Environmental > Terrestrial > Soil > Wetlands > Peat | place: USA...
CACCGCCCCCTCCCCCGCCGCCCGCGCCGGCACCGCGCGCGCCGGTGCGCGTCGGCGGCCAGCTCACGGTGCCGGCGCTCGTCAAGCGAGTCGAGCCTACGTATCCGGAGCTCGCGTCCTCCACGCAACTGACGGGGATCGTGATCCTCGAAGCGACGGTCGGCACCGACGGCTGTGTGGAGGCGGTCAAGGTCCTGCGATCTCGACATCCGTTCCTCGACCGCGCCGCCGTCGATGCGCTGAAGCAGTGGCAGTATTCGCCACTCGTGCTCAACGGCATCAAGACGCCGTTCGTGGTGACCGTCACGTTCAACTTCAGCGTCACACATTCATAACCCCGAGGAGGTCGTCATGATTACGCTCAACAACATTCTGGTTGCCACGGACTTCGGGGAGGCGTCGGAGGCGGCCTTGAGGTACGGCCGCGAGCTCGCCACGCGATTCGACGCGACACTGCACGTCCTGACGGTGGCCGAGAACGTGGCCATTGCCGCATTTGGCGCCGAGACATTCGCGGCAGTCGCACCGCAGCTGCAGAGTGAGATCGAGGCGGCCGCGCGGCGCGCCCTCGACGACGCGCTCGTCGACAGCGACCACAGCGGACCGGTGACGCATCCGGTGGTGTTAACGTCGAGCTCGCCCGCGATCGCGATCGTCGACTACGCGCACGACCACGACATCAACCTCATCGTCATGGGAACCAACGGGCGCGGCGCGCTGGAGCACTTTCTGATGGGCAGCGTCGCCGAGCGTGTCGTGCGGCTGGCCCCGTGTCCAGTGCTCACGGTCAGGGCCCGCGAGCGCGACTTCGTGCGGGCCGACACCCTGGTCCGGACACAGGCGGCTCGCGCGTGAACGATTTGCGGAGGGGCGCATGATTGTGCTCAACTCGGTGCTCGTGGCATTCGACTTCAGCGAGACGTCGATAAGCGCGCTCACCTATGGCGAGAACCTGGCTCGCACGTTCGGCGGGCGCCTGCACGTGCTGTACGTCGCCGACGTCATCGCCACGTCAGCCGCGCAGTTTTATCCCGAGGGACCCGGCGATCCCGAGGTCAAGGCCACCGAGCTGGCGATGAACCAGCTTCGCGCGTTCCTGTCGTCGCACTCCGGCGGCCCCGCCGCCACGCCGGCCGTCCGTCTGTCCCGATCGCCGGCCGACGAGATCGTGAAATACGCGAGAGAGGTTCACGCCGACATTGTCGTGGTCGGCACGCACGGCCGCGGAGGCGTATCGCGCCTTCTCATGGGAAGCGTTGCAGAGCACGTCGTACGGAATGCGCCGTGTCCGGTCCTCGTCGTGCGGCCGCGCGAACATGAATTCATCATGCCCGATTCCGTCAGCACGTCGATGAGGATTCAACGATGAGGCGCCCCCTCAGCGCATCGTTCGCCGCGGCGATGGTGGTCGCGGCGCTCGTCACCGCGGTAACCGGCGTGGCGAGAGCGGCCGGAGCGCAGCATTCCACCAAGGACGAGCCGCTGTCGCTGCTGACACCGTCGCTCTCCGGCATGCAGAACTTCACCTCGTACTGCGCGCCGTGCCACGGTCATGACGGCAAAGGCCGCGGGCCGGTGGCCGACGCGCTGACCACGCGGCCGTCCGACCTGACGAAGCTCGCGGCCCGGAACAAGGGCGTATTTCCCGCGCGCAGCGTCCGCGACTATCTGACACACGGAAGCGAGACCGTACAGGCGCACGGATCGCGGACGATGCCGGTCTGGGGGCCGACGTTCCGCGCATTCGATTCGTCGGACAAGGCCGTCGCGCTCCGTATCGCCAACCTCGTCACCTACCTGGAGTCGATCCAGCAATGAACCTGCGAATCGCGCTGTTGTGGCTCGGAGTGCTTGCCTTCTCGACCGGCGTCGCCCATGCGCAGACGCCACGAACCGGAAAGCTCATGCGCGAGAAACTCGCGCACTCGCAGAAGATCCTCGAAGCGCTGACGACGAGCAATCAGGATCTGCTCATTCGGGAGGCCGATGCGTTGTCGCGCATCGCCGCGTCGCCGCAATGGACGGCGGATCTGCGCACGCAGGAGCTGCGCGGCTACGCGGAGAACTTCATCAAGACCGTCGCTGATCTCGCCGCCGCCGCCAGACGCCGCGACCTCGACGCCGCCGCGGTGCACTACAACGCGCTCACGACGTCCTGCTATCAGTGTCACAAGCATCTGAAGGACGTTCGCATCGCCAGGTGAGCCCGCGAGGATGCACGCTCGCCGGCGTGCCTCACTGCGTTCGAGCGAGCTGGACGGCCCCGGCGAGCGTGCGATCGAGCGCGAGCCGGTTCATCGCGTGGCCACGAAGAACGACGGTGTTGATGCGGAGCGTGTTGTGGATGTCGGTGCGCGGATCCGCGTCGAGCAGCACGAGATCGGCGAGCCTGCCTGGTGCGATCGTGCCGGCGTCGAGCGACGGAAAGAGCTTCGCGCAGTTGATCGTCGCGGCCCGCAGCGCCTCCGCCGGCGTCAGACCCGATTCGACGAGCAGGTCGAGCTCGTCGTGCAGCGCGAATCCCGGCGGATGCAGAACACTCGTGTCCGTTCCCGTGACGAGCGTCACACCGGCGCGCTGCATCTGTCCCGTCACGGCCTGACGCTCGTGCACCAGGGGACTCCACGCCCCCTTCTCCGCCGCCGGGACACTCGACAGCGTCCGCTCCCGCATCTCGCGGGTTGATGCCGCCAGGTAGCGGAGCCGCGGATCGGTGTTCGCCGACTCCATCATTCTGACGAGATAGCCGGTCGCGATCAGCGTCGGATCGACAACGGTGCCGTTCCGCACGAACTTCTGAAACAGCGCGGCCGCCTCGGGAGACGTCCGCCACTGCGCCATGTCAGCCGCCAACACCCGGCCGTTGTGCGCCGTCGCGAACGTGCCCTCGAAGAGGGTTTCGACGTGCTCAATCGTCTGCTGACCGGCGTCCGACGCTTCAGCCGGGGACACCGTCATGGGCACGTGACCGATGAGCGGCAGGCCGAGTGTTTTCGCCTCGTCCGCCAGCGCGAAGTACGCGTCGCGCGAGGTCCCGCGGTGCGTCTTCAGCAGATCGACGCCAGCCTTCTTCAGCGTGCGGGCCGCCATGCGCGCATCCGCCGCGTTCGCGATGACCAGGTGGTAGGGATTCGATTCCTGGCCATTCAGAATCGGCCCGGCTCTGAGAATCGTCGGGCCGGTGATGGTCTTCCCCGAAATCTGGCCGCGCCAGGCGTCAACCTCAGACAGGTCGCTGCCGACGTCGCGCACGTACGTCACGCCCGTCGCGGCAAAGACGGGCAACGCGCTCGCTCGCGCATACGACAAGTGCACGTGCATGTCCCACAAGCCGGGAATGAGAAATCTGCCGCGGCCCTCGACGACCTGCGCCCCTGCCGGCACCACGCCGCCCCTCGCGACACTGACAATCCGCTCGCCACTGACGACGACGGTCATGTCCGACGCCGCCGTGCCGGTGGCGGTGTCGATGACGGTGACACGGACGATGGCCAGCGACGGGGACGTGCGAGGCTGCGCGAACCCGCGATCCGGGCAAGTGCTGATCGCGATGAGCAGAAGACACGAGCCGAACGTTTTCATCGACGATCGCTTCGGCCTCACCGGAGGGCTTACCAGTAGTACGTGAATCGCCCGGAGACCGTGTTTGCCGTGTAGGGTCTGGCAAGGTAGCCGATCATCAGGAAGGACGGCTGCGCGATGCTCGTCAGCGTCTGCGTCCCCATGGCGAAGTCGTTGACCGTGTACTTGTCGTACCAGTAGACGAGGCCGGCGCCGAAATGCGAGGTCAGGCGGTAGCGCACCTCCGCCGTCGCGCGCTGCAGCTCGTTGACGACCGGTGGCAGCTGCTGGACCGGCGGGAGCGTCGTGTTCGGCGCGAGGCCGTAGACATACAGCGACTCGGCGTGGTTGTAGGTGTACGAAAGCCGCACGTCGGTCTTCGGTGCGAGCTTGATCAGATCCATCGACCCGACGAACGTCCGCGACCGATCTGCGCCGTCGGTCGTCCAGTCGCGCGTCGGATCGTTGAACTGCGCGCCAGGATTCGCCTGCCGCGACGCCTGGAGCGATGTGTACTTCTCCCACGTGTACGACGCGCCCACCGAAATCGAAGGACGCGGCACGTAGTCCGCGCCGATTTCATACGAGCGGCCGTCGTTGCTCCGCAGGCCGAACCCGGCGCCCGGCCGGTCCTCGTTGCTGGCCGACACGCTGCCGTTGACCGAGAAGGAAGACACCGGCGTTACCTGGGTGACCAGCGAGACCCGATTCGATGTGCGATCGGAGATGTCGAACTGCCGCAGCGACACCTGCTCGCCGATGTCGTCGAGCGCCTGCTCGTCGAACCCCGATCCCGTGCGCTTCGCATGCTCGTAGACCACGCGCAGCATCAGCCAGCTGAGGCCGGACGTGTCGGCCGACACCCGCAGCGTGTTCTCCGTCGTCGTATCGAAGAAGCGGAACGTCTGGTCGACCTGCTCGCGCGTGTAGCCGGCGCGGAACGCCGTGTACTTCAGCGGCGTCAGAGACACTTCGGCATCGAACGCCTTGCGGTTGAGGCTGAACGGGCTCGTGCCGCCATCGGCAAACGCCGCAACGGCTGTGTCGTATGACACCGTGTTTGTGACGTGGAAGACAGGCGTCCGGTTGTCGAAGTCGTAGGACTTGTAGCGCGCCGAGATCCACACGACGTCGGTGGGCCGCGAGCTGAACGTGTAGTTCATGCTCGTCACGCGCGCCTGCGCATCGGACGAGGCGCGATCGAGCGGGATCACCGGCAGTGCGCTGTTGACGGTGAACGGAATCAACGGGGTGTCCTGCGTCCAGTTCCCAATCGACAGATACGCCGTCGCATGACTGCGCGCCGGAAGGTTCAGCGCGCCGCTGATGTTCCCTGTGTTCAGGTTGCTGTCGGGCCAGAGCGTTTCTCGTCCCTGCAGGGGACCGAGCGTCGGCGAATCGGTGATCCGCAGCGGGTTGTCCCAGACGAGCGTGGTGAACTCGTTCCGAAAGAACGAGCCGTAATAGCCGACACGCGCCGAACCGCGGCTGTTGGCCCACTCGAGCCCGGTGTCCAGGTCGGTCGTGCGCGTCTGCACTGGCGCGGGTAGTTCGACGGCGTCGCTGAAACCGAACGTGCCGGCCCACGGCTGGTTCCCATCCTTCGCCGACGAGCTGAACGCGACGTTGAGATCGATGTGGCGCGTGGGCGAGTACGTCGCGCTGAACTGCGTCACGGTCCGTTTCAGCCGCAGATCGAACGGCGTCGCCAGCGCGTCGACGCTGGCGTACGGCAGCGTCTTGTTCTGCAAGCCGGTCTGAATCGCGTCAGGGATTCTCAGGATGTTCTCGGACACGCCCCCTTCGGGGCTGAAGAGCGTTTTCGTGTCCTCGCTGAAGAACAGTGGGATCGAGTTGTATTGGAACCACCCCTTCACCTTGCCGAAGTCGTTGATGGCCGCCGAGTACCGCTGGTCGCGGTAGCCGGCGTGATCGGCCTGCACGCTGAACCACCGCGTGTCGCTGTCCTTCGAGAAACGCAGGAACTCGAGGGTGCCGCCGCCGCGCAGATCGCGATAACGCTGAGCGCGTCCCTCATCGGAACCTGGTGTGTAGAAGGTGCCTTTCCCCGAGAAGTCCGCGAAGTTGTCCGTCGAGACGGGAATCGATTGAGCGGCGGCCGGCGAGGTCGTGTCAGGCTCGGGCTCATTCGGTGGCAGCAGCTGCGCACGCGCCGATCCGGCGGCCGCCAGCCATGCCAGGAGTACGCACGGAACGAAGAGTCGGATTCGCAAGGTTGCCGCCATCTCCGTGTGCCTCACCGCAGGAAGGCGTTGCCGGCCGGGCTGTTCGATCCGTGAATCTGCGCATGGCAGTTCACGCAGCCGCGTCCGATGAGCCGGTTGCTGCGTGCGGTGAGCTGCACGCCGTCGTAAATGGTCGAAGGATGCCGCGTCCCGATGTGGCAGCGCTGGCAGAGCATGGGCAGCTTCGCGACGAGCATCCGCTCGTTGTTGCTTCCGTGCGGGTCGTGACAGGTGTTGCAGGCTTCGCGCACGGGCGCGTGATCCCAGAGGAACGGGCCGCGCTTCTCCGCGTGGCAGCTGACGCACAGCTCGTTGACCCAGTTGCCGACCTTGAGCAGACGCACGTTCGTCGAGCCGTGCGGGTTGTGGCACGACGTGCACTGCATCTTGCCTTCCCGCACCGGCATGTGGCCGAAGCGCTGCAGCTTGGCGACTTCGGTCTTGTGACAGGTGGCGCAGGTCTCGGTGATCGTCGCGGCCTTCAGCTGCGCGTACTCCGACTTCGGGCTGTGTATCGAGTGACACGTGATGCACGACAGGTTGCGCGCGTCGTGGATGCTGCCTTTCCACAGCGCGTGTGACGACCGGTTGTGACAACCGACGCAGACCTCTGAGACGTCGCGCGGCTTCATCGACGTGAACACGCGAATCTTCGCCGTGTCGCCGGTCTCGGAGTGCTCCTTGCCTGGACCGTGGCACGTCTCGCACGCCTGGTTGGCGTTGGCCGCCGGCGTCCGCGGGTTCTGCGACTTGCCGTGCAGCGTCGCGCCCAGCTGCTTGTCTTTGTTGTCGTGACACGCGACGCACGTGTCGTCGCCGACATGGGCTCTCGGCGCGGCAAACGCGGCTGTCGCGACGAGCACGAACGTCGGAACGAGAAGAGGGAGTCGCTTCATAGGTCGGTGGCCGTTTTGCACGGGAAATGCCAACTACTCAATCGCATGGCAGGTTTCGCAGTCCTGCCCGATCGCGGCGCCATCCTTCGATTTGTGCTCGCCGTCGTGACAGCGAAAGCAGCCCGGAGAATCGACGTGACCGACGTTGTTAGGGTAGCTGCCGAAGGTGACCTTCATCGCCGGAAAGACATTTCGGTCATGGATCTCCTGCACGGCCCCGACGGCGCGATCGAGGTCCGGCCCGGCCGAGTGGTAAAAATCCCGCAGCATGGCGGAATTTCCCGCCTTCAGCGCCTTCACGGCCTCCCGATGGATGAATGGCAACGTCAGGGGTATCGCACCCCGTCCCATGGCCTCGTTCACCGCACGATCGGGCGTCGGCGCGACGACGTGGCTCGGGCGATTGTGGCAGTCCATGCAGTCCATGCGGCGCCTCTCGCCTTTCGCGATCTGCTCTGACGTCGTTCCGGCTGTGACGAACTCCCGGACCCGGCCGTCGGGATCCGTGACTCGCACGTACGGAATCATCTGCCGTTCCCTGTCGGTCGCGATGAATTCAAGATCCCTCGCGTTGTGCTGGTGAATCACGCCGACGTGCATCTTCAGTCTGGTCGTCGACGGGACGTTCTTTTCGTTGTCGGCAAATTCGACCACGTCGCGGATTCTATCGCCACGGGCAAGCTGAGGAGAATGACACTGCTCGCACGTCTCCTTGACCGTGGGGAGCTGGCGGGCGGCCGGGACAACCGGCGTCGGATAGGTTCCCGCCAACGCCGCCACCAGACGACGGGTGCCCGCCGTTTTCGCCGCGACAAAACCCGTCGCGCCTGGCGCGACATGGCAGTCGACGCACTTCACGTTGGCATGCGGCCCGTATTGGTGCGCGATGAACTCCGGCTTCATCACCGTGTGGCACGTCTGCCCGCAGAACGACACGGAATCCATGTACTGGACACCCCGGTACCCCGCCAGCGACACGATGACGACGTTCGCGATCGTGAGAAGGAAGACCAGGACGGCAGTCCGCCGCTGGGTGGGGTCGTTGAGGTCGATGCGCGGCCACTGGGCGGCGGAAGGCGGCTTGCCCGCCGCGCGCCGGCGTTTCTCCAGCCACGCACCGAGGGGAATCAGGACGAGGCCGAGCAGGAACGCACCGGGCAGCAGCAGGAAGAAGACGACGCCGATGTACGGGTTGGTGTGCAGGCCGAACAGATCGGCCAGGAAGACCACGAGAAACAGCGAGGCGCTGATCGTCGTCAGCACCATGCCCGCCACCGAGAGCGGACTGCGAATCAACCGAACGTCGCCGGGCACTCGTTCTTCTTGAACCCCCCACGCAGCGTACCGCAACTTGGCCGCTGCCGCCGAAATCTTACGGAAACCCGTCAATCGGGTGTCTGGAATGCCGCTTGCTGATCGGTAGAGACGAACGGGAGGTCTTCATGAGAACAGCCATCGCGGCATCAGCACTCATCGTGGTCGGCGCGATGGGCATCGGGGCGCGCGCGACGCGCCATGAGCCGATCGAACACCTCGTGGCGCACAGCGCCCTGATGACAAGCCCGGCGCGCATCACCTTCCAGCCGGTGGACATCGAAATCTTTGAGTGGTCGACGGCCTTCAATCATCAGGAGCTCACGACGGCGCTGCTTCAGAAAGGCCACGTGGCCTTCTTCAATCTGCTGTGCGGCTTCGGGCAGGTGGGCAGGATCGGCGTCATCGGCGCGCCGGACATCGCGATCCGCTACGCGTGGTCGGACGGCGAGCGCCGCGGCAACCGCCGGATCTATCTGGCCACCGAAGAACCCGTGTCGCTGAACGGGTCGTTTACCGGCCGCTTCCCGGACGCCGAGCCGCTCACATTCATCGAGCTCCGTCTGAACGGCGATGGCACGGGCGAAGGCAAGCTGTCGGACGCCGCACGTCTCTCGGTCGACGAAAGCCGGAACGTAATCGAGCTGCGCGATTACAACCAGCGACCGCTTCATCTGATCGGTGTGCGGAGCCTGGTCGCCAGCCACGTTGAATAGGAGATGACGCCATGAAGACACTCTCAGCATTCATCCTGATGACGCTCGCGCTGGCGCTGCCTCGCGGCTGGGCACAGACTCCGCCCGCCGGCCCGGAACAGGCGCTGATCGCACTGGAAACCAGCTGGAGCCAGGCGGCCATCACACGGGATGCCGCGGCGCTCGGCCGGTTCTACGCCGATGAATTCATCTTCACGAACGAAGACGGGGCCACATCGAACAAGGCCAAGGAGATCACCAACATCACGTCCGGCATGTTTCGACTGACCGCCTTCAAGTTCAACGACCTCAAGGTGCATGTTTACGGCGACGTCGCCGTGGTGACCGGCGAGAACGACATCAAAGGCACGTGGGAAGACATCAACAAGGACATCAGCGGTCCGTACCGGTTCACCGATGTCTTCGTCAAACGGAACGCGCGCTGGCAGTGTGTCGCGAGTCAGTCCAGCCGCATTACGCTGCATAAGGACCTGCCATGAGAGCCGCAGTGTTCTACGCCACTCGCGAAGGACAGTCGGAGCGCGTCGCCAGACGCATCGCGACGGACCTTCGCGAGCGACACGTCGACGCCGACGTCGCCAACGTCAAGGATCTGCGCGGCCCGATCGACTGGAACGGCTATCAGACCGCGTTTGTCGTGGCGTCGGTGCACGCCGGCCGGCACGAGAAGGAGATGATCGCCTTCGTAAAGCAGCACAAAGCTGAACTCGCGCGCCTGCACGCGTCGTTTCTGTCGTTGACGCTGTCGCAGGCCGGAGCAGAGGACCGGACGGCCGCGCTCGCCCAGCGCGAAGCGGCGCGTGCCGATGCGCTGCGGATGATTGGGGTCTTCATCGGGGAAACCGGCTGGAGGCCATGGCATTCGCTGCCGGTGGCCGGGGCGCTGGCTTACAGCAAGTACAACTTCATCATGAAGCTCATCATGAAACACATCGCGCGCAAGGCCGGCTTCGAGGGCGACACGTCGCGCGACTACGAGTTCACGAACTGGCCGGTCGTCGATGGCTTCGTGGCTGATACCGACCTGTTGTCAACTCCCGCCTGATCCCGGGTGATTCCTGCAGGGCCGCGGAGTCCAACTTCTCCGTGGCCCTTTTCGTTCGGGCCCGCCTGCGCCAGACTTCCCCGATGGACACCCCTATCGCCCTGCTCGACGACGCGGCGAGACGCGCCGAGGCGTATCGTCGCACCTGCGCGACACGCCGGATTGCGCCTGCGACGTCTGACGTCGACGCGCTGCGAGCGCTGGAAGAACCGTTCCCCGATGCGCCATCGGCCCCGGAGGACGTGCTCGCGATTCTGGACCGCGTGGGATCGCCGGCCACCGTCGCCACCACCGGCGGCCGCTTCTACGGGTTCGTGAACGGCGGCGTGCTGCCGGCGGCGCTGGCAGCGAGCTGGCTCGTCAGTACCTGGGATCAGAATGTCGCGCTCCGCGTGATGTCGCCCGCGGGCGCCGCGTTCGAGGACGTCGCGCTCGACTGGGTACTCGACGTGCTCGGGCTTCCCCGGACCAGCGGCGGCGCGATCGTCACCGGCGCGACAGCGGCCAACGTCTGCGGGCTTGCCGCCGCACGTCACGCGCTGCTCGGCCGCGCCGGCTGGGACGTCGAAAGCGCCGGGCTCTTCGAGGCGCCGCCCCTCCGTGTCGTCGTCGGCGAAGAGGTACATGTCTCGCTGCTGAAAGCGCTGGGGCTGCTGGGACTGGGCCGGCAGCGTGTCGAGCGCGTCGCTGTCGACGGACAAGGCCGGATGCGCGCGGATGCGCTGCCTGATCTCGACGCTCGCACCATCGTCTGCATTCAGGCTGGCAACGTGAATACCGGTGCATTCGATCCGGCCGTCGAGATCTGCCGGCGCGCACACGAACGCGACGCGTGGGTGCACGTCGACGGGGCGTTTGGCCTCTGGGCTGCTGCGTCGCCACGGTACCGGCATCTGACGGACGGGTTCAGCGACGCCGATTCGTGGGCGACCGACGGCCACAAGTGGCCCAATGTCGGGTACGACTGCGGGATTGCTGTCGTCCGCGACGCGGACGCACTTCGGGGCGCGATGGCGATGACGTCTGCGTACTTCGCGCCGGGCGAGCGCCGCGAGCCGTCGCAGTTCTCGCCGGAGATGTCGCGGCGCGCGCGTGGCGTCGAGCTGTGGGCCGCGCTGCGCTCACTCGGGCGTCGAGGGCTGGCCGACCTGATCGAGCGAACCTGCATCCACGCCCGGCGGTTCGCCGACGGGTTGCGTGAACGCGGCTACGAGATCCTCAACGACGTCGTGATCAATCAGGTGCTCGTCTCGTTCGGCACGCCTGAGAGAACGCGCGCGACCGTCGCCAGGATTCAGGAGGACGGCGTGCTGTGGTGCGGCACGACCGAATGGCAAGGCCGCACGGCCATGCGCATCAGCGTCTCGTCGTGGGCGACCACCGACGACGATGTCCGGCTGAGCCTGGAAGCGATCGATCGCGCCGCCCGGACTGCCGGCTGACCAGCGGCTATGACCAGCGGCTATACTCACGCCGTGCGCACGTCGAGCCTCGTCGTTCTGTGTTGTCTGTCGACGGCCGTCCTGTTCGCCGAGTCCGCCGCGGGCCTGCACTGGAGCGCGCCTGCCGGCTGGAAGGCGGGACCGCCGCAGATGATGCGCGCCGCGACCTACGCCGTGGCCGCGGCGCCCGGCGACACGGCCGGCGCGGAATGCGTCGTCTATTTCTTCGGCGCCGGCCAGGGCGGCAGCGTCGAAGCGAACATCGAACGCTGGAAAGGTCAGTTCACGAGCGCCGGGAAGCCGGCGTCCGCCGTCGTCTCCCGACGAACGGTTCACGGCGTCGCGATGACGACCATTGATGTCGCGGGCGAGTATTCGGGCCTCGGCGGACCGATGGCCGCGTCGAAGCCCGTGCCGGGCTATCGTCTGCTCGGCGCGATTGTCGAAGGCCCGGGCGGCAACATCTTCATCAAGTTCGCGGGGCCCACGAAGACGGTCGCGGCGAACACAGCGAAGTACAACTTGCTGCTCTCGTCTTTTTCAAAGGATTAGGCACGTCCACCCCTCATCATTCTGTCTACGTCGTCTATCTTCGTAACCCCAAGG
>Ga0326726_10005184_pt1 | contig 11826 bp, 8 predicted proteins | sample MHFenrmetagenome_2_FD_207603 | JGI IMG/M metagenome (GOLD analysis project Ga0326726, IMG submission 207603) | Lab enriched peat soil microbial communities from Michigan Hollow, Ithaca, NY, United States - MHF15MN | ecosystem: Environmental > Terrestrial > Soil > Wetlands > Peat | place: USA...
GCGCGAGGCCGGTGCGCGCCGGCATTCGCGCGAGGATGTCGTTGGCCTGCGTCTCGAGCACCTGCCGCAGCACCGGGTCGCGCCTCCGGAGCGGAAGACGCCACGCGTCCAGCGGCACGCCGACGCCGTCCCACGACGCCGTCGTCTGGACCGGGCAGCCCAGGATGCGCTCGAACGCGTCGGCGTCGTCGGGCGTGTGCCGGAAACTGACGTGCGCGGCGGCAAATCGGCCGTCGGTCTCTGTCCGGAAATGCAGGATCAGCAGCGAGGCGACGTACTCGACAGCGAACGGCGCCGGCGCGCGGGTCATCTCGACGCGAATTGGATCGACGTCTTCGTTCGGGACGATGACGACCGGGTTGCCGACGAGCTGAAAATAGCGCGCGAGCTGGCCGGCGCCCGCGCCCACCGTCTCGGACGTGAGCACCAGATAGTCGAGCAGCGGATACTCGCCGATCGGCGTCAGCCTCGCCATCTCGAGCGCGAGGTTCGGGATGAAACGCTCCTGCAGCGCGCGTGAGACGAGCGCCCCGAAGAGCTCGCAGGGGACCCGCGCATCGGGATCGTGGAAGTCGGCGTCGCGGAGTCCCACCGAAGCGAGCAGCGTGTCGACGTCGTACCCGAGACGCCTGAGGCCGTTCACCAGGACACGGAGATCGTTGGCCGGCGAGGACGCTGCCGGCTGCGCAGCAGTGCTTTTCGGTTTCGTGACGCGTTCAGTCAATGAATTGGCGCGTGCGGTCATCGGACAACCCCGCCTGTGCGTTCATCATTGTGCCACTCCCGGACGGGATTGAAACAGGAGGGCGCGCATGATGTCACAGGCCATTTCCCTCATCTGGCTGGTTGCCGGCGCTGCGGTGGTCGGCGTCGTTACGCGCGTGGCGATTCCACCCGCGACGTGGCTGGGCATGATCTTTCTCCTTCATGCGTCCCGGTCGATGCCGGCGATGCCGGGCTTGCTGTACGTATGGCTCGCGCTTTACGTGGCACTGGTGATTGGCAATCGCGGCATCATTCCGGTGCCCGGCCCGGCCTACTTCGTCATCGTCGCTTTCGTGGCCGCGACGGGGGCGCTTCCATTCGCCCTCGATCGGTTGGCAGCGCCCAGGCTCGGCGTCGCCGGAGCGACGCTGATTTTTCCGATGGCGTGGGTCGCCGCCGAGTTTCTGCAATCGCGCCTGGCGCCGCAAGCGACGTGGGGTTCGATCGCCTACACGCAGTACGGGTATCTGCCGTTGATGCAGGTGGCGGCGTTCATCGGCATCTGGGGCATCACGTTCGTGATTGCCTGGTTCGCGTCGACGTTTGACTGGGCCTGGAGCCGCGGGTTCGAGTGGAGTGTCGTCCGCGTGCCCGTTCTGGTCTGCGCCGCGATCCTCGGTGCGATCGTATTGGGCGGAACCATGCGCAGCGTCCTGGCGCCGACGGACCGGGCGTCCATCCGCACAGCGACGCTGAACCGTCCCGTTGACCTGTTCGTTCCTGGCGAGATGACACGCATTGCAGAAGGCAGGGTGTCGGTCGACGAACGCCCGCGATTGAACGACAAGCTGACGCGGCTCCACGACTGGTTTCTCGAGGGAAGCCGACGCGAAGCGCGCGCGGGCGCGCGCCTCATCGTGTGGCCGGAGCAGAATCTTCTGATCTTCAAGGAAGACGAGCCGGAGTTTCTCGCGCGAGCGCAGCGCCTCGCCGCCGACGAACGCGTCTATCTTGCGATGGGAATGGGGACGGTGCATCCCGGGGAGGCGCTGCCATTCGAGAACAAGCTGGTCTTGATCGATCCGTCGGGCCACATCGTGACGTCGTATCTCAAGAGCCACGCCGTCCCCGGCTGGGAAGCTGGCATCATGAAGCCCGGAGACGGTCGTCTGCCGGTGATTCCGACACGTGACGGGCGCATGGCGGCGGCGATCTGCTTCGACGCGGACTTCCCGGAGTTCATTCGCCAGGCCGCCCAGGGCTCCGCCGATCTCTTGATCGTGCCAGTCAACGATTGGATCGAGATCAAGAACATTCACTTCCAGATGCTGGCGTTCAGGGCGATCGAAACCGGAGTGCCGCTGATTCGGGCTGCCGCCTCCGGGCTCTCGGCTGCGTTCGATCCGTGGGGCCGCGTGCTCGGCGTCGCTGACTATTTTGCGCCTGGCGATCACACGCTGACGGTGCAGGTGCCGGTCGGCGGCGTCCGGACGCTTTACGCGCGAACGGGCGACCTCTTCGCGTGGCTGTGCGTCGCAGGCCTGGTGACCGCACTCGCCATGGCGATCCCAGCTCTGCGGATTGAGCAGCGCTTCAGTGCGTCGCGCGCCGACGCACGCGTGGCCGCGTCGCGCTAGAGTCGCCGTGCCGTGCAGCGGCTAACAGTCGGGGATCGTTACACCCGTGCCGGACGGTAAATAGGGCAGCGCGCATCGGTTTCGCGGAAGCGCCGCCGGATTCACGGCACCCATCTGCCGACCACCCGCAACCGCATGCAAAAACCTCCCAAAATCGCCCGGCATGGCCCTTGCGATACCGGAGGACTTCAGGGTGATTTGGCCGCTCCGGCGGCGTAAAGTACACGCAGGAGGTTTCAGATGGTGAAACGCATACTCGTCGCAGTTGCAATGCTAGCCGTGTGCGCGGGCGCGGCTCAGGCGCAGACCGTGAAGAAGGAGGCCATCAAGCCGACGTCGGCAGCCGACGCCAAGCAGATGTTCGACTCCTACTGTGCCGTGTGTCACGGCAAGGATGGAAAGGGCGGCGGTCCCGCCGCGAAGGCGCTCACGAAGGCGCCGGCGGATCTGACGAAGCTCAGCGCGCGAAACAGCGGGACGTTTCCCGCCGTCCACGTGCAGCGCTTCATCGAAGGATCGGACGAGGTCCCGGCGCATGGCACGCGCGACATGCCGATGTGGGGCGAGCTCTTCCGCTCGCTGAACCGCGACACGGCGCAGATTCGCGTGGCGGCGCTCACGGACTACATCAAGGGGATGCAGCAGTAACCCGACGTGAACGTGGGACGGTGTTCTTCAGGGCGCGTACTGCATCATCGCCATGAAGCCCATGTCCATGTGGAACTGCTGGTGACAGTGAAAGAGCGTCGGGCCGGGGTGGATGGCAGGCACATCCACCTCGACCTGTTTCCAGCCCGGCACGACGACAACGTCCTTCCTGATCCCTGACATCGGTCTGCCGTCGACGCGGACCACTTCGAACGTGTGCCGGTGCAAGTGGAGCGGATGCCCGTCGGCGCTCTGGTTGTCGAACGTCCAGCGATAGCGTTTATTCGCGCGGACGACGATCGGATCCGTCTTCGGGTATGACTTCCCGTTGATCGTCCAGTGGTGACCGTCGCCTGTCGGCCGGATCACCATCGTGAGCCGCTCGTCCGGCTCCGGCACCGCGTCAGCCCCTCCGAACAGACCATAATCCCACTCGAACGGCGCAATGCGATCCCACTGCGGCGGACCCTGCTGTCCGGCGTACTCGATCGCGATGCCCATTCCCGCGGTGCGCCAGTCGTTTTTCACTTCTCCGAAGATCCACACGCCGGGCCGGTTCATCTCGACGATGGCGTCCACGCGCTCGCCCGGTCCGAGGTCGAGCACCGGCACGCGCTTCGGCACCGGCACGGGATTCCCGTCGAGCGCGATGACCTGGAACAGGTGACCTGCCAGCGCCAGACGATGGTGCAGCGTCGCGCTGGCGTTCAGGATGCGGAACAGCACGCGCTGCGCTGCGCGCACGCGAACGGGCTCGCCCGCGCCCAGCATCTTGCCGTTGATCGTTAGGTACTTGAACTCGACGTCCATCCCGCCCTGCTCGACGAACCGCGGCTCCCACTCGTGCAGCAGGATCGGCACTTCCTGATCGTACGCGCCGGGATTGCCGTCGGCCTCGACGATGAACATGCCGAACTGGCCGGTATACGTGCCTCGCTTGAGGTTGGTGCCCGCCATCGAGTGGCTGTGATACCACCGCGTGCCGGCCGGATCAGGAGTGAACGTGTAGCGCCGGCGGCCGTTGCCTGGAACCGGCGGCGTACCTTCTTCCATCGATCCGTCGACGTCCGATGGAATGTGGAACCCGTGCCAGTGGACGAGGTCTTCGTCCTTCGTGTCGTTGAAGACGTCGACCGTGACCGGCGTGCCGAGCCGCGCGCGGAGAAGCGGCCCGGGCACCTGGCCGTTGTAGCCAATCGTCTTGATCGATCGCTTCGGGGCGATGTCCAGCGTGACGGGCGCGATCCGCAGCGTGATGTCCGCGTCGCCCGCCGGCGGAGCCGACGGACTCGACGCGGGAGACGGGTGCTGCAGCGTCGCGCGCGCGATCGCCGCGGACGAAATCCAGCCAGCCGACAGCGCCAGGAACCGGCGGCGAATCACTCGCTCACCGTAGCACGAATGAGGATCGATACGTTGTCGATCGTCCCGATCGTGACGGCGGCAAACAGCGCCCACGCGCCCGCAGCAACCAGACTCGCGGACTCCAGATACAGTCCGGCGGCAAGCGACGGCACCCCGATCGTCCAGCCCGCGTAGACGATCGCCTGCAGCGTGCGGTCGCGCATCGTGAGCGGCGACGGCGGCGGCGTTTTGAAATCGCTGCCCGCGTACGCCCAGTACCAGGACGCGAGCGGCAGCAGCCGCGCTTCCATCGCGACCACCATCTGCGAGAGAAAACCCAGCAGGCCGAACACACCATACGCGGCGGCGAGCGGCAGCGTGCGCGCCGACGTCGGCAGGACGAGCAGCGTGACGCCAATGGCAACCGCCGCGAGCAGCGAGATGCCCGCACCGGCGGCATGCAGCACACCGAAGTCGATCCGCGGCGCGGCCGGCGGCCTCGGGGCCGGTGACCGCACCATCCAGATCACGTGGCCGGCGAAGGCCGCCAGTCCGGCGACGATGCAAGCGCCGAACAGCAGCGTCCATGCGCTTCCGGTCAACAGCGACACGAACAACCCGAGCACTCCCGCTTCGAGCAGCACCGCACTCATGAACGTCGATCGGCCGGCCGGCATCCTGGACGGGAGCGCCATCGGGAGCATCCGATACCCGACACCGACGACCATCATCGTCGCCCAGCCGACCGCGGCGAGGTGCGCGTGCGCGTACACGTTCGACAGGACGTAGCCCGGCAGGAAGTGATACGTCTTGTCGAAGCCGAGCAGCAGTCCCGTCGATGCGGCGATCGCGAAATTCACGCACGCGAACGTAATGTGCAGCTTGACCGGCGCGGGCACGCCGGCTGCTCTGATCTCATGGGCCAGACGGCCCACGACGAAGAACACGCCGATCGCGACCGTCGCGGCGGACCACGCCATCCCGTCGAATTTCTGAATCCAGAAATGGCTCACCATCCCGGACAGTCCGATGACGGAGAGTCCGTAGGCGACGTAGTCGGCGCGGCGGGCGGGCAACGGCATCTGCAGCGCCGCCGGCCCGACGATGTAGATCGCGCCGAGGATCGAGAAGGTAATCCAGCCGAGCGTGACGAGGTGGACCAGGCCGACCATCCATGCGTGGTAGAAAAATCCGGCGACTGCGCGCGGCCACAACGCGGCGAGCAGGCAGGCGAGCGCGAGCGCGACATGGGCCGTGCCGAGGTAGAGCAGCGGTACGGCCTGCGCCGGCACCATGAGACGCTGCGCCGTGATTCTGAGTGCGGCCGGCGGGCTTTGTCGCGCGACCGGTTCAGGGTCGCGATCCACGAACATGGCTGCATTATGCGTGGTTCACGATCGGTTCGGTGACCTCGCCCGGCACGTAGGCGCAGAGCGGGTCGGACGCCATCACCGCACCAGTCGCGGCGAACGCGCGTGATCGCGAGCCGCCGCAGATCGCGCGGAACCGGCAGCGCCCGCAGTTGCCCATCAGCGCGTTTGGATCCCGCAGACGCGTGAACACGTCATCGGTCCGATAGACGCTGCCGAGATCCGTCGTGCGAACGTTGCCGCGCTGGACCGGCAGGAACCCGCTCGGGCAGATGTTGCCGACGTGATCGACGAAGACGAAGCCGTTGCCGTCGCCGACGCTTCGCGGCGCGCGGAGCTGCCGCTTCCGCTCGACGGAATGCGTCGGGAGGCCCTGTGCCAGCCGCGCGTGATCGCGCTCCCACACGACACGCTGGTAGTGCGGCGCTTCGGTCGTCTTGATGCCGAAGGGCGAGGTGAGCGAGAGGTCGTACAGAAAATTCAGGACGCGCTCGCATTCCTCCGCTGTGATCTGATCCAGGCTCGCGCCGCGGCCGGTCTGAATGAGGAAGAAGAGCGCCCACAGCGCCACGGGTAGATGCGACATGCTCTCCGCCATCGTCTCGAGGTACGGCAGCGTCAGCTTGCTGATCGTCGAGTTGATCTGCAGCGGCAGCCCGAGATCCAGCGTGGACTCGATGATCCGCATCGTCCAGGCGTGCGAGCCGCGCACGCGCCGAAACGCGTCGTGCGCTTCCGGCGTCGGGCCGTCGAGGCTCACGGCCACGCGTGAGAGCCCGGCGTCCTTGAGTTCGGCGAGCCTCGCACGAGTCGCAGCCGCCGTCCCGCTCGGCGTGAGCGCTACAGTGAGCCCCACGCTGGAGGCGTAACCGACCAGCTCCGCGAGATCCGGCCGGCGCATCGGATCACCGCCGGTGAGGACGAACAGAGGAGGAGGCGCTTGCCCCGAGCCTGTCGAGGGGCCTATCGCCCGCACCTGATCGATCAGCCGGAGTCCTTCCTGAGTGGTCAGCTCGTGCGGATCGCGGCACGGGATCGCGTCGGCCCGGCAGTGGACGCACGCGAGGGCGCACGCCCGCGTCACTTCCCAGATCACGAGAAACGGCGCCCGATCGAAGTCGAACGATAAACGCGCGGCAGCGGTCTTCGGCAACTGGGTCATCGATTCCTCTGGGTTCCAGTCTCCCGCGAACACCAGCTCGCGGGTATGACGGGCGTCATCAAGCGAAAACCGGGCCAAGTCGCTCCTGATCCTGTGGCCTCGGATTTGCGACCTGCGTGGCTTTGAGCCGCAGTACGACGTAATCCCGGACATCGACCGCGGAAATTTCCCCAACACAACGCGCAGGTTTCCGGGAATCCGGCAAACGCGTATGACCTCGGTCATAGGCGTAAGACCGGCCCCGCTTCATGCTGCCGGTAGATTTTCGATGGCTATTCCAATTCGCTTCCCCGACGTCGAGCACTGGAAGGCGCAGGTGAAGTGTCAGAGCGCATGTCCGGTGAACACGGACGCCGGCCGCTACGTGCAGTTGATCGCCGAGGGCCGCGACGAGGACGCGTTCCTGGTCGCGCGCGCTCCGAATCCGTTCGCGTCAATCTGCGGACGCGTCTGCGCCGCGCCGTGTGAAGACGCGTGCCGCCGCGGCGCGATCGACGGCGCCGTCGCGATCCGCGCGCTGAAGCGCTTCGTCACCGAGAAGTACGGCGCCGAATCCACGCGGCCCGACACGCAGGATCGTCTGCGCGAGGAGCCGATCGCTGAAGGCAATCGCTACATCAATCAGGCGCCGCTGAAACTGTTCAAGAACGCCAGCGCGGCGACCGCGAATGGAAGCGGGCGCAAGGTCGCCATCATCGGCGCCGGTCCGGCGGGTCTGTCGGCGGCGCACGATCTCGCCTTGCTCGGCTACGACGTGACCGTGTTCGAAGCTGCCGCCGAGCCCGGCGGCATGGTCCGCTTCGGCATTCCCGAGTACCGCCTGCCGCGGACGCTGATCCGATCCGAAATCGACAAGATTCTCGGCCTCGGCGTCCAGCTCAAGCTGAACACGCCGCTCTCGCCGTCGTTCGGGCTCGTGCAGCTGAGGGCACTCGGCTTCGACGCGATCTTTCTGGGCGTCGGCGTCTCGAAAGGCCGGGATCTCGACGTGCCCGGCGTCGAGCTTGACGGCGTCGTCAAGGCCGTCGACTACCTGCTCAACGTCAACCGCGGCTACCGCATGGATCTCGGCCGGCGCATCGTCGTCATCGGCGGCGGCTTCGTTGCCTTCGACGCGGCGCGGACCGCGATGCGCGACGCCGGTGCCGATGGTGATGTCGACGGCGCGGCGGCGGCGGCGGCCGGCGCGCGCGTCAAGGAGGCGCTCGACTCTGCGCGTGCGGCGCTGCGCGCCGGCGCACGCGACGTGACGGTCGTCTCGCTCGAGAACTTCGACGAGATGCCGGTCCTGCGCACGACGCAGGGGCACGAGGAATTCGAGGAGGCGCGCAAGGAAGGCGTGAAGTTCGTGACGCGGCGCGGCGCCGCGCGGTTCGTCGGATCGGGACGTGTGCAGACGATCGATCTGCGGCGTGTCACCGCGGTGTTCGACGAGAATGGGCGCTTCGCTCCTCAGTATGACGATGCTGACGTGATCAGCATCGACGCGGACTCCTGCATCCTGGCGATCGGGCAGAAACCGGACCTGTCGTTCCTCACGCCCGCTGACGGCGTGGCGTTGACGCCGGGCGGCACGATCCGCATCGACACCGATACGCTCTCGACGTCCGCGCCCGGCGTGTTCGCCGGTGGCGACGTCGCGTTCGGCCCTCGCAATCTGATCGAGGCGGTCGCCAACGGCAAACGCGCCGCGCGATCCATTCACGGGTACCTGACTCGTAGCGCGAGGCTTCAGCCGAGCGAGACGATCGATATCGAGCACCTGCCGTCGCGTTCCTACCGCATGATCGCGGGCTTCGACACGCTGGACCGTGAAGCCGCGCCGACGCTCGACGTCGGACGCCGCACCGGCATCGCCGAAGTCGAGACCGGCTACGACGAGCGCGAAGCGCGATCGCAGGCGGCGCGCTGTCTCGTTTGTCACGTACAGACGATCTACGACCCTGAGAAGTGCGTGATCTGCAACCGCTGCGTCGACGTCTGTCCGGAGTACTGCCTCGCGTTCGTCCCGCTCGACCAACTCGATCTCGACGACGACACGCGGGCAACACTCGCCGCCCGCGCCCAGGGTGACGGCCTGCCGCTCGCCGCGATGGTGAAAGACGACGAGCGCTGCATCCGGTGCGGGCTGTGCGCGATCCGGTGCCCGACCGACGCGATGACGATGGAGCGATTCACGATCACGGAGCAGCTATGAGCGAACACGCCTTCGACCGGAGGGATTTCATCTTTCGCGTCGGCACCGGCGCCGGCATCGCGGCGATCGCGTACCAGGCGTCCGCGTCGTTGCGATCGCTCGTGCCGAACGTCTCGTACGACTCGCCGACGACGGTCAAGCTGGGTCCCGTCGCCGAATTCCCTGACGGCTTGAAGTTCCTGCCCGACGAGCGGCTCTTCGTGTTCCGCGAGGGCAACACGTTTCACGCGATCTCCGCGGTGTGCACGCACCTCGGCTGCACCGCGCGCGCCGAGGCGCTGTCGGCGCCGGAGACGCATGACGTCGGCGGCAAGTCGCTCCGCCTGACGCACAAGTTCCAGTGCCCGTGCCACGGATCGAAATACAGCGGCGACGGCTCGAACGTCTCGGGGCCGGCGCCGAAACCGCTGGCCTGGTACCAACTGTCGCTGGCTTCCGACGATGGGCAGCTCGTCGTCGATCTTGCGCGCGAAGTCGAGCACGACTTCCGCCTCACGGTATAGGTCATGGCTCAAACATCCAAGGTCCAGCGCCCGACCGCGACCGCGCCCGGCGTGCACCCGCGTCCGTTCTGGAGCGTGCGGCCGCAGACCGATCGTCAGTCGGGCGACGCGATCGTCTCCAACTTCCTGCTCCACTGGTTCCCGGCCAAGACCTACAAGCCGTCGATGAACTGGACGTACTCGTTCTGGCTCGGGACGGTGTCCGCCGCGCTGCTGCTCCTCCTCACGCTCTCCGGCGGGCCGCTGCTGTTCCTCTACGTGCCGTCGGTCGAGCGCGCGTACTCGTCGATCAAGGACATCGAGTTCGCGGTGACGTTCGGATCATGGATCCGATCCGTGCACCGGATGGCCGCGCATCTGATGGTCGCGGCCGTGTTCCTGCACCTGGCCCGCGTGTTCCTCACCGGCGCCTACAAGAACGGCATCGGGCAAGGACAGAAACGCGAAGTGAACTGGCTGCTCGGCGTCGCGATGCTGCTGCTCACGTTGCTGCTCTCGTTCACCGGCTACCTGTTGCCGTGGGATCAGCTGGCGTACTGGGCCGTGACGGTCGGCACCAATATCGCCTCGTCGATTCCCGTGATCGGACCGACGGTGCGCGAGCTGCTGCTCGGCGGCCGCGCGATCGATCAGCCCACGCTGATTCGCTTCTACGTGCTGCATGTCCTCGTGCTGCCCGGCGCGCTCGGCGGGCTGTTCATCTATCACATGTGGCGCGTCCGCAAGGACGGCGGGCTCGCGAAAGCGGATTCGGCGGCGCTGCTCGGCGATCGACTCGAGACCACGCCCGTCAAGACGAAGACGTATACCCTGCTCGGCGTCGCGCGCGGTACGGCGCCGACGGTGCGGACGTCGACGCTGGAGGCGCCGGATCTCACGGTCAACTCCGTGCCTGACCTGACGCGGCGCATCGCGATCGTCGTGCTGGGCACAATCGCCGTGCTCAGCCTGCTCGCCGTGTACGCGCGGTCGCCGCTCGAGGAAGCCGCCAACGCGCTCGTGACGCCGAATCCTGCGAAGGCGCCCTGGTATTTTCTGTGGCTGCAGGAGATCGTCACGGACACGACCATCCGGATCGGCTCGTTCACGATCAACGGCGCGTTCATCGGCGGCGTCGTTCTGCCTGGACTGCTGGTCACGCTGCTCACGGTATGGCCGTGGATCGACAAAAGTCCGATGGCCGCCGCCGGCGTGTGGTTCCCGCGCACGCGCCGCGCGCAGAACGCGGCGTTTCTCGCAATCGTGGCGATCGTAGTCGTCTTCACGCTGATCGGCACCTTCTGCCGGGGGCCGTACTGGAACTTCTACTGGCCGTGGCAGACGTGGCCGGAGATTCCCACGAGGTTGTAGGTGGCTGGTGGCTGGTGAGAAGAGCACTGAGAGCTGAAAGCTGAGAGCGTCGTATGGAACAGCGCACAAATTCCCCGTATCCGCGTCTCGACAAGCCCGTGCTGGCGATTGTCGGCCTCGTGCTCGTCGTGGGCGCGGTGTTGTTCACGATCAACGACCGCGAGCACGAGTGGCGCTACTACCAGTACCAGTTCCGGCGCGTCGTCGCAGACAAACTGGGCGCCGAGAAGGCGCGCACCATGCCGTCGGGCCTGCAGCAGATATGGGTCCCGTCGCTCGGGCGCGCGGACCGCTGCGTCACCTGTCATCAGGCGGTGAGCTGGAAGGGGTTCGAGGCGGCCGAGGAACCGTACCGCACGCATCCCGCCGAGCCGCTGAAGAACCACCCGATCGAGAAGTTCGGCTGCTCGGCGTGCCATGGCGGCCAGGGATGGGCCGTTGACGTCGGGCCCGCGCACGGCCCGGTCGAGCACTGGGAGGAGCCGCTGCTCGGACGCCAGCTCGGCACGGAGTACTCGCTCGTGGACAACAAGACGGCGCTGATGCAGATGAACTGCAACACGTGTCACCGCTACGACCGCGAGACGAAGGGCGCGGACTTCATCAACCTCGCGAAAGGCATCGTGAACGCGCGCGGCTGCCGCGCCTGCCACGTGATCAACAGCCGCGGCGGCACGATCGGCCCGGACCTCACGTTCGTCGGCGACAAGGCGCCCGAGCAGTACGAGTACGGACGGCTCTCCGGTCAGAAGACGGCGTTCGCGTGGCACGTCGCGCACCTGAAGGATCCCCGCGCGCTCGTCACCGACACGGTGATGCCGAACTTCAACCTGACGACGAAAGAAGCGCAGGCGGTCGCGATGCTGATCCTGTCGTGGCGCAAGTCGCCGGTGCCGGCCGCGATGGTGCC
>Ga0326726_10005185_pt1 | contig 11824 bp, 11 predicted proteins | sample MHFenrmetagenome_2_FD_207603 | JGI IMG/M metagenome (GOLD analysis project Ga0326726, IMG submission 207603) | Lab enriched peat soil microbial communities from Michigan Hollow, Ithaca, NY, United States - MHF15MN | ecosystem: Environmental > Terrestrial > Soil > Wetlands > Peat | place: USA...
GCCGAGCCTACGAGGCCGACGGTGGCGGCGGCGCTCAGGAGCAAACGAGCCGACGCACCGAATCGCGGTGTAACCTTCATGAATAACCCCTCAGTTGATGAACCCCCGATCGTGGTGGCGTAGCCAGCCGACGACCGATCTTCTTAGCGACGCCTTTTGCGGCGTTGTCCGTATCTTAGCCCGAACGGCTTCCCGCGAGCGACCGGCCCGTGCGGTGCGATGCGATTGACGCGTCGCACCCGTTCGGCGACGCTGTGATCGAGACGTAACCGGGGGAAAAACATGAACACTCGCAGGGCCTTCCTGCGCGCCGCCGGCGGCGCGATCGTGGCGCTGGGCGCGGCCGGCGTGGGCGCGCAGGCGCCGGCGCGCAAAGAGGTCAAGATCAACGGCCGGCGCGTCATGGTGGTAGACGTGCACGCGCATTGCCTGTTCCCGGAGGTCGCCGCGCGCGTGCAGGGCGTCAACGTGCCGCGCGCCTTGCCGCCGACGCTCGTCATGGGGCCCGAGCGGATAAAGATCATGGACGAGCGCGGCATCGACGTGCAGGCACTCAGCGTGAACACCTACTGGTGGTATACGGCCGATCGCGAGGCGGCGAAGCAGGTCGTCGCGATTCACGACGAGGGCATCGCGGCGTGGTGCAAGCAGCATTCGACGCGGTTCGTCGGGCTCTCCTCACCGGCGCTGCAGTTCCCCGATCTCGCCGCCGAGCAGCTCGAGCACGCCGTGAAGAATCTCGGCATTCGGGGCGCCTCGATCGGTGGGCACGTCGCCAACGAGCCGCCGTCCGCACCGAAATACGATGCGTTCTGGGCGAAAGCCGAGGAGCTCGGCGTGCCGGTGTTCATGCACCCGAACAACGCGCAGAACATCGCGCGCGACGGCGCGCTCGACGGCCGCGGCGGCCTCGCCAACATCGTCGGCAATCCGCTCGAGACGACCGTTTTCCTGAGCCACATGATCTACGACGGCGCGCTCGACCGCTTCCCGCGTCTGAAGCTGTGCGCGGCGCACGGCGGCGGCTACCTGCCGTCGTATCTTGGCCGCGCCGACGCGGCGTGCGTCGTGCGCGACGACGCGAAGTGCGCGAACAAGCGCAAGCCGAGCGAGTATTTCAGGGACCAGATCCTCGTCGACTCGATGGTGTTCTCGACCGAAGGGTTGCGTCACCTCGTGGCCGAGACCGGCGTTAGCCAGGTCGTGTACGGTTCCGACATTCCGTACGTGTGGCCGGATACGATCGACGTGATCGCGCAGGCGCCGTTCCTCAAAGCCGCGGAGAAGGAAGCGATCCTGGGTGGCAATTTGCGCCGGCTGCTGAAGATCGAGGGATAGCGGAGCAGTCGTGGGTGCGTTGCGATATCTGTTGTTCGCCGTGATCGGCGCCGTGATCGCGTCGGCGGTGTTCCTGCTGCTGAACGTGCTCGTGAGCGCCAGTCACGACGCGGGCACCGGTTTCATCGAGCGCTGGATCATCCGCGCCACTTGCGCTCAGTACGAGTTGCACGGCACGGTGCGCGACGCCACAGGCAAGCCCGTGCCGTATGCGGTCGTCGAAGTCACCTACTCGGACGAGCAGCTCTCGACGCGCAGTGGCACCGACGGCTCGTTCGCACTGAAGGCCGCCGAACCCGTGTGCGACCAGGCGCCGCCCGCGAACGTCACGTTGCTCGTGCTTGCCGACGAATTCCGGCCGAAGCGGCAGACCCTCGCGTTCGAGGTCGCATTGGTCGACGTGCGACTCGAGCCGCGCGAGTTTCGGCCGTAAGTCGCCCCATTATGGAAAAGTGCTTCGGCCGCTCGGAACGAGGCGATCCAGGCACAATGCGGGTTTGAACCCGCAGCACGAGTGGCGGGACCCAATGCAGTCTGCGCTGCGCAGTCTTAGTCGAGGAACGTATGGCAGTCGGTTGGTTCGTGTCGCTCAGAGAACGCTTGTTCGCACGTCGCATCGTCAAACGCCTGTTGAAGTCCCACGCCGCCATCCGCGCCGCTAAGCCGGAGCTATCGGGCACGGCGTTGTATCGCGAGGTGTTACTGCACAGCGGGGCGGTGGATTCCACCCAGATCAATCGCTGGCTGGTCGACGCCGAGGACAGCGTCGACGAATGGACCGCGCCGGGCCGCCACGAGCTCGGGCTGCGCGAGGTCGCGCACTTCCTCGTGATGTCGCGCTACCAGGACAAGGGCAAGCCGGGCGCCACGATATCCTTCGGCGCGGTCGTCAACGCGCTGATCCCGGAGAATCTCTAAGCTTGGATCACCGCTCCGGCGGCAGCGACGCTAGATACGCGGACAGATTCAGAATGTCGTCCGCCGAGAGCTTCGCCACCACTTGCACCATCAGCGGCGCCCATGGGCCGTGACGCGTACCTTGCTTGAAGTCCGCGAGCTGCCGCGCGATGTAGCTCGGCGAACGGCCGCGCAGGCTCGGCACGACGGCCAGCCCGTTCAGGTTTTCGCCGTGACACACGGTGCACTGCGTCGTCTCGCCGCCGCCCGTCGTCGCGAGCGCTTTGCCGCGCGCCACGGCGCCGACCGGCACGTACGCGATGAAATCCGAGTGCGGATTGCGCAGGAGCTCGGTGTACTCCGTGTTGCGCGGCGTCTCGATGATGCGCTTGCCGATCGGCTCCATGCCGGCCTCGGCGCCTTCGAGCCGGAGGTGCATGCCGCCGCGCGGCGAAGTCTTCGGAACCGTCTTGGTTTCGACGACGTCGATCCACGGCGTCCACTTCATCGCGCCGAAGTACTCGGCGGCCTGCTGGATCTCTTCGTCCGTCATCGCGGCCGCGAAAGCGATCATGCGCGGCGTGTTCGGTTTGCGCGTGTCCGCGCTCATGCGCAGCCCGTGCTTCATGTCGTAGAGCTGCTGCGCGAAGTATTCCTTCGGCAATCCCGTGACGCCTGCGTTCTCCGGCCGGCCCTTGCCGTTCGGGTAGTGGCACAGCGCGCACGCCCAGATGCCCGCGGCCTCGCGGCCGTTGGCCACGACCGGCGGCATGCTCGGATGGTCGCCGGGGAACCAGTCGGCGGGTCCTTGGCGGTTGCGGATCTGATCGAGCTTGAACGTCTTGTCCGTGCCGGGCAGCTGGCGAAGCGTGCCGTCGTCGACCGGCGGCGCCGGGTCCGTGCCCGGCGTGATCGCGTACGCCCATGCGAGCTCGTCGACGAGCGTTTGCGCGCTCGCGCCCGCGGTGCAGAGAGCCGACATCACCGCCGTAACGAGCCAGGCGGGCCTAGAGAGTGCCGCAGGCCGGTGGGCGAGCGGTGCGGACGTGGTGTGCGTGGTCATCGGCCGAGTATAGCCGCGCGCGCAGCCGTTTCGCAGGGACCACCCGGTTCGGCCGTCCAGGCCCGCGCTTCGTATGTAGAACTACGAGCTTCCGGCCCCCGGGCTACACCGTAGCCTGCCCCGCATCTGTCACGTCTTGGGGACCGTCTCGCCATGAGCGCCAAACAAGTCATGTTCCGGTCTGCGGCCCGCGAGAAAGTACTACGCGGGACGACGCAGCTCGCCGACGCGGTCCGGATCACGCTCGGGCCGAAGTCGAAGTCGGTGTTGATTCAGAAGAAGTGGGGCGTGCCGCTCGTGTGCAACGACGGCGTGACGATCGCCAAGGAGATGGAGCTCGAGGACCCGGAGGAGAATCTCGGAGCGCAGATGTTGCGCCAGGCCGCCGAGAAGACGGGCGACGCCGTCGGTGACGGCACGAGCACGGCCACGATCCTGGCGCATGCGATGTTCGCGGAGGGCGCGCGCAACGTCGCGGCCGGGGCGAGCGCGATCGATCTGAAGCGCGGGCTCGATCGCGGACTCGAGACGGCCGTCAAATCGCTGGCTGCGCAGTCCAAGCCGGTCAGCAGCCGCAAGGAAAAAGCGCAGGTCGCGACGATCTCCGCGCACAACGATCCCGTGATCGGCGAGCTCGTGGCCGACGCCATGGAGAAGGTCGGCGGCGACGGCGTGATCACGGTCGAGGAGTCGAAGACGACGGAGACCGTGCTCGACGTCGTCGAGGGTTTGCAATTCGACCGCGGCTATTTGTCGCCGTACTTCATCACCGATCCGGCCACGATGGAGGCCGTCCTCGAGGACGCCTACGTGCTGATCTGCGACCGCAAGCTCGGCGCGTTGAAGGACATCATTCCACTGCTCGAGCACGTGGCGAAGTCGGGTCGGCCGATCCTGTTCATCGCCGAGGACGTCGAGGGCGAGGCGCTCGCGACGTTGATCGTGAACCAGATCCGCGGCGTGCTGAAGAACGTGGCCGTCAAGGCGCCGGGCTTCGGCGACAGGCGCAAGGCCATGCTCGAGGACATCGCCGCGCTGACGGGCGCGCAGCTGGTGTCCGAGGACCTCGGCTTCAAGCTCGAGCAGGTCGAGCTCAAGCAGCTCGGTCGCGCGCAGCGCGTGGTCGTGGACAAGGACAACACCACGATCATCGGCGGGGCCGGCAGCAAGGCCGCCATCCAGGGCCGCATCCAGATGATCCGGCATGAGCTCGAGAAGACGACGAGCGATTACGACCGCGAGAAGCTCGACGAGCGGCTCGCGAAGCTCTCGGGCGGCGTGGCCGTGATCCGCGTGGGCGCACCGACCGAGTCGGAGATGAAATCGAAGAAGGACGCGCTCGACGACGCCATCAGCTCGACCAAGGCGGCGGTCGCCGAAGGCATCGTCGCGGGCGGCGGCTTGGCCCTGTTGCGCTGCCGCCCGGCGCTCGCGGCGCTCGAGCAAGAGTTGACCGGCGACGAGCGCACCGGCGTGCAGATCCTGGGCCGGGCGCTCGAGGCGCCGGCGCGGCAGATCGCGGAGAACTCGTCGACGGACGGGGGCGTCGTGGTCGACCGGATGCTGAACGGCACCGGCAACATCGGCTTCGATGCCGCGCGAAAACAATACGTCGATCTATTCGAAGCCGGTATCATCGATCCAGCCAAGGTCGTACGCATGGCGCTCGAGAACGCGGTGTCCGTGGCGAGCGTGCTGCTGCTGACCGAGGCTACGATGACCGAGAAACCGGAGAAGCACGAGGACCGTCTGCCGGCCGAATCGCCGATGTAAGCGGGCAGTCTTCGCGCCAGCGGGGTCGACGTTGGCAGCGCCAGAGATCGAGTGGAGCGAGATCTCGCGACACGTTTGGGAAACCAAGTATCGCGATGCCGCGGTTGCCGAAACCTCGCTCGACGCCACGTGGCGCCGGGTAGCCGCCGCCGCGGCGCGCGTCGACGGCGGTCCTCGGCCCGCCGAAGTAGAAACCACGTTCCGCGACATCCTGACCGGATTCCGCTTCCTGCCCGGCGGGCGAATCCTGGCCGGCGCCGGCACGACGGCGACGCGCACGCTCGCGAACTGCTTCGTCATGGGTCCGATAGAGGACTCCGTCGACGGCATCTTCGAGCGACTGAAGGAGAGTGCGCTGACGATGCAGTGGGGCGGCGGCATCGGCTGCGACTTCTCCACGCTGCGGCCGAGCGGGGCTGCAGCCATGACGTCCGGCAGCATCGCGTCGGGCCCCGTGTCGTTCATGCGCATCTGGGACGCGATGTGCGGCACGCTGTTGTCCACGGGCGCGCGGCGCGGCGCCATGATGGCCACGCTGCGTTGCGACCACCCTGACATCGAAACGTTCGTCACGGTCAAGCGCGACGCGGGGCAACTGCGCAACTTCAATCTGTCCGTGCAGGTCACGGACGCATTCATGCAGGCGCTTGCGGCGGGCAGCGACTGGCCGCTCAGCTTCCCGCGCGAGCGCGACGAGCAGGGCGGCGAGACGGTCGAGCTGCACTGGCCGGGCCGCGACGGCCCCGTGCCGTGCCGCGTGTGGCGCCGCGTGCCGGCGCGCGAGCTGTGGCGAGAGATCGTGGACTCCGCGTACGACTCGGCCGAGCCCGGTGTGCTGTTCGTCGACCGGATCAACCGCGCGAACAACCTCTACTACTGTGAGCACATCACGTGCACGAATCCATGCGGCGAAGTGCCGCTGCCGGCGCACGGCGCGTGCACGCTGGGCTCGGTGAACCTGACGGCGTTCGTGCACTCGCCGTTCGGCGTACGTGCCGAGATCGATTTCGCAGGTCTCGACCGAACGGTCGCGACGGCAGTGAGGTTCCTGGACGACGTGGTCGAGCTCTCGAAGTACCCGCTGCCGCAGCAGCGCGCGCAGGCGCAGGCTACGCGCCGCATCGGGCTCGGCGTGACGGGGCTCGCCGACGCGCTCTGCATGCTCGGGCTCGACTACGACAGCGACGCTGGACGCGCGACCGCGGCGCGCGTGCTCGAGCGGATTCGCGACGCGGCGTATCGCGCGTCGGCCGCGCTCGCGGCGGAGAAGGGCGCGTTTCCGGCGTTCGAGCGCGATGCGTATCTCGCGGGCGAGTTCGTCACGCGCCTGCCGGCCGACATTCGCGATGCTTTAGCGCGCACCGGTGTGCGCAACAGCCACCTGCTGGCCGTGGCGCCGACCGGTACGATCAGCCTCCTCGCGAACAACGTATCGAGCGGCGTCGAGCCGATCTTCTCCGTCGACAGCGAGCGCAAGGTGCTCGACGAGACCGGCGAGCGGCGCACGTATCGCGTGGAAGACTACGCCGCGGCGCTATGGCGGCGTGAGCAGCGCGGGCCGTTGCCAGCGACGTTCGTGACGGCCGCGGAGCTCTCGCCCGACGCTCATCTCGCGATGCTGGCCGGTCTGCAGCCGTTCGTCGATAACGCGATCTCGAAGACGATCAACGTGGCGGAGAACCTGCCGCGTGAGGTCGTGGCGCAAGTGTTCGAGAAGAGTTACCGGCTCGGGCTCAAAGGCTGCACGGTATTTCGGCCGAACCCGATCACGGGCGCGGTGTTGACCGCGGCCGCGCCGACGTCGGCAGTGCACTGCTGCACGCCGGATCGGGAAGCGGACTAGTAGTCGTCGCGATCGTCGTCATCGTCGTCGCGGTCGTCATCATCATCGTCGTCGTCATCGTCTTCGTCTTCGTCATCGAGGTCATCGTCGCGTTCGTCTTCTTCGTCGCTGTCCTCGTCCTCGCGCAGCCAGTCCTCGGGCTCCTCGATGCGCTCAAGGTCCATCTCGTACCACTCCGCGGACTCGAGCTCTTCGATTTCGCCGTCGGAGTGCTGAATCTCGATCAGGTCGTCGTCCTCGTCGACAGTCACGACCTTGAAGCTCTCGTCTCTTTCCAGATCGCGATACCAGCGACCGGTCGTGGGAATCAGTTCACGGCTCATGTTCTCGATTAGTCCTTTGGCTAAGCAGCGTTGGTTCGCGGTTGCGGCGACAACGTAGCAGAATTGATGGATCAGAACTACCAACGTTCGGGCGTGTTCGTGCGCCGCCTGAAGGCGCAGCCGAGCGGCGCTGAGACTCAGCCCGCCTTCTTCTTCAAGCCGTCGTCGACAGTGATGTTCTCGGACGTGAGCGTCATACCGGCCGCTCTTGCCTGCTGATCGAGCAGGATTGCGAAGTCGCAGTCCGTGTGACCGGCCTCGACGGCGGCGTGAACGAGCTCGCGCGTGATGTGCGTGACCGGCAGCTCGACGCCGAGCTGCTTGGCGGCCTTGAGCCCGAGATCGAGATCCTTGAGCAACAGCACGGGCGTGAACGTCGGCGTCCAGTCGAGGTTCACGAACGCCGGCGTCTTGTAGCGCGAGAACATCGAGCCCATGACGCTGTTGTTGATGAACTCGAGGAACGCGCTGCGTGGCACACCGCCTTTCTCCGCGAGCACCGTGATCTCGGCCAGCGACTGCGCCACTACGCCGAGCAACAGGTTGTGGCAGATCTTGACCATGCGCGCGAGCTCGCCCTCGCCGACGTACGTGACGCCGACGCCGAGCGCTTCGAGGTACGGCTTCGCGAGGTCGAACGCGTTGCGTGGGCCGGATGCGACGATCGTCAGCTTGCCCGCCGTGACGACCTTCGCGTTGCCGCTGACAGGGGCCGCGAGCATGTCCGTGCCGAGCTTGGCCGCCGCGGCGCGCACTTTGGCGGAGGCTTCCTCCGACACGCTCGAACAGTCGATCAGGAGCTTCGGGGATTTGTCCTTGCCGAGCACGCCGTCGGCGCCAAGGCACACCGTCGTGAGATCGTCGGACGCGGAAACGGTCGTGAACACGATGTCGAGCCCGCGCATGGCGCGCGGGGAATCGACGATCTTCGCGCCGAGTGCCGCGAGCGGCTCCACCTTGCTGCGCGTGCGGTTGTAGACGGTGACGTCGTGGCCTGCCGCGAGCAAGCGCTTCGCCATCGCGGAGCCCATCCGCCCGCCGGCGCCGATCCAGCCGAGCTTGTGCTTACTTCTGCTCAAACTTCGACGGACCAGTTGCTCGTCTCGAGCAGCCTGCGCAGGCGGTCGAGGAATGCGGCGGAATACGCACCATCGACGGCGCGGTGGTCGAACGACTGCGCGAGCACGCCCACCGGGCGGATCGCGATCGCGTCGCCCTCTGAAGTCTCGACCACGACCGGTTTCTTGCGAACGCCGTCGGTCGACAGGATCGCGACCTGCGGCTGATTGATGATCGGCGCCGTGATCAGCGTGCCGAACGTACCGGAGTTCGACAGCGTGTACGTGCCGCCGGAGAAGTCGTCGGGTTTGAGGCGATTCGTGCGCGAGCGATGCGCGATGTCCGCGATCGCGTCGGCAAGTTGCGCGACGGACAGCTTCTCGGCCGACTTCACGACGGGCGCCACGAGTCCTTCGGCGCCGAGGTCTACGGCGATCGCGAGGTTCACGTGCTCGTGCAGGAAGAGGCTGTCGCCTTCGACGCTCGAGTTCAAGTGCGGGAAGTCCTGCAACGCGCGACACACGGCATTGCCGATGAAGGGCAGATACGTCAGCGAGTGGCCGTGCTTGGCCTTCCACGAGTCACGCACGGCTTTGCGCACCTGGTCCACGCGATGGAAGTCGACTTCCACGGCTTGCAACACGTGCGGGCTTGTCGCTTTCGAGCGAACCATGTGATCCGCCGTCAGACGGCGGATGCGCGTGAACGCCACCTTCGTGCCGAGCTGCGAGGCGGGCACGGGGCCCGGTGCCGGAGCGCGGGCGACCGGAGCCGCGGCCGGCGACGGTGCGAGCTTCGCAACCGGTGGTGCGGCGGCTACCTGCGTGGGCGCGGACTGGCGCGTCTGGATGAACTCGAGCACGTTGCGGCGCGTGATGCGACCGTTACGGCCCGAGCCGCTGACGGTGGCGAGATCGAGCCGATACTCGGCGGCGAGCCGACGGACGGCCGGCGACAAACGTTGATGGCTGTCGCGCTGCGCACTGGCGTGAGCCGCGGCGGCTCCCGGTGCAGCTGCGGCTGCGGCGGGCGGCGTGTATTGCTCTGCGGCCTGATTCATCGCCGGCGGCATCGCGGCATACCACGACGGCGGCGGAGCCTCGACCGGAGCCGCGGCGACAGGCGCGGGCGCGGGAGCCGGCGCGGCCGGCTGCGCGGCCGGTGCCGCGGCCGTAGCCCCGGCGCTTTCCTCGATGACCGCGAGCACGGTCCCCACGTCGACCGTCGCGCCGGCCGGCACGAGGATCTTCGTGATGACGCCGGCGGCGATCGCCGTGACTTCCATCGACACCTTGTCGGTTTCGACGTCGAACAACAGCTCGTCGAGGGCGATCTTGTCACCGACCTGCTTGTGCCATTTCGCGACGGTGCCCTCGGCGACGGTTTCGCCCAGCTGCGGCATCAGTACGTTCATCGAGGCTTTCTCCGCGGCTAGTCGACGAGTTGGCGAACGCTGGCGACGATGCGCTCAGGATTCGGCAACTGCATGTCTTCCAGGTTGTTGGCCGCCGATAGCGGAATGTGCGGCGTGGTGACGCGCACGATCGGTCCATCGAGATCCCAGAAGAGCTCCTCGGACACGATCGACGAGATTTCCGCACCCCAACCGCAGAGCCGCGGGTTCTCCTCCACCGTGACGAGCCGACCGGTCTTGGCGACCTCGGTCAGGATCGTCTGCGTGTCGAGCGGCACGAGCGAGCGCAGGTCGATGACGGTGGCATCGATGCCGTGCTGCTGCTTCAAGATGTCGGCGGCTTTCAGAGCGCGCGGCACCATGAGCGCGAGCGCGACGATCGTGACGTCGCTGCCCTGGCGCACGACGTTGGCTTTGCCGAGCGGGACGATGTGCTCGCCTTCGGGCACTTCGCCCTTCACGGCGTACAGCGACTTCGACTCGAAGAACAGCACCGGATCGTCGTCGCGGATCGCCGCGGCCATGAGGCCTTTGACGTCGGCCGGGAACGCAGGCGCTACGACCTTCAGGCCCGGGACCGCCATGGCCCAGTTCTCGACGGCCTGCGAGTGCTGAGCACCGAAGCGCGCGCCGCCTCCGTTACCCGACTTGATGACGAGCGGCAGCTTGACCTGACCGTCCGTCATGTAGCGGGTCTTCGCGATCTCGTTCGCGACGATGTCCCAGCATACAGCGAAGAAATCGGAGAACATGATCTCGGCGATGGGCCGCAGGCCCGTCATCGCCGCGCCCATTGCGGCGCCGAGAATCGCCTGCTCGGAGATCGGTGTGTCCCGCACGCGCTTGGCGCCGAATTCCTCGAGCAGGCCCACGGTGGTCTTGAACACGCCGCCCGCGGCGGCCACGTCCTCACCGAGGAATACGACGTTCGGATCCCGCCGCATTTCCTGCTGCATGCCGGCCGCTACGGCCTCGCGATAAGTTAGTTCCGCCACGCCGAGCCTCCATCCGCCCACAAGTCCTTGTCGGCGAGCTCGAGCGGCGTCGGCGGCGCGTTGCGCGCGGTCTCCGTCGCTGCGTCGATCTGCGCCTTGGTTTCATCTTCGATCTTCTTGATTTCCGCTTCGCCGATGCCGAGTTGCAGCAAGCGCTGGCGGTAGTGCGGGATCGGATCCTTCGCGAGCCACGCCTGCACTTCTTCGTCCGGCCGATACTTGCCCGGGTCGGCGCGCGAGTGGCCGCCGTGGCGGTACGTCTGCGCTTCGATGAGGCTCGGGCCGCCGCCTTTGCGGGCGAGGTCGAGGGCCCTCATCGCGGTGCGATACACGACATCCACATCGTTGCCGTCGATCAGCACGGGCTCGAGCCCGTAAGCGCTGGCACGGTCCGCGGCGGGATGCTCGACGGCCGTGACGTCGTAGATCGACGTGTATTCCATGTAGAGGTTGTTCTCGCACACGAACACAATCGGCAGCTTCCAGATCACGGCGAAGTTCAACGCTTCGTGGAACGCGCCGATGTTCGTCGTGCCGTCGCCGAAGAAACACACAGCCACCTGATCGGTGCCGCGGTACTGCGCCGACCATGCGGCGCCGTTCGCGATCGTGAGGTGAGCACCGATGATGGCGTAGGAGCCCATCATGTTGTGCTTGACGCTCGTGAGGTGCATCGAGCCGCCCTTGCCGCGCATCAGGCCCGACGCGTTGCCCATGAGCTCGCCCAGGATCTCGGTCATCGACACGCCGCGGACCAGCGTGTGGTTGTGGCCGCGATAGGTGCAGAACGTGTAGTCGCCCTTCTGCATCGCGAGGCCGAAGCCGGCCGCAATCGCCTCCTGACCCAGCGCGAGGTGGCTCGTGCCCTTGATCAGGTTCTGCATGAACAGGTCGTACGCTCGCTTCTCGAGCACGCGGCATTCCTGCATCGAGCGATAGAGCTTCAGCCGCGTCTCGGTGCTGATCGCGGCCTGCGGGCCACGGTTGACCGTACTGGCCAGGGTCTGTGAATTCACTGCGGGTTGCCTTTAATGAATGAGTGGGGCTTTCCAGCTGAACCTTGGGTTGCGGCCGTCCTGTTGGCGCTGCGGCGAACCGCCTGGTTCCGACCGACTTCCT
>Ga0326726_10005186_pt1 | contig 11823 bp, 6 predicted proteins | sample MHFenrmetagenome_2_FD_207603 | JGI IMG/M metagenome (GOLD analysis project Ga0326726, IMG submission 207603) | Lab enriched peat soil microbial communities from Michigan Hollow, Ithaca, NY, United States - MHF15MN | ecosystem: Environmental > Terrestrial > Soil > Wetlands > Peat | place: USA...
GGCGCCACCTCCAACGCTATTGCTGTGCCCGGTTATCTGCTGTTTCTGCAGGGTACGACGCTCACCGCCCATCCATTTGACGAGTCCTCGGCCACTTTGAAGGGCGACCCCATTGCCATCGCTCAAGATGTTCATTACGAGGAAGGCAACTGGCGCGGCGTATTCGACTGTTCCCCGGAAGGCACGCTTCTCTATCAATCGGCCAGGGGCTCCCAAGGCTCGCAGTTACTCTGGTACGGACGCGATGGACGGCAACTGGGAAAACTCGCCGATGTGGATCGTTATTCGGAGTTGCGGCTCTCGCCTGACGGCCACAAGTTGGCGGTCTCAGTCGGCGATCCGGCAGCCAACCTCTGGGTCTACGATTTAGTGCGGGGCGTGCATGCGCGTTATACCTTTGCCGCCAAGACCGACCGCAACCCGGTCTGGTCGCCGGATGGCACTCAGATCGCCTTCTCCCGCGACCAGGACAATGGCAAGAGCGATATCTATGTCATCGGTTCCGACAGCGCTGGAACCGAGAAACCGTTGTTCGTGTCGCACACCTTGCAGCGGCCCAACGATTGGTCGCACGATGGCAAGTACCTGTTGTTCACGGAAACTGGACCGGGATTGGGAGTGTCCCTGCTGCCCACCTCGGGCGATATCACGCCGCAGAAATTTCTCCCACAACAGCTCAACACCATGGATGGCCAGTTTTCTCCTGACGACCACTGGGTCGCCTACACCTCGCAAGAATCGGGGCGCCTTGAGGTCTTCGTCACCCAGTTCCCCGGGGCGCGAGGCAAATGGCAGATTTCCACCAACGGCGGCAGTGAGCCGCGCTGGCGGCGGGATGGCAAGGCGCTGTTCTACTGGTCGCTCGACCAGACGTTCACCGAGGCTGACGTTGAAGCCAAGGGCACACAGTTTCAGGTGACTGCGCTTCATCCCCTGTTCAAGGCGCCCATGCCGTTGTTCCCCTTCCCGACCACCACCTGGGACGTCACCGCGAATGGCCAGCGCTTTATCGTGAACACCGCCAGTTCGTCAGGAGAACAGCCGCTGACGGTGGTGACCAATTGGACGGGAAGATTAAGTCGGAAGTGAGCCAGGGGAAAAGCCATAACTTCATGGACTCTAACTGTTTTGTCATCCTAGCCTGGCAGTGAGAGAGCTGTGAGGGGTCGACGGCCTCGAGCTGGTCCTCTCACACCTACTTCACTGTCAGGATAACCGCCGCCGTATGAGTAACTCCGCCACCGGTAGCTTTCACCGTCAGGGTCACCGTTTTTGCAGCGGTGCCCGCAGCTTTTGTCAGGGTTAACTTGCTGGTGCCGCTTCCGGGCGCTGCGGTGCTTTGCACACTGAAACTCCCGGTGACGCCCGTGGGCACTCCGGACACGGACAACGCCACCGCCGAGTTGAATCCGCCCTTGGCAGCAATGGTTACGGTAACTTGGGCCGCGGAAGTCGAGGTGCCCGAGGCGCTGCTTGGACTCGCCGTCAAGGTAAAGCCCCGAACATTCACCTTTAAGGTTGCGGTTCTTGCGACCCCGCCGCCGCTCGCGCTGACCACCGTGGAATATGTTCCCGGCGCGGCGTTGGACGCGGCCGTAAGCGTCAGCGTGCTGCTCGCCGACCCCGGCGTCTGCAGCGATTTGGGCGAGAGGGTGGCGGTAACTCCGCTGGGCAATCCCGCTACCGACAGCGAGACTAGACCGTTGAAACCTCCGCTGAGAATGACGCTCAAGTTTGCCGTGGTGCTTGCCCCCGTCAACACGGTTACGGAACCCGGTGAAGCGTTGAGTTGAAAGCTGGGGGGAATCAAACTGTCGCTCCAGTGGCTAACCAGGACATAGGCGTCCACCGAACCCAGCCCGGTGGCCAGATCATACCCGGCGCCGGCGTTATACCCCGTCACTCCAGCGACCGTGTTGTTGCCGCTGGTGATGTCATGGAACACGGCAGCGCCACCCGATCTTTGTTTCACGGCCAGCGTGTAGAAGGCCGGATTGGCATTCCCTTGTGGAACTCCGGCGCCTTGCACCACCAGCGCCATTAGTCCGGCAAGCGCCGGGGACGCTGCCGAAGTACCGCCCACCACCGACAAGCTGCCATTTACATAGATGAGATACCCGTCGTGTCCCGCCGAAGTGAGGGACACATCGGGCACATCGCGTTTGCCATCGGCGGGCACACCTACGCCGGTCTGCCAGGAAGGTTTCGCGTAAACCGTACTGACGCCGCCTCCCGTGGACCACAGTCCTGAGCTCCCGCTCTCATTCCAAGCCTTTTCGGGAATGTAACTGACCGCCGAGCCGCCGCCGGGTGTATTCATAGCTGCCCAGTAGAGAGCCGGGTTGGAGGTGTCGTTGAACTGGGTTCCGCCCACACAGACGCTATAGGGAGTGGAGCAAAGGCCGTTCACGCCGCGGCCTTTGATGGCCTTCTTGGCCGAGGAAGAGTCGCAGCCGGCGGCGCCGCTGTCTCCGGAGGAAACCAACACGGTGATTCCCTGCGCCGCTGCTTGTTGCCAAAGGCTCTTGATAAAATTGTTCCCGGCGGCGCCCAGCGCCTGCTCGCACAGGCCAAAGCTCATGCTCATGACCGGCGCCAGGTTGTGGTTGACGATGTACTGCGAGGAGAGATACGTCCCGTCACTGGAACTGGTCGAAGCGGAGACCACAAACTTGATGGCGGCTTTCTTCGCCACCGCGCCCGCCCACTGCACATCCAGATCGGCCTCGACTGCTTCATTCAACGACACGATTCCAGGATTTCTTCCATTGACGATGATCTGCGGGTCCTTCGCCGGCAAGCCGAAAGCGCTGCGAAACTGGCGCACATCGGAGAGATTGATATTGGTGCGCCCCACAATCGCCACGCTCTGTCCGCTGCCGTCCAGCGCTTGCTGGTAGAGCGGATTCAGGTTGTAGATAGTGGCAAAGTCCGCCGGCGCGAGATAGTGCAAACTGCCCGCGGTATACGCCGGGCTGGGTTGGCGAAGCGGGCGATGCATCGGCTCACTGCGAAAGTCGTGCAGGGAGACCACTCCGGCCACCACACTCGCCAAGGCCTGCGGTATCTCGGGATCGTTGACATTCGCGTGATGGACCTCCTGCCCCAGCTTGTAGGTGTGGATTCGGGTGTGGAACGTCGACTCCACCTGGGTAGCCGTCCCGCTGAAGGTGAGGGTGCGGCGGCTGGCGGGGACTTCCTCCACGTCCATGCCATGGATTTGCAGCCAGGCCGCCACTTGCGCCACATCGTTATCGGAGACGCCGAAGCGCTTGCCGTATTCACTGGGCGTGAGCCACTGCTGGTAGAGCGGCGACTCCGGGTCGTGTTGCGCCTCCACGAACTGCTCCAGGGCGGCTTGCTGGGTGGCGTCCGGCTGCAATACCAGAATCATCCGCTGCAGGCGGTAGCTCGCCGCGACCGCGCCGACATCGAACTTCGGCTGCGCCAGCGGGTGCCGGTTTCCGGTCAACACCACTCTTTGTTCGTCATCGATCGCACTCGCAATGCGGTCCTTGGGCCGCGCCGAGAGCAGGTCCGTCTGAGCTGTGACGACCGCACTCGGCAAAATGACGCTGAAAATTGTAAGGATTGCGAAGAAGAACGGCGCGAGTAGAACGGACGATTGGGGACGGGGACGCATCGGGCCTCCGGGAGCAGTTCCCACGGTTCATTGGGAGCTTCAGGCACTACTCTAGTGTGCTGCGAACGCGGGCTCCGAGTGACTGGAGTAACCCGGAGTAACCACGCGCCTGAACCGCGCGGGATCAGAAATCAGAAGGTGTTCATTCTGCAAGAAAGTGGGAAGGGAGGACAACTGCAGGAATGGACCATCGTAACTACTCGCTGGTGAAGTAGTCCACCGTCACCGGATTCTCGAACAAGGAGTAATCTCGAGTCACCACGGTGATCCCGCTCTCTGTCACGAAATACCGCTGGCGGTCGGCTTCCACATCGTAGCCGATGGAGGTTCCTTCCGGAATGTGCACGTCGCGATCGATGATGGCTCGCTGGATGCGGCAGTGCCGCCCCACGTTCACGTGGGAAAACAGAATGCTGGCGTCCACGTCGCTGTAGGAGTTCACCCGCACATCGGGAGACAGCACGCTGTTCTTCACCATGCCGCCGGAAACGATGCAGCCGGAAGCCACCAGAGAATCCACCGCGGTTCCCGTGCGTCCGGCTTCCGCAAACACGAACTTGGCGGGCGGATACTGCCGCTGGTGGGTGCGGATCGGCCAGTCCGAGTCATACAGATTGAACACCGGCGATACCGACACCAAGTCCATGTTGGCGTCGTAGAAGGCCTCCAGGGTCCCCACATCGCGCCAGTAGTGCGCTTCCTTCTTGTTCTCATCCACGAAGTCAAAGGCGTAGACGCGGTATTCGTCCACCATGCGGGGCAGGATGTCTTTGCCGAAATCGTGGCTGGAGTTCTCATCCTCGGCATCCTTCAGCAGCACGGGAATGAGCACGTCCGTGTTGAACAGGTAAACGCCCATGGAAGCTGAACACTTCTCCGGATTCCACGGCGAACGCAACTCGGTTTGCTGCGGCTTTTCCTGGAAGCCGGTTACCCGGGTGTCGCGGTCAATTTCCACCACGCCGAAACGATTTACCTCGCCCGGATCAATCTGGATGGTGGCCAGAGTCACGTCGGCCGTCGACTCCTCGTGCTGCTTGAGCATGCGGCCGTAATTCATCTTGTAGATGTGATCGCCGGAAAGAATCAGCACGTGCTTGGGCTGTTCCGAGCCGATGGAGTAGATGTTCTGATACACCGCGTCGGCGGTGCCCTGGTACCACTGCTCGCTCACCCGCTTCATGGGGGGCAGCACTTCGATGAACTCGCCCAGTTCGCGAGCCACGATGTTCCAGCCTTCGCGGACGTGGCGGTTGAGAGACAGCGCCTTGTACTGGGTCAGAATGTAAACCCGCCGCAGGTCAGAGTTGATGCAGTTGGAGAGCGTGATGTCAATGATGCGGTAGATGCCGCCAAAGGTGACGGCCGGCTTGGCCCGGTCGCGAGTCAGGGGATAGAGGCGCTCACCTGCCCCTCCGGCCAAAAGGACTCCCAGCGTATCTTTCATCGCGCTCGTAGTGCAGTGTGATTTGCGGGCCCAGGAAGCGTGAAAAAAGATACTAGCACAGGGTACAGAGCGCTCAGGGATGCCAGCGTAGCGCCGCCGGCACCTGGCCGGCTGTCCGCAGGGCAACTTGCCCTCCGGCCGGCAGGCGCGCCGCCTGCCCCTTCGACTACGCTTAGGGCAAGCTCCCAGCCGCCGGGGCGGCGGCGCTACTCATTTGTCGCTGAGGCGGAAGTCTACCGAGATTTGGGTGTGGACCTCGGCGGGGTGGCCGTCCACCAGATACGGCAGGTAACGCCAATTCGCAACCGCTGTCTTGGTTGCCGATACCAGCAAGGGATGCCCGCTAATGGGCTGGAGCCCACTCACCCGTCCATACTTGTCAATCATGGCCACGAGAACAACGGTACCCTGAATCTTGGCGGCGCGGGCCTGCGACGGATACTTGGGGGTCTGCTTCGACTTTAAGTACCCTTTCATGACGGCTTCCGGCACGGCCACCACAGCCGGCTTCTGGTGGGCTGAATCTGCGGCTGAGACGACAAAAGTCGGTGGATTGGAATGCGATTCGGCCTTGGCCGGCGGTGTCTCCGCCGACGGCACCGGCTCGGAAGCTGGGTTCTCACCTGCCGGTAAAGCAGAAGTGTGCTTGCCTGAAGCCGCCGCGACCTCAGCCGACTGCTGCGGGTCAGGACGGGTCTCAAAGGAACCCGGCGTTACGTAATGGTGCAGCAGCAATCCAGCAACCAGCAGGGCCGCAATCGAGGCCCCTGCCTTTGTGGCAAAAGCCGGCTTCTTCAAGTCGGTCCACAGCTTTTCGGCGCCAAGCGCGAGTTCGCGCGCTCCAGCCCGATAGTAGTGCTCAGCCTCGGCGCCGGCCTTACGGATCGCCCGCCACGCCCGATCCGGAGAACGCTCCGCCGGCTTTGCCGCGGCGGTCACGACGCCGGGCGCCGCAGGCCGGGTTGCCGGGGCAGCCTCAGAGAGTTGTGGGCGCGGGTACCGGTCTGTGCCGCTCGCTAGTCTAATGCGTTCTGCTGGCGGCGGCAGCTTGGCAGACTCGTCTGTGATAACGGTAAGCCCCCGGCTCCGCAGAATCTTGATCGCCTCCCTGGACACCTGACGGCTGTCGTCCTGGGCCAGGGCTCGAAGCTCCCTCTCGGCCAGGGCAGCGATTCCCGAATGACGGCTATCGAGGAACTTGGCAATCTGCTTCACCGCTTCCCGCTTCACCCCGGGATAAGGGCTGCGAATCGCTTCCATCAACTCGGAGGGGAGCGCCGGCGAGGGGTTCTGGGCGATGACCAGCGTGCCTTGTTCTTTGTAGCTCCAGAGGCTCGGGGTCTGATTCACGTTCTGCTGCATCAGTTGGTGGTAGACGTAATCGCTGAGTTCGCGCACGCTGATATAGCCGTCGTGATCGAGATCGGCGTTTCCCGTCTTCAGCCCTTCCACCAGATATCGGGTGAAGATCGAAGTATCCGTGGTTACGCTCCCGGATGTGATCAGGCGGCTTCCGTCCCAGGCGTACTGAGTGGCATCGGTAGCGGTCAGCACCCACCGGCCATGGCCGTTGCCTTCAAACGCCAACTTCGTCCCCGCGCTGGCTCCCACCACTCCCTTCGCGCCACGAACAAAGGCGCCGCTATGGCAGCAATCCAGGATGAGCACGACTCGCTGCGACCGGCTGCGATCCATCGCGCTGGCCACAAATTCGGCCGCGAGCGCGGAAGAGCGCGGAACATCCCAGTCCGTGTCCTTGAGGGCCAGATAAAGCTGTCCTTCTTCATCCAGCAAGCCGTGACCGGAGAAGTAAAGCACCAGCAGGTCGTCGATCGCCTTGTCGGCAAAGAAGCGCTCCACGGCCCGGCACACCGGGCTTTGCGACTCATCAATCAGCCGCGTTACCTGATCGAAATTGCCGATACCCGGATCCTTCAACAGGTCGCCCAGATCGCGGACGTCCTCCGCCGGCGCCGTCAGCGCACCGAAGCGGGCGTCGGTATACGTCGTATTGCCGATAACCAGTGCTAGTTTGCGACTCATGGCGCAGCCTCATTAGCACTCGCGAATCCAGGCCGTGAGCATGACTCGAAGCAGCCGGCTCAGGCCGTCTTTCCCAAAGCGCCCGTCAGTTTTCCCACCAGTTGATCAATGTCGGAAGAAGAGGTCACTCCTGGGGAATATTCCACTTCCACGGAATTGCCCTGCACCTGAAGTTTCAGCTTCACACTGCGGTTGGAGCCCCGCATAAGCCAATCCTGCAGGAACTCAATCAGCCTGGGCAGCATCGCCGGCAGCAGGACCACGGCCAGCGACCCCAAAGTCAGCACCTCGACCCCCTTGGCCCCCGCCGGGACGGGACCCCCTTTGACCGGCTCCACCGACTCGACCTCCAGCTCTGAAAGGTCGCGGCGGAGATGCCGTACTATCTGGTCGAGTTCCTCCGGGTCCATGTCGCTCTGCGGATCCACCTGCAAGTACAGCGTAGAAGTTGTCTGATCGGACGTCATTGACGCACCCCGGGAGCCAAACCCCAACAACAGCAGTGCAACCCGGCTGCCACGGTGATCTTTGTTCCTAAGCGTGCAACCGTGGGTTACGAAACACCCTCGTCAGGGTAAGTGCTTGAATCCAAGGGCCATCCTTTACAGGTATCGAAGCAGGAGCCGAGGCAACACATAGCAAAGACTAACCAAATGGCTAGGCACTATCCGATCGTTTGGCTCAGCACATCGTGCGTGTCAGATTCCGCCGGGCGAGTCGGGTCCGGAGAAAGTAAAGCGACAATGCGGCAAAAGCCGCCAGCTCTTTGCGGTTTACTCGAGGGGCACAACCCAGATGTCCCACTGAAATCCCCCTTCCTTATAGGAGAATAAGCCATGCCCTCCGTGCGAATGGACAAGTGGCTTTGGGCCGCCAGATTCTTCAAGACGCGAGCCTTAGCGGCACGAGCCTGTGATCTCGGCAGGATTCAATCCAACGGGCAGCCCGCCAAGCCCGCGCGCGAGGTTCGGATGGGAGACATGCTGCGGGTGACCAACGACGGCGGCGATTTTCAGGTGGAAGTCCTGCTGCTCAGCGAGGTGCGCGGCCCGGCTTCGGTGGCGCAAACCCTCTACCGCGAGACAGAGGCGAGCCGGGAGCTGCGCCTGAAAGTGGCCGCGGAGCGGAAGGCGATGATGCAGTTCGAACAATTACCCGCAGGCAGACCATCCAAACGCGATCGCCGGAGAATCATCCAGTTCCGGGGAAGAGCCTGACCGGCGAACGAGAGCCACCCCGGAGTGATTTCAGGAGGCTCAGACCTGGCCATTACTTCCGGATCGCCGATGACTCGGCCCGGAGCCAGCTCGATTTCAACCCACCGCTACTGGGTGACCGGCTCAGAGTAGCGATTTTGCCGAGGCAAAAGCTGCTTCAGTGGACCGCTAGCGGGGCGAGGGCGCGAGTGAGGACCGCGCCGCTGTCATCCAGCACCGAGATCTCACCCTGAACCCGGGCGCGGCCTCGGAAGACCTGGCTATTGGGCAGAGAAAATGTAATCAAGGTTCGGTTCGAGGTGCAGCCCGTGAATTGGCGCAGTTCTGGGGGAAAGTCAGTGTCAGTGCCGCTCAAGCGCAGGACCACCTCCACCGAGCCGCTCAGATTTTGGCAGTGCAACGGGACCAGCACTTGCAGTTGCCCGATGCCGCTTCTTGCGCTGGGCAAACCAGCGTGCACCACGATGGGCGCATTCCCTCCTGGGGAAGCATAACGATCCGGCCACAGGCGATCGTATTCCTTGCCTGCCGCCGCATAGACTTTCTGCAGCCTGTCATCGCGGTCGTCCCAGCGGGGATGCGAGGAGTCCAGAAACTTGCCGTCAAACCGTCCGGGCTGGGCCTGGAACACGTGGTACAGTGCGGGCACGAAATCGGGATGAAATCCGGCGCGCGCCATCAACATCAGGCCCTCGGCATCGGCTTCCAGTTCCATCGCTTGGCAGAAACGGGCAAGCCGGCCAGCAGAGTCTCTGCTATCCACCCAGGACCCTGCGATCCCGCCAACATCGCCGAGCACGATTTGTGAAGCTCCCCCTTCTTCCAACAACTTCTGGAACAAGTATCGCCGCGCCCAGTCTCGGCGCATGACATGGGAGATTTCATGGGAGAGGGCCGCTGCCCAGAGGCCGGTGTGCGATCCCAGGATATGAGCGAGCCCCTGGTCGACGAAAATGGTTCCGTCCGGAGACGAGAACACATTGCCCGCGTCCGTGGCGATGCGCAGTTCCCAGGCGAACTTCGCGCTGCCCGCAGGGAGTTGCTTCAGCAGCCTCTCCAGGACTTCCCTGCCGACCGCATACCGGCCCAAGGCTGGTTCAGTGTGGGGAAGTATCAGGGACCGAACCCGGGCGGCGAATAGCGCATCCGCGGCAAAGCTGGGTGGAACTCTCTCAGGAGGCAGAATCTGCTGCGCCGGGGCGAGGTTTGCCCGGAACACGCATAGCAGCGCAACTAAAACCAAGCTCGGAGCTTTGCCGCTCACTCCTGACATGCGCCACTCCTGCACTAGCATGCCCGCAGCTATTTGCTCGACCCGGCGGAATCGCGGTCCACGGCGATACTGCCAGTCTCTAATGGAAATGTAACACAAGTCCTCCTGGTAACTTTGTGACGGACGATGTTGGAGTTTTCCTTAGAGAGACGACCGCCTTCTTGCGACAATACCGAACGCCTCGGTGTCCCGCCGGCGCCGCCGCGAAGCATCAGCAGAGGCTTCCAACTCTGAGGCTCTCATTGACTTGCCTAAGCTTCCGAAATAGCATTCTTGTGCGTGATCGGCCAAACTATCTCGCACTATCACATCGTCGAGAAACTCGGCGGCGGCGGGATGGGCATTGTCTACAAGGCCGAGGACTTGAAGCTCGGCCGGTTTGTCGCGCTCAAGTTCCTGCCCGATGAGGTGGCCCGGGATCAGCAAGCGCTCAGCCGCTTTCAACGCGAGGCCAAAGCTGCCTCCGCGCTGAGTCATCCGAACATTTGCACGATCCACGAGATTGACGAGCAGAACGGTCAGGCGTTTATCGTCATGGAGTATCTGGACGGGATAACGCTGAAGCACCGCATCGCGGGCCGTCCATTGGACACCGAATTAATTCTTTCGTTGGCCATCGAAATTGCCGACGCGCTCGACGCCGCGCACGTCGAAGGGATCGTGCATCGCGATATCAAGCCCGGGAACATCTTCGTCACCAAACGCGGTCACGCCAAGATTCTGGACTTCGGCCTGGCGAAGTTTACGCCTTCCACCAGCTTGTCCAAGATGGCATCGGCCAACACTGAGACAGGCCCGGTCGACGAACCGCACCTTACCAGCCCCGGCTCAGCACTAGGTACCGTCGCCTACATGTCGCCCGAACAGGCCAAGGGAAAGGAACTGGATGCACGGACCGATCTCTTCTCCTTCGGTGCGGTCTTGTACGAGATGGCAACCGGAACCCTGCCGTTTCATGGCGAGACCCCAGCGCTTATCTACAAGGGGATACTCGATTCCGACCCACCGCCGGTAATTCGCTTCAACCGTGATATCCCCCCCAAACTGGAAGACATTATCAGCCGGGCCCTCGAAAAAGATCGCGAACTCCGCTATCAGAGCGCGGCGGAAATGCGCTCTGAGCTGATGAGGCTGAAGCGCGATTCAGGGACCGGGCGAGCGGCGGCGGTCAGTTCGGACACGGTGCCGATCGTGCGGGAGAGCGACTCTCAAGCCACCCAACCTCCTTCACCAGCGTCCGGTATTTCGCCGGACGTAGCGGGAGCGTCGTCGCCGAGGGTCGCGACGGCAGCGCAGGGTCCCGCAGCGGGCCGGAAGCTCGGGAACCTCTGGAAGACACTGGTCCCGGTTGCGCTGGTCGCGGCCCTTATCGCTGCCACCCTCTACTATCGCTCGCGCTCCGCGCCCCAGCCCACCGCCCTGACCGAAAAGGACACCATCGTCCTCATCGACTTCGCCAACTCTACCGGTGACCCGGTCTTCGACGGCACCCTCAAGCAAGCCCTGGCCGTCGATCTGGGACAATCGCCCTTCCTCAACATTCTCTCCGACCGCAAGGTTGGCGCAACCCTCAAGTTGATGGGCCGTGCGCCCAACGAGCGTGTTACTGCTGACGTGGCTAAGGAGCTCTGCGTGCGCACCGGCAGCAAAGCCATCTTGAGCGGTTCTATTTCGAGCCTGGGCACACAGTACGTGATTGGCCTGGAAGCCGTAGCGTGCAGCACCGGGGACACGCTGGCCCACGAGCGCGCCGAAGCTGCCAGGAAGGAAGGTGTGCTGAAGGCCCTCGACAGCGCCGCCGCCACCATGCGTGCGCGGCTGGGCGAATCGCTGGCCTCGGTGCAGACGTTCGACGTCCCGGTCGAAGCTACTACGCCCTCGCTCGAAGCCCTTAAGGCCTACAGCATGGGCATCACCACTGGCCACACCAAAGGCGACGCTGAAGCCATTCCGTTCCTGCAGCGGGCCATCGAACTCGATCCCAGCTTCGCCATCGCCTATGCCGCTCTGGCCGTGGAGTACGGCAACCTTGGACAACCTACTCTCGCCGCAGAAAATGCGCGCAAGGCTTATGACTTGCGCGACCGGGTCAGCGATCGCGAAAGGTACCGTATCTCCGCCCGCTATTTTCAGGATGTCACCGGTGAGGTGGAAAAGGCCTCGGAAGCTTACCAACTATGGACGAAAAGCTATCCGCGAG
>Ga0326726_10005187_pt1 | contig 11822 bp, 11 predicted proteins | sample MHFenrmetagenome_2_FD_207603 | JGI IMG/M metagenome (GOLD analysis project Ga0326726, IMG submission 207603) | Lab enriched peat soil microbial communities from Michigan Hollow, Ithaca, NY, United States - MHF15MN | ecosystem: Environmental > Terrestrial > Soil > Wetlands > Peat | place: USA...
GAACGCGCTCGTCTCGCGCACGACATCCGCCGCATTCGACCGGAACACGTTTGCATCGACTAGTTCAAAGGTACTGAGCCCGTGTACCTGAGGATGTAGAGCCCGCCTGTAAAGCGGTCGTTCGCGTAGATCAGCCCGTGCTCGTCGACGATGGCGTGGTTGATCTGCGCGCTGCGCACCGGGGTCCGCGGCGGCGGCGCAGGAGTGTAGTGGCCGATCTCCTCGAGGTGCGGCGGCGCGTCCGGCACGCCGGCCGGACCGTCGGCGATGTGGAAGATGCGCACGCCGCCGTTGAACCAGCTCGCCACGGTCGTGTTCTTCAAGTTTGCGGACGTCGTGCTGGGAAAATTCGGGTGCAGGTTATGCGCACCGAATCGCCCGCCGGCCCGGCAGCGCCCGCCGTCGTCGGCGTGCAGCGGCGCCGTATCGATAATGACGGGATGCGATTCGGCTCGAATGTCCACGAGCCAGACCAGCTTGGGCATGTCCTCGCAGTTGTCCCGTACCGCTTCGTCCGACGCGAGCGCGAGGCCACGGCCGAAGATGGGCTGAAACGTGTGCGTCCATGCAGTGTACGGCGGCGAGAACGTCGCCTGGCCCACCACACTGGGACTGAAGTTACGCGCGCGGCCTGCTCTCACGCCCGCGAGCCCTGAAATATCGAGGATGAGCGCGCCGCCGTCGATGTAGCCGACGTAGGCGCGATCGGGACGCTCGGGCCAGACTTCGATCTGGTGCGGCCGGTACCCCGCGTCGAACTTCTCGTGGCGCGGCGGCAGGCAACCCGGCAGGCACGCGTCGCCCTTGCGCGTGCCCGGATACCACCAGCGGCCCACTTCCTTCGGACGCCGCGGATCCCTCAGGTCCACGACCACGTAGATCTGATCGTCGTTCGGATTGGTGGGATCGAAGTCCGACATGCCCGTCGTGATGTGCGCGAACTCGCCGTCGACGAACCACAGACAGTGGATGCCGCGCGAGCTGATGCCTGAGGTGTCGAAAAATGAGAGCGAGAGATCCTGCAGCGTCTTCGCCTTCTCGATACGCTCGACGTTCGACACGTCCAGGGCCCACATCCCCGCGAGGTGTTGTCCCTTCTGGAGCGTCTGATTGGCCACGGCCAGCACGTTGCCGCTCAGGCCGAGCGAGTTGCAGCGCGTCGTGCCGGGCGCCGGAGACGGGAGCTGATTGATCAGCACCGGACGCTCCGGACGCGTGACATCAACGACACTCAGACAGGTCTTCTGTCCCTCGTGGGCGAGGTAGAGGATGCGGCGGCCGTCCGGCCACTGCTGAATGGCGAGCCCTTCGCCACCGTCGCCGTTGCCGTTCAAGTCGTGGTGCCCAACGAGCACGACGTTCGTCGCGTCCGCTCCAGTCTGTGCGTGAACGGGCAGAGCCACACGCGCGGCGAGCCGGAGCGCAACGGCGGCCGTTATCAGTGACAGGGAGACACGTCTCACGGTCTTAGTGCTGATCCGCATCGCGACCTCCCTGGCAGGACTTTGCACCCGTGCAAAAGCGCACATGGCCCGCCGTGGAACGGATGATACGGTAATCGTGATGTCCGTGAAACGCACCCTGCTCTCGACAGTTGTAATGGACGCTGTCGGTCTGCTATTGCTGCTCTCAGCGGGCTGCGCCAGCGTCACGCCGGATAAGCCGGTCTCTCAGCCCCCTGCTGCCGCGGCGCAACCGGCCTCGAGCCCCACGCCCCCCACGCCCGAGCCCAAGGCTGCCCCACCGGTCGTGCGGACGGCGGCACCGACGGCGCGAACATCGCGGCCTGCTGCCTCGCCCGTTGCCGCACCGGCTGCCCGCGCGGCGCCCGTGACGCTGGACTTGAATGCGCTGGAGGAGCGGCTCAAGAACACGAAGGCCATCGGTCTCTTTACCAAGATTTCGCTCAAGAACAAGGTCGACGACTTGCTGGACCAGGTGCGCGTGTACCACGGGGGCAAGACCACACTCACCGTGACCGAGCTGCGGCGGTCCTACGACCTACTGATGATGAAGGTGCTCTCGCTGCTGCAGGACGACGACCAGAACCTCGCAACGACCATCGTCGCCTCGCGCGAGGCGATCTGGGCCTTGCTCGCGGACCCAAAGAAATTCGCCGCGCTCCAAAGCTGACCAGGAGAACCCATGAACAAATGCGCAACAGTACTCGCTCAGTCGCTTTTCGTGGCAGCGCTCGCCGCGGTGGCGTCCGTCGCTGCAGACGATGAAGCGCTCAAGAAGGACCTGACGGCCGTGATCGCGCTTCAGGGATTGCCGTGTGGGCAGGTCGTCGCCGTCACGGTGCAGGCCGAGAACGACTACGCCGCCTCGTGCAAAGACGGACACAAGTATCGCGTGTACCAGAATGCTGCGGGGCGGGTGGTTGTCGAGGAGCGGAAGTAGCTAGCGCGCGCGGGAGTAGAGCGCTCTGATCTTCGCGAGATCGGCCTCAGACATGCCAGAGACGTGCGCGATGTCGTCTCTGGACTTCAGCAGACGCCGGTAACGGCTGAAGTACTGGACGAAGTCGCCGCCGTACTGGAAGGAGTACATGATGTCGCGGAAGTCCGCGGTGTGCTCGAGGCCGAATGCGTGTCCGAGTTCGTGCACACACGTGAGGTAGACGACCGTGTCGCGAAACAATGTGTCGGACGAGGCGCGCGCGTCGATGTCGGGTCCGAGCGACGCGGTATCCGGGCGGATGTAGACAGCCGCGCCCGCCTGCCCGTCGACCTGTAATGAGCGCATCTCGCCGTACTGTCCGCTCTGCGGGCCCGCCCAATACAGTCGAACGCGGGCGGAGGCCTCCGGCGCCTGCGTCAACCGCAGCGCCGACCCGGCCGCGCGCTGCCATGCATCCAACGCCCATTGGGCAAGCTGCCGGTCGGCCGGTTTGTAGCGCTCGCGCTGGTCGCCTGCGCCGATGAAGGTGCCGATCGGGCCGGACGCATCAAGAACACGCGGTCCCCTCGTTTGGGCGGTGATCCCCGCACACGCCAGCGCCAGGCAGACGACGATCAGCCATGGATGATGGATTTTTTCGACCACAGCCGTATTGGCATGGCACGGTACTTCCGATAGACAGGCCATGCAAGAGCTCATCGACGCAACGGACCTGCCGGTGGTGGTTGTCGTAGATCGCCGACACCAGCCGGATCGACGGGGCTGGTGGCGTGGGGGGCGGCGCAATGCGGACTGGATGAGCCGGCCCATCGGCGCGTGGCGGCATCTCGAAGGGCGTCTGGCACCGTGGCGTCAGTGGATCGCGAAATTGCCCCTGCAGGGGCCTTCCGCCTCCCGGCAGGTTCGGCAGTGATTCTCCGCCAGGTCATCGGTCTCGCCGCGCTCTCGATCAGCACGATCGTGCCCCTCGTCGCAGCTCGCGCCATCCTTGGCGCGATCATCAGACTCTTCCTGGAAACCGCCGCCAAGGACTAAGTCGTTTTCGCTCGCGCTTCCTTGCGCATTTTGGTCGGGGTCTTCATGGCCACCGCGAGCAGGGTGACCCGCTCGCCAGGCTGGACAGGCTCCCGTCCGTGCACGAGGCCCTGCGACTCCGCCGCAACGGCGCTGCCCGGAGTGAGCTCGTAGCGTTCGACCGATCCATCGGGCCGGTAGGCCAGGAACGCGGAACGCCTGCGGGATCCGCGCGGAACCCGGTGACTCAAACAGATGAACACGTTCGCGTCGTCTTCCTCATCGTCCGGGTGCGGCCAGAAATAGTCGCCGGGCCGGGTGTAGAAGACGTACCGCACTTCATAGCTGGGTATCAGGTTCTTTCGAAGGCTCCTTTGAACCAGCGCCGTCAATCGCGGATCGAGTCCAAGCATGCGGCCGGCGCGCCCGGGCCGGAGCCCGCTTGCAGCTCGGCCCTGGCGGCGTCCGGCCGCTGCCTCACGATTCAGGATTCTCAGGGCGCGGCGGTCCAGCCAGTCGACTCGAAATGTCCCCACTTTTGACGGCAGCAACGCGGCGAAGACTCGGACAACCGTCGTCCACGCCGCTCGCAGGATTGGATCGCGCGGAACGGCGCAGTCGGCCGCGATCCCGCCGCACGCGTACGCCAAGAGCACACTGAGCGGGTCATACTTCTCTCCGGCCGGGAACGGGCCCGCGGCGCGTGCGCGCAGCTCGCGGGTCAGAAATGTCGCGAGTCGCGCTCCCGAGCGCGCCCACTCAGGCGCGCGAGTCGTCCGGAGCTGGCTGCCGAAGAGGCGCGACCGGGCGCGAGCGAGGCTTCGTCGGGGATCGCGCGCGCGGGAGAGGTCCTCGAGGTTGATGTCGGGCCGAGGGAAATGGAAGGCAAGGTTCGCAGCGAAGCAGATCAGATCGAACAGTCGCCGCTCACGACCTCGGATCTTGACGCGGACGCTCGCGACAGCCGGACGAAAGCGTTTGTCGACCCGGATGCCCATGGTGGAGGCGAGGCGCGCCGGCGGCGGCGCCGCACGCCTCGCGAGACTCAGCGACGTGCGTTGAGCTGGCGCTTACGACGCGGGACCCAGCATTCCGCCTCGGACCTTGTCGGCTTCCGACTTCTTGGCGTGCAGATCCTTCGTCACGGGCTTCGCGGCGCCCTTCCTGCCGGTCGTCGTCTTCGCTTGGGCCATATCTCCTCCTTCGGTCTCGCTCCGGCTCGACCTGGACGGCGATAGCCTAACACAGCGCCGGCCCCTTTTTCCTTGCGCGGCTGACCTTCGCCGATGGATAGTGTCCGCTTTCAAAGGATGGAGGGATCCATGCTGCGTACCGTGATCACTGCGATGCTTCTCGCCGGTGTCCCCGCCTCGACGCTCGCCCAGCAGGCACTGGAGAGCGACCAGCTCCCCAGCAACTACACGCTGTCCTCGAATTCTCATCTGACCACGTCGCTTGCCGCCGCCGGCGGCGGCGTCCTGGGACGACGATCGAACGGGGCGCTCCTGGGCGTCGATTCGCTGCCGAACTGGAGCAGCTACTTCTACGACCCTGGCTTCGACTCCAACGGCTTCACGCAGTTCGCATGGCCGTACACGATGGTCGGCAGCTCGCCGCTCAACAGCGATGGCAACTGGGGCCGCGACGGCCGCACGACGAACATCAATGCTCCGATCATCCCGGTGAACATCGACCTCCGGAACTTCGACGGGTCGCCACGCTTCCTGAACGGCATTCGGTTGTTCCTCGACGCCACGCAGTACGTGACGCCGGTTCTCAAATCACCGGTGTTTGCCAACAGCTGGTTCACGTCCAGCGACCGGCCGACGCAAATCACCGACGCCGTTCAGCGGGCCGAGTTCTTCAGGCAGGCCGACGATGACTGGCACACGATGCTGCGTCCGCGGGTCCTGCCGGCGCGCACGATGGTGCTCATCCGCGGCACCTACCAATTCGCTCTCAAGCCGGATGGGACGTTGAGGTACGTGCTGGTCGACCTGGGAACATTCGTCAACAAGTTATTCCCTCCGACCGAGACCGACACGACCACGATCATGGGCGCCGTCGAGAATGCCGGCGAGATCAAGACCACCGATTTTTCGACATTTCTCTTTCCCGACACGTACCTCTTTGACGGTCCCGACTGCTGCATTCTCGGTTTCCACAGCTACGATCTGGAACCCGGAAGCGGCGCGAACGGCTGGCGCGAGAAACGCTACGTGATGAACTACTCGAGCTGGATCTCGCCGGGCATCTTCAGTGGCGGCTTCCAGGATGTGACGGCGCTCAGCCACGAGGTGGCCGAGGCGTTCAACGATCCATTCACGAACAACTTCACGCCCTGGTGGCTCGCGCCCTTCGGGCTCTGCCAGAACAATCTGGAAACCGGTGACGTGATCGAGGGGATGGCGAATGCGACATTCCCGATCACGCTCAACGGCTTTACGTATCACCCCCAGAACGAGGCGTTGCTGCCCTGGTTTGCCGGCGTGTCGCCGTCGCCCGCGATCGGCCACGCCTACAGCTACCCTGACACGACGGTCCTGACCTCGCCGGCCGTGTCGCAGAACCCGGGCTGCACTCCGCCGAAGCCGTAGCACTCCAGGAGCCTCGGGCGGCCGACATCCGATGTCGGCCGCCCGGGTGTGAAGCCGACCGCCATCGATCGCGAGCCGTCGCGCAGTCGAGGACACGCATGCAGAACAAATCGCCCAGAGTGGTCGGACGACGCGCGCTCCTGAAGGGAACCGCCATGTTGGCGGTGGCGGCGACCGCGCGCGCGCAGGGCCAGGCGCCTGCGGAACCGGCGACGACGCTGGAGGACGTGCCGCTCGGTCCGTCGGTGACGATTACGGTGGAGCGTCGCGGCGACATCGTGCTCGTCGGCCTCAACCGCCCGTCCATCCAGAACCGGATCGATCCGCCGACGCGGATCAGGCTGGCGGAAACCTTCTACCAGTACGAGCACGACCCGTCGCTGCGCGCGCTCGTCCTGTTCGGCCATGGGGACCACTTCTCGCGCGGGATCGATGTCGACGCGTCGCAGGCGGGCATCATCAGCGGGCAACGCGCGACGGGTACGGCGCCGACGCTCGACGTGCTCGGCAATGCGCAGCCGCACCGGTCGAAGCCGGTCGTCGTTGTCGTGCACGGCGACACGTGGAATCTCGGCCACGAGATCTACCTCGCGTGCGAGATCCGCATCGCCGCGGCGAACACGCGGTTCGGGCAGGACGAGAACACGCACGGCCGGTTTCCCGGTGGCGGCGCGACGGTGCGTTTCGTGCGCGAGGCGGGCTGGGGCAATGCGATGCGCTACATGCTGACCGGCGATCACTGGACCGCGGAGGAATCGTTCCGGATGGGCATCACGCAGCAGATCGCGGCGACGCCTCAGGCCGCGCTCGAGGCCGGCATCACGATGGCGCGCAAGATCGCGGCGTGCGCTCCCTTATCAATCAAAGCCACGATGACGTCCGCCCATCAGGTCATCGATCCGGTGGAAGCCGACGCGCTGTCGAAACTCGGCGCGCAGTACGCCGCGCTCTACCGAACCGGAGACTTCGTCGAAGGCAGACGTGCGGAAGCCGAAGGCCGGCCGCCTCAGTACAAGGGAAAGTGATGACCACGACAATTCGAAGCACCGTCGCGAGAGCCACCGCCGCCCTTGCGCTGATCGCGAGCGTCACTACCCTGCTGGCGCAGTCCACGCCGGGGGTGATCTCCGGCCCGGTCGGTCCGAGCCCGTACGACATCGTCCGCGGCTGGCACAAGCCGAACTCCGCGCCCGGCTTCACCTTCGGCGGAAACTCCGGCGTCTTCGCCGAATCACCCAACCGCATCTTCGTCGCGCAGCGCGGCGAGTACCGCCTGCCCAACCCGGTGCCGCCGGGATTCGCGGGCTTCGCAGGATCGATTGGCGTCAACGTGCTGAGCGCCACCGCCGGCCGAGTCTGGCAGAACTGCCTCTATACGCTCGACGCGAACGGCAACGTCAAGGAGCGGTGGACGCAGTGGGACTCGCTGTGCGAGGGATCGTCCGGCCCCGGGCCGCATCGGCTGCGCATCAGCCCGTACGATCCCGAACATCGCGTCTGGGTCGTCAACGAAACGTTCAGCACGATCTACGTCTTCTCGAATGACGGCAGCAAGCTGCTGAAGACGCTCGGCGAGAAGAACGTGCAGGGCACGGACGGCAAACACTTCGGCAAGCCGCAGGACGTCGCGTTTCTGCCCGACGGCAGGATTCTCATCGCCGACGGCCTGGACAATCACCGCGTGATGATTCTCGACAAGGAGATGAACTACATCTCCGAGTTCGGCGGCCCGGGCAAGGGTCCGGGCCAATTCAGCGGCGTGCACGCGATCGCCGTCGGTCCGGAGGGGCGGATCTTCGCGCTCGATCGATCCGGCAACCGCATCAACGTCTTCAAGACGACGGCCGATCCCGCCAAAGTCGACTTCGTCGAAGCCTTCCCCGGCTTCTCGCTGCCGCTGGACCTCATCGTCAACGACGACAGTCTCTGGATGACCGACCTCAACCCGCTCCGGTTCACCAAGCTCGACTTCCACGGGAACCATCTCTACACGTGGATGGTCCCGAAGGAACTGCCGGATGGGTACCTCGAGGTGCACACGTTCACCGTCGACGCGAACGGCATTCTCTACGGCGGGGACAATCAGTACGGACGCACGCAGAAGTTCGTGCCGAAGCCGGGCGCGGATCCGAAGCAGCTCATCCGTCCGCCGTGGTCGGCCCGGTCTACTCGCTGAGCGACTAAAGCTACGTGTCGGTTACTTTTTGAGCACCGGGTGCACCCAGCCGGCGGTGAGAATGCCCGGCGACGGGCGGAAGCTCAAGTAGTCCACGTGTTCGGGAATGTCGAGCCATCCGTGCACGACGCCGGCCGGAACGATGATGATATCCCCCGCCTTCACGACCTTCTTCACGACGTCGTACGCCACGCCGCCGCAGGTCGGCCCGTTCAGATCCGGCGAGAGATTGTGCCGTCCGTTGACGATGTAGCCGTCCGTGAACATCGTGCCGCTGCCGGAAACGATGTAATAGCCTTCGGTCTGTGAGTCGTGCGTGATACCGCCGGCAGATCCGCCGGCCGGCGCCGTGGCCATCTGACGGCCACACGGCGTTGGTGCTGGAGCATTGCCCCGGCCGGCTGCGGGCGCCGCGCCACGCGCGGCCCCGGCCACGGGCAGCATGACGCCGTCCACCGTCTTCGTGCGGTGGACGATGCCGATGCTGAAGTTCTCGTGGCCGATGTCGACGGTCCTGACGTTCCGATCGGTGCCCTGTCCCTGGTGGTTGACGAGGTCGATTTCTTCTTTCGTGAGGTAGGTGGCGGTCAGCGGCTTCTGCGTCCCCTGAGTCATGACGACGACGGGAATGAGCACGACGGCGATCGCGACGGCACTGAATACGACCTTGCGCATACGCATCCTCCTGAGAAAGCCACGGTGACTATAGCCCGAGTTGGCGTCACGCCAGCGCGTAGAACAGGTCCACGTACGATCGGACCGCGCCATCCATGCCGGCAACCTTCGGGTTGGCGGACTCGATGAGCCAGTACTCATCCGGCGCATGCGCGCCGTCTCCGTGGCCGAGCCCGAACTGCCCCGCGGGCAGCTTGAGAGGCGCGCCCGTGAAGGTCACTCCCGGCCACGATCCCGCGAGTCGCGGCCAAAGCAGCGGATCGATCCCGGCCTTCTGGTACGTCGTCACCATCGCCTTTACGAGCTGCGAGTCCGCCGGCGTTTCGGTCGGGTCGTATCCGCCGGTCATGTTCACCTCGACGTCTCCGAAGCCACGCTTCGCAAGGTGATCCTTGAGCAGCTGCAGCGTGCCCTTGGCCGTCATGTCGGGCACCAGCCGCACATCGATCTTCGCGATCGCGCGGTTGGGCAGGATCGTCTTCCCTCCGGGACCGGTATAGCCGCCGACCAACCCTTCGATGTTGATGGTCGGCTGCGACACGAGGCGGACGAGGGAGTCGCGCCACGATTCGTCACCGTACCAGCGCGAGACGCTCAGCGCTTTCTTGGCCGCGGCTTCGTCGCGACGGGGAATCGCCCGATCCAGAATCTCCTTGAGCTGCGGGCTCAGCGGACGCACCTTGTCGAAGAAGCCCTCGACGGCGGGCGTGTGACCGTCAGCCTTGACCAGCGTGTTGAGCGCCTGCACGAGATGCCACGCCGGGCTGTCGAGCTGCGCTTCGTAGCTGGAATGGACGTCCTTCGTCGGTCCGCGGCCCCATTTCGCGCCCGATGACACGATCTCGAGCTCGACAATCCCCTTGGATCCCAGGTTGACCTGCACCGATCCGTCGAGCTCCTGGTTGCCGAGCGGGATGATGATGCCGACGCATTTGCGCAGCGCCGCCTCGACTTCCGGCCTGAACACGATCTGTGAGAAATTGGGCGACCCGATCTCCTCCTCGCCTTCACAGACCAGCACCAGGTTCACCGGGAGCTTTCGGCCCGCCGCCTTGAAGGCGCGCAGGGCCGCGAGAAGCGCGATCTGCGGGCCCTTGGTGTTGGTGGCTCCCCGGCCGACCATGATTTTCCCGACGCCGGGACGATCGACGATCCGGCCTTCGAGCGGCGGCGAGCTCCACTCCGACGGGTCGAACTGCTTGACGTCGTACATGAAGTACAGCGCGAGCGTCGTGGCCGCGCCGGCATCGAGCGTCGCGAACACGCCTGGCTTGCCCGCCGTCGGAATCACGTCCACGCGTCCGAAACCGGCGTCCCTGGCAAGGCGAGCCATGTACTCGGCGCCTTGCGGATAGTTGCGATCTTCCGCCGCGATCGACGGAAGGGCAATCCAGTCGCGCAGCGCCTGCACCGTCGCCTCGTGCTGCTTGGGGATTTCCGCGACCACGGCCTCCTGATCGGCCGGGGCGAGCAGGCCGTCCGCGCCACCGATCGCGATGGCGGCCGCGCCGGCCACGCTGGTGTGAAGGAAGTCCCGGCGGGTGACATCGAGCGATTTATCATCCATGGCGAGCCCTTTCAGTTGTGCGCGAGCTGAGATCATGCGAGGTCGAAGCGATCGAGATTCATCACCTTGCTCCACGCCGCCACGAAGTCGCGCACGAACGCCTGCTGCGAGTCGCTGCACGCATAGACTTCCGCCAGGGCCCGGAGCTGGGAGTTCGAACCGAAGACGAGATCGACGACCGTCCCCGTCCACTTGAGCTCACCCGTCGCCCGGTCGCGCCCCTCCAGCACGCCTTCGGACGCGGCGGACTTCTGCCACTTCGTGCGCATGTCGAGCAGGTTCACGAAGAAATCGTTGGTGAGCGTCTCGGGGCCCGTGGTGAACACGCCGTGCTTGGCCTGGCCGACGTTCGCATTCAGGGCGCGCATGCCGCCGATCAGCACCGTCATCTCCGGGGCGGTCAGCGTCATCAACTGCGCCTTGTCCACCAGCAGCTCAACCGCCGATCCCTCGAGCCCCTTGCGGGTGTAGTTGCGGAATCCGTCCGCGGCCGGCTCCAGCACGGCGAACGAGTTCACATCGGTCTGCTCCTGCGACGCATCCGTGCGCCCCGGCGAGAAGGGCACCTTCACGTCGTGGCCGGCCTTCTTCGCAGCGGCTTCGACCGCGGCACAGCCGCCCAGAACGATCAGGTCGGCCAGCGACACCTTCTTGCCGCCGGACTGCGCGCTGTTGAAGTCCTTCTGGATCGCGTCCAGCTTCTGCAGGACCTTCGCCAGTTCAGCCGGTTGGTTGACGTCCCAATTCTTCTGCGGCGCCAGGCGAATACGCGCGCCGTTCGCCCCACCGCGCTTGTCGCTGCCGCGGAACGTTGCCGCCGATGCCCAGGCCGTGGTGACGAGTTGGGAAATGGAAAGGCCGGATGCGAGGACCTTGGCCTTCAGCGCGGCCACGTCCTGCCCGTCGATCAATTTGTGATCGACGACGGGAACAGGGTCCTGCCACAGCAGCTGCTCCTTCGGAACGAGCGGGCCAAGATACCGCGACACGGGGCCCATGTCGCGGTGCGTCAGCTTGAACCACGCCCGGGCGAATGCGTCCGCGAACTGATCCGGATGCTCAAGAAAGCGCCTTGAAATTTTTTCGTAGACAGGGTCGAACCGCAGTGCGAGGTCGGTGGTCAGCATGGAAGGTGCGTGATGCTTGGACGGGTCGTGCGCATCCGGCACTGTACCGGCCCCCGCACCACCCTTTGGTTTCCACTGCTGCGCACCGGCCGGGCTCTTCGTCAGCTCCCATTCGAAGCTGAACAGGTTCCAGAAGAAGTTGTTGCTCCACTTCGTCGGCGAGCTGGTCCAGGTGACTTCCAGGCCGCTGCTGATCGTGTCGCCCCCTTTGCCGGTACCAAAGCTGCTCTTCCAACCCAGGCCCTGCTCCTCGATGCCGGCCG
>Ga0326726_10005188_pt1 | contig 11821 bp, 6 predicted proteins | sample MHFenrmetagenome_2_FD_207603 | JGI IMG/M metagenome (GOLD analysis project Ga0326726, IMG submission 207603) | Lab enriched peat soil microbial communities from Michigan Hollow, Ithaca, NY, United States - MHF15MN | ecosystem: Environmental > Terrestrial > Soil > Wetlands > Peat | place: USA...
ACCGGCAGTCTGTTCGCCGGCTGGGTGTTCGTGCGCCCACTCGAGATCTTCGACATGTCGAAGAAGTCGCCGTTCAGCATCATCGCGCGCTGGGACCACTTCACGCCGCAGACCGATCCGAGCTCCAGCGTTCCTGGTGCCGCCAACTATGCCGGGACGACGCCTGCCTACAACTTCGTGGTCGTGGGCGCGTCGTGGGACGTCACTCAGCGGATGACACTGACGGCGGACTACCAGAATCAATCCCCCACCAACTTCCCCGAACCCACCGGGACAAACGTGAGGCCGACACCGCAGTCGACGATTTACTTTCTTCACTTCGTCGTGAACTTCTGAGCCGCTTCTGAGCGGCTTCTGAGCGCGCTCCAGCGTTCGCAAACTCTCCCGGCGCCGCGCCCGGGAGAGTTTTGTTTTCTTTGCGACAGGTCACTCTGGTAGGGCGCGTGCGTGGTTACCGACACGTGAATTTTACGCTATGCTTGCGTCGATGTTTGGCGGCGACGTCAGATCATAGACCTGGGGAGCTGCGCCGTTCGCGAACGGACTGTTCGCCCGAATGAGTCGGCACCGAGTTCCCTCCGCATCCCCAAAGGCCCGGCCAGAGCATGAGTCTCGTTCAATTCGCCCTCCGGCGCCCACTGACCGTGGTCGTTCTCATCATCTCGGTCCTGATGGGTGCCGTGCTTGCCATGGTGCGAATGCCGCGCGACGTCTTTCCGACGCTCGGCATCCCGACCATCTACGTGGCGCAGCCCTACGGCGGAATGGATCCGGCGCAGATGGAGGGGTTCCTCACCTACTACTACGAGTACCACTTCCTCTACATCACCGGCATCGAGCACGTCGAGTCGAAGTCGATCCAGGGCGCGGCGTTGATCAAGCTGCAGTTCTATCCCGGCACCGACATGTCGCAGGCGATGTCGGAGGTTGTGTCGTACGTGAATCGCGCGCGCGCGTTCATGCCTCCGGGCACGGTGCCACCGTTCGTGACGCGCTTCGACGCCGGCAGCGTGCCGGTCGGCGACCTCGTATTCACGAGCCAAACGCGCACTGTGGGCGAGCTGCAGGACATGGCGCTGAATCGCGTGCGCCCGCTCTTCGCCACGCTGCCGGGCGTCTCGGCGCCCCCGCCGTTCGGCGGCAGCGCACGCGCCATCGTCATCAACCTGAAGCCGGACCGGTTGCGCGCGAACAACATGTCGCCCGACGAAGTCGTCGCCGCCGTCACGGCGGCCAACCTCATCAGCCCGTCGGGCAACATGTCGATTGGCGACAAGTATCCGATGGTGCCGCTCAACTCCGTCGTGAAGAACATCCAGAGTCTGGCTGACGTGCCGATTCGCACGGCCGTGTTTCCGACGGTGTTCCTGCGCGACGTCGCGACGGTGAGCGACGGATCGGACATCGTCACGAGTTACGCGCTGGTGAACGGCCGTCGGACGGTCTATGTGCCGGTGACCAAGCGGTCGGACGCCTCGACGCTCACGGTGGTGAACCTCGTCAAGCAGAATCTCGCCCGCTTCCAGAGTGTGCTGCCGAACGATGTGAAGGTGAGCTACGAGTTCGACCAGTCGCCGTACGTCACCGGCGCGATCGCGGGGCTCACGCTGGAGGGTGTGCTTGGCGCGGTACTCACGGGAGTGATGGTGCTGCTCTTTCTCCGAGACTGGCGCAGCGCATCGATTGTCGTCATCACGATCCCGTTGTCGCTGCTGGCATCACTGCTCGCGCTGTCGCTCACTGGCCAAACGATCAACCTGATGACGCTCGGCGGGCTCGCGCTGGCGGTCGGCATTCTCGTGGACATGGCGACCGTCGTCATCGAGAACATTCACACGCATCTGGCGCGCGGAAAACTCGTCGCTCGCGCGGTCGCTGATTCCGGCAAGGAGGTGGCCCTGCCGTTGCTGATCGCGATGCTGTGTGTGCTCGCCGTGTTCGTGCCTTCCTTCTTCATGCAAGGCGCGGCGCGCGCTCTCTTTGTGCCGCTCGCGTTAGCAGTGGGCTTCGCGATGGCGGCCGCGTACGTGTTGGCGAGCACACTGGTACCGGTGATTGCCGTTTGGCTGGTGCGCGCGCACCACGCGGAAGCGGTCACTCATGCGTCGGTACCACCCAAGGGCTTCGCCGCGTTCCAGGCACGCTTCGGCCGCATTGTCAGCGGCGTCGTCGCGCGCCGCGGATTCGCCGTTGCCGGCTATCTCCTCGTGGCCGTCGCCGTCACCGTCGTTCTCTTCGGCAAACTCGGAACAGACATCTTCCCGAAGGTCGACGCTGGCCAGCTGCAGGTGCGATTGCGCGCGCCGGCCGGAACGCAGATCGCTGGCACCGAGCGCGCTGCGCTCAAGACGCTCGACATCGTCACGAAGGCGGTTGGCCCGCAGAACGTCGCCATCACGCTTGCCTTCGTCGGCGTGCACGGCTCGGCGTATCCGATCAACTTCATCTATCTCTGGAACGGCGGACCGGAAGAAAGCGTGGTGCAGGTGCAGCTGAAGCCCGGCACGGACGTTCGAATGGATGATCTGAAGGAACGCCTGCGCCGGACGTTCACCTCGGAAATGCCGGAAGTCGCGTTCTCGTTCGAGCCGAGCGACATCATCAGTCGCGTGATGAGCTTCGGCTCGGCGACGCCGGTGGAAGTCGCGGTCAGTGGGTCTGACCTCGCCGCCGATCGCGCGTTCGCGGAAAAGGTGCGGGACAAGATTCGAACGATCTCCGCGTTGCGCGACGTGCAGTTCGGCCAATCACTCGACTATCCCACCGTCGATGTGAATGTGGACCGGCAGAAGGCCGGCCTGATGGGAATCAGAATGAACGACGTATCCCGGTCGCTCGTCACGGCGACGTCGTCGAGCCGCTTCGTGGTGCCCAACTACTGGGCCGATCCGAACAGCGGCGTCGCCTATCAGATCCAGGTGCAGGTTCCGCAGGCGAAGATGGATTCGCTCGAACAGGCGCGGAATGTCCCGATTCTCAATCGCGGCGGGCAGACGCTGCTGCTGCGCGACGTCGCCACGGTTACCGAGGGAAGTGCTGTCGGCCAATACGAACGGTACAACATGCAACGCATGGTGACGGTGACGGCGAACATCTTCAACTCCGACCTGGGCAGCGTGGCCGCCCAACTGTCGCGAGCCCTCGATGAGCTCGGGAAGCCACCTGCGGGCGTCAACGTCGCCGTGCGCGGGCAGATCGCGCCGATGCAGCAAATGCTCGGAGGTCTACAAACCGGACTCATACTGGCGGTCGTCGCGATCTTTCTGCTGTTGACCGCGAACTTTCAGTCGATGCGCCTCGCACTGATCGTCGTTGCAACGGCACCCGCGGTGATCGCCGGCGTGGCGATCACGCTGTGGCTCACGCGGACGACGCTCAACATCCAGTCCTTCATGGGAGCGATCATGGCGATCGGCGTCGCGGTCGCGAATGCACTCTTGCTGGTGACATTCGCCGAGCGCAGCCGAATGGCTGGCGCGTCGGCATCCGATGCGGCCATCGAAGGGGCGCGGAGTCGTTTGCGTCCGATCTTGATGACGAGTCTCGCAATGATCGCCGGCATGGCGCCGATGGCGCTCGGACTCGGCGAGGGCGGCCAGCAGTCCGCGCCGCTTGGTCGGGCGGTGATCGGCGGTCTGGCGTTCGCGACAGTCGCGACGCTTCTCGCGCTGCCGGCGGTGTACGCGCTCGTGCAAGGTCACGCCCATCGCCAATCACCGTCACTCGACCCCGACGACGCGGAAAGCCGCACCTTCGACTCGACGCTGACCTCCTCGGCACACCCCGGACCTGCCATCTCATGAGAACCCAACGCGAACGCCGCATTGGCCGCCTCCTGTGCTTCGGCGCGCACCTCCCGCTCATCGGGCTTGGAGCGCTCGGCGGCTGCGGAACCGCGGAAACGAAAGCCGCACCAAGCGCCCCGCCGCCGACGATGACGGTCACGACGACGGTGCCGAAGCCTGGCGCGATCACCCGCAGCGTCACGCTGCCAACCTTCCGCATGCTGCCGTATCAGTCCGCGACGCTCTATGCGAAGGTGGCGGGATATCTGAAGGTGTTGAAGGTCGACAAGGGTGACGCGGTGACGGAAGGGCAACTCCTCGCCGAGATCGAGGTGCCCGAGCTGCTCGCGGACGAGGCGCAATTCAAGGCCGAAGCCGACGTGGAGCGCGGCAACTACGAGCGGATGGCCGAGGCTCGCCGCAAGTCGCCTGACCTGGTGGTTCCGCAGACGGTGGACGACCTCCGAGGCCGCGCGGAAATCGCGAAAGCGAAGCTTCAGCGAACGCAAACGCTGCTTCAATTCGCGCGCATCACAGCGCCGTTCGCGGGTGTCGTCACAGCGCGATTCGTCGACCCCGGTGCGTTCATTCCGGCGGCCACATCGGGGAGTACCCCGCAGAGTGCCGCGATACTCACACTGATGGATTTCAGCCGACTGCGTGTGCAGCTGTACGTCCCCGAGGCGGAGGTACCGTTCATCAAGAACGGGCTCGCGACGACCCTCACCGTCGAAGAGTTGCCGGGGCGCACGTTTCAGGGAACGGTCACGCGATTCTCCAACGCGCTGGACGAGTCCACCAAGACAATGCTCACGGAGATCGAGCTACCGAATGCCGACCACGCCCTGCGGCCGGGGATGTATGCCAGCGTACGGCTGGCGGTGGAGCGAAAGCTGAACGCATTGCTCGTTCCTCGTGACGCCGTCGTCGTGGAGAAGGCGGGGTCCTTCGTGTTCACGGTGGCCGACGGCAAGGCGCATAAGACGCCGGTGCACACGGGCTTCAGCGACGGCGTCAACGTGGAGCTCACGGAGGGGGCGCGCGCCGGCGACCCGGTGATCCTCGTGGGCAAGCAAACACTCACCGACGGCCAGCCCGTCATCATCGCGAAGCCGAAATGACACGGATCATTCGCGGTGCGGGATTCGTGTATTGTGCGATCGCGCTGTTGGCGTCAGCTGTGGGGCCAGCACGCGCTCAGGTGAAAGCACCGTCGACGTACCCTATCGATCTCCCCACCTCGCTTCGCCTGGCCGACGCGCAGAACCTCGATGTGCAGGTCGCGCGCGAGCGCGTGAAGGAAGCGATGGCCAACCGGACCAGCGCGCTCGAGCAGTTCATCCCGTGGCTCGCGCCGGGCGTCACGTGGCACCGCCGGGAGGGAGTCGCACAAGCTTCTCCCGCGGGCATCATCGGGAACGCCGACTACGTGGGCTATTCGCCGGGCGTCGGCCTGAGCGCGCAATCAACTCTGGGCGACGCGATCTACAACTCGCTCGCCGCGAAGCAATTGGTCCGCGCGTCCGACGAGGGGCTGGCGGCGCAGCGCCAGGATGCCGCGTTTCAAGCCGCCAATGGCTACTTCGACCTCGCCAAGGCGAAGGCGTTGGTGGACGTGGTACGCGATGCGCTCGCCACGTCGCAAGACTATCAGCGTCAACTCCACGACGCGGTGACGATCGGCATCGCGTTCAAGGGCGATGAGCTGCGCGTGCAAGCGCAATCCGAGCACTATCAGGTGGTGCTTCGCCAGGCGCTCGCGCAGCAACGAGTGGCTGCAGTCGAGTTGGCTCGTGTCCTTCACCTCGACGCGAGCGTCGAGTTGGTTCCACAGGCGACCGAGTTGGTCCCGCTCACGTTGTTCGATTCAACGGCATCGGTCGAGTCGTTGCTGGACCGCGCCGTGCGGACGCGCCCGGAGCTCAAACAGACGGACGCGCTGATCGCCGCCGGCCGAGCGGCGCGAGACGCCGCCGTCTACGGGCCGTTGATTCCGTCCGTCGGCGCGCAGCTCTTCGGCGGCTGGCTCGGCGGCGGTCCGGACAGTGGACGCTCACGGGTCGCTCCGATGCGCGACTATGCGTTCGGCGTGACCTGGCGAATCGGTCCCGGAGGCTTGTTCGACCGCGGGCGTATCAACGCGAGCAAAGCGCAACTCGCGGCGCGCGAGCTCGGCGACGCAAAGCTGAAGGACGGGATCGCCGCGGAGGTCGTCGCGGGACTGACACGCATCCGCGCGCTATCGGACCAGATCGCTATCTCGGAGGCGGCGCTCGGCACGGCGACCGAAGCGCTGCGACTCACCCGGGACCGCAAACAGTTCGGGGTCGGGATCGTCCTGGAGGACATTCAGGCGCAGCAGGCGGTGACGCAGGCCCGCTCCGACTACATCACCTCGATCGCGGAGTTCAACAAAGCGCAGTACGCGCTGAACAAGGCAGTCGGCGGTGGGCCGCGGAGCGCCCCGATGCCCCCGTGAGCTGAATGTGGATGTGCAACGGCCGTCGTGACGCGTTCGTTGCAATTTCGTGAAAAATGGGAGACGGGCCGCGGTCAGCCTTAGGTGTTGGCGAACGATTTCCCCCACGCCTATCCGGCCCGCCATGTCCTTCATTCGTCCCGCGCGTGCGCTCCGCGTCGCTCTCATTGGATGTCTGGCCTCCGCGACAGCGCTCGCCCAGGAGCTGCCGACCGGCCGCATCGTCGGACGCGTCGTGGACGCCACCACGGGTCAGGGGATCGTCGATGCAGGCGTGTCGGTGGCCGGCACGACGCTGGGCACACAGACGGGCGTCGACGGGCGATTCACCATTCCCAAGGTGACCGCCGGGACCGTCACGCTCCACGTTCGTCGCATCGGGTTCGTTGCGAAGACCGTGACGGGCCTGCTGTTGGCCGGCGGACAGACGCTCGAGCAGAACGTCTCGCTTACCGCCTCGGTGACACAGATCAGCGCGCAGGTGGTTACGGCGTCGGTCGAGCGCGGAACGGTGAACGAGGCCCTGGATCGCCAGCGGACGGCGGTCGGTGTCGTCAACGCCGTCACCGCGGAGCAGATCGCGAAGAGCCCCGACGGTGACGCCGCGCAGGCCGTGCAACGTGTGAGCGGCGTGACGGTGCAGGACGGCAAATACGTCTTCGTCCGCGGGCTGGGCGAGCGATACACGACGGCGTCGCTGAACGGCGCGCGCGTGCCGAGTCCGGAACCCGAGAAGCGAGTGGTGCCCCTCGACTTGTTTCCATCGGGCCTGCTGCAAACGGTGACCACGACGAAGACCTTCACGCCGGACCAGCAGGGCGACTTCGCCGGCGCGCTGGTCGACATCAGGACTCGCGAGTTTCCGGCGCGTCGCACCGTCACGGCGCAATTCGTCGGGGGCTACACCGCCGGGTCGAGCGGCTCGAAGTCGATTGCTCCGCGCGGCGTCGGCGGCGAGGCAGTGGGGATGGTCGGCTCGGGCCGCGACGTGCCGACGCTCGTCGCATCGCTCGGCAACTTCCAGGGCATCACGCTCAATCACGCCGATCAGAATACGGTCATCAAGCAGTTCCGCAACGCGTGGACCCCGACGACGAGCACGGCACCGCCGAACAGCTCCGGATCACTGTCGATCGGCGGCGACGATCCCGTGCTCGGACACCGGATCGGATATCTGTTCTCCGGGTCGTACGCCTTCAGCACCGACTTGAAGGACAACCAGCTGCGCGCGCTCGCCGACCGCGGCAACACGCCCGGCGAGACGAAGCCGATTGACGTCTTCACCGGGCAGACGAGCAACGAGAGCGTGCTGTGGGGCGGCCTCACGAATCTGAGCACGATGTTCGGCGACGGCTCCCGTGTCGCCTTCAACGGTATGTACAACCGGACGGCCGACAACGAAGCCCGCGTCGAGACCGGCCACTTCGAGAACGAAGGCATCGACGCGAAGATCACGCGCATGGACTACGTGCAGCGCGCCGTGCAATCGGCGCAGCTCACGGGCGAGCACGAGTACGGCAGTCATCGACTCGACTGGGCGGTGACGGCGAGCGGCGTCCGCCGCGACGAGCCCGATCGATCGGAGTTCGTCCAGGCCATGACGCCGAGCGCGAACGGCGGGCAGGTGCTGCGCTGGCTGAGCACCGGCAACGGCGGCGCCGTGCGCACCTTCTCGGCGCTGAACGAGCACAGCCTCGAGAGCAAGGGCGATTACCAGTGGGGGTTCAAGGCGTTCGGGCGCGAGCACACGCTCAAGATCGGGGGGCTGGGGCGTCAGACGACGCGGACCTCGGACGTACGCGCGTACTCGATCAGCGCGCCGGGCGCGGGCGACAGCGTGACGCTGCTCGAGCCGGAGCAGATCTTCGACGGCCGGTTCATGCGTACCGGCGATAGCGTTTTCACCATCGGGCCGCTGGCGCAGGGCGGATCGTACGACGCCCACGACAATCTCGCCGCCGGATACCTCATGACCGAGATCGGGTTGTCGGGGCGCGCGCGCCTGATCGGCGGCGCGCGGTTCGAGCGGGATCAGCTCAGGGTCAACGCACTGTCCACGCTCGGGTCGCCGCTGGCCGTGAACAAGAATTGGGGCGACGTGCTGCCGTCGCTTGCGCTCAACCTCCAGCTGACCGACAACCAGCAGAGTCGCTTCTCGGTGAGCCGCACGCTCGCGCGGCCCGAGTACCGAGAAATCGCGCCGATCGAGACGCGCGACGTGCTGAACGGCGACGACGTCCTCGGCAACGATGAGCTCCAGCGGACCAACATCTTGAACGCCGACGCGCGATGGGAGTGGTATCCGAGCAGCGGCGAGGTCCTGAGCTTCGGCGTGTTCGCGAAGCAGTTCACGAATCCGATCGAGCGCGTCTACCAGGCGGCCGGCTCGGGCACGCGCGTCGTGTTCTATACCAACGCGAAGAGTGCCGACAACTACGGCGCCGAGGTCGAGGCGCGGAAGGGTCTCGGCTTCGTCGCGCCATGGCTCGAAAGGTTCCAGGGCTTCACAAACGTCACGGTGATGGAAAGCCGGATCCATCTCGGCACGGATACGCGGGCCAGCGCGACGAACACGTCGCGCCGCATGGTCGGCCAGGCGCCGTACGTGCTGAACGGCGGCCTCACCTACCTGGCACAGGGGAACAGCCTGAGTGCGACGGTGCTCTTCAACCGCGTCGGCCCGCGGATCTTCGCCGCCGGCGACCGTCCGCTGCCGGACGTGATCGAGGAGGTCCGCAACAGCCTCGACGTCTCGCTGCGACTGCCGGTCGCTGGCGCGTTCTCGGCGCGGATCGACGCCAAGAACCTGCTCAACGATCCCTATCTCGTCCGCCAGGGCACCGTCACGCGTGAGCGGTACAGTACCGGACAGGTCGTGCAGGCGGGGCTCGTCTGGCGACCCTGAGCCGGCCGCTGTGACCTCGTCGTGACGCAATCATGACGAGGTCACGGAGTTGTGGCGGTTGATTGGACGCGATTCTCCGTCCAGCGACACCACACTCCACAGCTCCTCACGAGGTCACTGCGCATGTCACGGACACGGCGTCTCGCCGCGGTAGCCGCCGCTTTCTCCATCGCGTTGGTCAACGCGTGCGGAAGCGACAACACCACGAGTCCCATCGCGAAAACCCTGGACCCGGTCATCGGTGTTTCGGCGACCGCGATGTCGTCCACCTCCATCAAAATCACCTTCAACTCACGCACCGGCGACAACAGCTTCTCCATCGAGCACGCCGAGGGCGCGACCGGCAGCTTCTCGCAGGCCGGCACGGTCACCGCACCGGCGACTCCCGGCGCCGTGACGTGGACCGATAACGGCCTCAAGGTCAACACGCAATATCGCTACCGCGTCACAGCCACCGCGGGCACCTTGACGTCAGCTCCGTCCAGCGAAGTCACGGTCACCACGCTCAATGTAGGTAACGCAGCAGCGGACATCACAACGGACATTACGGCGAGCCGCACTTTGTACGCGGACACGGTCTACACGCTCAAGGGCTTCATTCACGTCGCCAACGGCGCCACGCTCACCGTTCAGCCGGGCACGAAGATCCAGGGCGACTACAACACGCTGGCGTCGTCCATCTTCATCATGCGCGGCGCGAAGCTGCAGGCCGTGGGAACGCCGGATCTCCCGATCGTCTTCACGTCGTCGCGTCCGATCGGCAATCGACAGCCCGGCGACTGGGGCGGTCTGCTGTTCGTCGGCAACGCGCCGAGCAACCGCAGCGGCAACGTCATCGTGGAGGGCACTGGCACCGACGGCACGCAGGTGGTGGGCGGCAAAAACTACGAAGTGACCTACTCGGGCGGCACCGTCGCCACCGACAACTCGGGGACCGTGCAGTACGTGCGTGTCGAGTTCGCCGGCTTTGCCCCATCGCTCAATAACGAGTTCAACGGCTTCACCTTCGCGGCGATCGGCTCGGGCACGCGCATGTCGTATCTCCAGACGATGGCGCCGCTCGACGACTCGTACGAGTTCTTCGGCGGCGGCTTCGACATCGACCACCTGGTCGCGTTCGAGACGGCGGACGACATCCTCGACATGTCCGAAGGCTTCGTCGGGCGCGTGCAGTACGTGATCGGCTACAACTCGGTGCAGCTCACACCGCGGACTGGCGCCGGCTTCTATGCCACCGACCTCGAGGGCATCGAGAACGACGGATGCAATGGGTCTGGCTGCGACAACGGCTTCGATCAGCAGCCGTTCACGATTCCGCTCGTGGCGAACGTGACACTCATCGGCTGCGGCGACGTCACGTGCGTCGGCTCGGGCGGCGGCTTCGGCATGATGCTCCGCCGCGGCACGGGCGGCTACTACATCAACAGCGTGTTTGCTCGCTTCCCAGTCGCCGGCATCTCGCTCCGCGACCCGGAGACGTTCAAGCGCGCCGCCAACAACACGACCCCCGATTTGGCGACGTCGGACCTGATCGTCCGCAACGACTACTTCGCCGAGACTCCGGCGCTCTTCCAGGCGAACACGACGACGCCGGCGTCGCAGTTCTCACTCGACGCGACGGCGAACGCGCTGACGCTCAACACCAACGGCGCGGCCTCGCTGTTCGTCTCGATCCCGGCGAAGGGCTCGGTCCCGAGCGGAATCACCGGCTTCGACTTCTCACCGGCGAGCGGCTCGCCGATCGCGACGGGCGGCATGAACAGCTTCACCGGGAAGATCCAGACGAAGGCCGGCACGTTCGTGGCGCCGACGCCCTACATGGGCGCCGTGGCCCCCGGCGGCACGAAGTGGTGGCAGGGTTGGACGGTCTACTTCCGCGCGTAGCGGCGCGGCGTTCGTAGTTTGGCGGCCGGCGCCCACGGCGCCGGCCGCTTCTGTATTCTTCAACCAAGATCTTCTCGATGCGTTTTCGTTCGTCGTTGGGCAGTCTGTCCGCCGCCATCGTGCTGAGCGCCGGCGCCGCGTGTCAACGAGGCGTGAAGCCGGTCGACTCCGTCGCCATTCGCGCCGATTCGATCCGGCGCGACTCCATCGCGCGGGCACGCCAGGATTCGATCAATCGCACGCTCCCCGGGTACGTCGTGGACTCGATCCGCCCGATCGAGGAGGAGGTGCGTCGCTTCAAGAGCACGCTCCAGGGAGCGCCCGTGGAGACGCTGCAGCACGCGAGCACCTCACGCGAGGCGCTCGTGAAACGCATCGTGAGCGACGTGGCGCGCCGCGACAGCGTCGATCTCGCGGCCGCCGCCGTGACGCCGCGCGAGTTCATCGACCTCGTGTATCCGAGCTCACCGTACACGCACCCACCCTATCGGGAATCGCCCGCCATCGTCTGGATGCAGATCGCCAATCCCAGCAACAGCGGGTACCTGCGCCTCTTTCGGCGGCTCGGCGGGCAGGCGTTCGAGTACGAGAGCCACACTTGCCGAGACTCCGCCGAACATCAAGGCAAGAACACGCTCTGGTTGGACTGCACCATTCGCGTGCTGAATCCGCAGCACGAGACGACGACGCAGCGCTGGTTCGGCACCATCATCGAGCGCGACGGGCGGTACAAGGTGATGAGCTTCAGAAATCAGTTCTAGGCACGAC
>Ga0326726_10005189_pt1 | contig 11821 bp, 13 predicted proteins | sample MHFenrmetagenome_2_FD_207603 | JGI IMG/M metagenome (GOLD analysis project Ga0326726, IMG submission 207603) | Lab enriched peat soil microbial communities from Michigan Hollow, Ithaca, NY, United States - MHF15MN | ecosystem: Environmental > Terrestrial > Soil > Wetlands > Peat | place: USA...
AAGACTGTGACACTGGGGACAAGCGTATCAAGAGTCCGGAGTGGTGCCGCAATCTTCACACCATTATCGCGGTCTCGATCATGCCATCTGTCGCGATCATGCCACTTGTCTTGGTCATGCCACTTGTCGGGACCATGTCGTACTTCTACCTCTACCGCAGTGAATAGCCCGGTCGCCGTATCAGAGATATCGCTGGTCAAATAGACTTCAATCATCTGAGTTACCGTCAGATCGGCACATGTTATGGTGTCTCCATGCCAGTTGTACCATCTATGGCCGAACTCTGCTTTACTTACGTCAATGTCCAGGCCGAGCAGTGTTATGGTTGCAGGGGTAGTGTTGCAATTGACCGCCTCAATGGGCGCCTGCACCTTGACTTCGTCGATGTAAACACGAAGTTCGGTCGCAGTTAGCGTCATCTCGTCCGAAACCACCAATGTTAGCCTGGCAAACTGATCCACCATCAGCTGGCTTATATCAATAGGGTGCTTATGTCCATTCACAAGATCGGCTTGGCTTATATCAACATTTAGACCCAAGACGGTGACAGTGAGGGCACTCGTATCAATCATCTGGAGCGGTGCAGCGATTTTTACATCAATGTCGCGACCATGCGGTACCCTTACCTCTGTTGCCGTGAGGGATTCGCCTACAGGGGTGTCACTCAGTAACCCCACTGCCACAACCTGAGTAATGGCCAAATCATTACAGTCTATGATGCCACCTTTCCCCTTGTGCCATTTGCCGCCAAACTCCGCGTTGCTAATGTCAACGGTGAGTCCCAGCAGTTGCACGGTCCCGGCTGTGCAATCAACCGCGGTCAGGGGAGCCTGTAACGCAATCTCTTCGCGGCGGTTTTCATCACATGCCAAGGCAGGCAAAGAAAAACCGAAGAGCAATAAAGCTAAGCTCAGAATTGATACAATCCTTTTTCTACGCATGCGACCTCCTTTTCTGTTATTAACATGAAACTCCGTTTGCCCTCGACCACGCTGCAAAGGCTTAATACCACATGGGTCGTTTTCGTCTGACATAGAAGGGCACCCAATGATCTGATATCGCATATGCGCTATGACCTGCAGTGACATCTATCAATTACGCACAGCCATTCTATGGTGCTGATATACCGCTGTCTCTTCTCATTTTGCTTTCAAATTTGATGCCGTCAAGAACCGATAGATCTTGTACCTGAAATCAAACGTGTTTCGCGTTCAGGATCAACTTTACACTCTCACCACGAATGGTTTTTCCTGCACAATGACTCGTAGTGTGTTTGTTATATCCTGCACTGTTTCCAGTTTCTTTGAAGTTATTCAATGCGTCAATTGGTCCCATTCCAATCACATGTTGCCCAAGCCTCTCAGTTTTGCGTATGACTCAAACACATTTGCGACAGTGTTGCTTATCCGAGTATTACCAATTGAAATGAGTCGCCTTCGGAGAATGGGAAAACAGATGCTTACGGGAAGAAAGCGATGATGGTGAGAATATCGATAACACGGACCATTAAATGCTCTCGCTTTAATGAAATGCGGGGAATTACCACTATAATAACGAGAATAACAAAGAACTGAGCCAGGCGCGGGTGTCCGCTCTCGCTGATCGGTTCCAGCGCCAGGCTAGGGGAGGGCTGTGTCCACTTCAAGGCTATACATATCTGTAAGTTTGATAAGAACGGTGTCGCCCACAGACAGGTCACCCAGGGAGTCTCGATCGTTCTGGGCATCTAGAATGCGTATGATTTCTCCTTGAGCTTTCATGGTGGTCAGAATATCAGTCAGCGCCACGGCTATCTCCACTCCTCCAATAGTACCTGTTGCTACCTGGCCGACTCTAAGTGGTGTTGTAAACGACGGATATCTGTTCGGGCCGTCGGGGTTAGATAGAATAATTGGTGTACCTCCTTGCTTGTCCCATTTAGGTTCTTTCACAGTCTTCATGCCTTCACTCCTCACAAAATATGATTGGGGATGATAATGCTCCAAGCAGGCCCGACATGCCGAGGTGCATCACACGAGCTATCCTCTGTGACGAGCGGGAACCACGCAGCTAAGTTCATTTCTGATTCGGAGAACGCCTTTCCAAAAAACGGACCGCATGCCGTCTTCTCCTTATTTTCCAGTGCCGAGACTGAGAGTCTGGAATATAACGCTTTATTTTTGTTCCATTTTCCCGTAATCGTCATCAAATTTCAAGTGAAATCTCTTCAGGAACAACCCACTGTCACTTCTAATCTCCACAGTCCTGGCAAATTCAGGCGTTAAGCCTTGCAGGAAGAACTGCTCAACCCGCTTTGCCAAGGACTAAGCAGGCAGAAAGCGGGGCGAAAGGTCCTCCTGGTATCTTGATTCATTTCTTTTTCGGCCATGGGTGGATGTTCTGAAGAGCTTGGTCCCGACATTATTGTCGTTGGAACCATGTCGTTTCGACATTATTGGCGAACATTCCAGCGCCGTGACAATATTAAATCAACAATATCAGCATATTAGCTATCAATGGATCTGGCCTCCAGTTTGCTTAAGAGAAGGGGCCGCGTGTCAGAGGAGGGAGTCATGGTACCCTACGATTCGACAGATCCCTGCCGGCAGAGCCGCAAGGATTTTACTGTTGACCTGATTCCTAACCGTATTGTGAAAGTAGTGAATTAGGCACCTGTTGCCCGGATGCTCAGGAAAGACAGGGAGGAATTACAATGAAGACAGTTTGTATGCGAGCATTGGCATGGGTACTTATTTTATCACTGATAATACCCATCGGTAGTTTTGCTCAGAGCACTGGCACACCCCCAATATTCAGGCAGGAGGAATTGGACCAGATGCTGGCACCAATTGCTCTATACCCCGACCCCCTGCTGGTTCAGATGCTGATGGCGGCCACCTATCCTCTCGAGGTTGTTGAAGCAACTCGCTGGGTGAACGCAAATCCCAACCTGAAGGGAGAACAGTTGGCCATCGCCCTGGAGCAAAAGGGCTGGGACCCAAGCGTGAAGTCGCTGGCAAATTTTCCGACGGCCCTGGCGATGATGGACGGTAACCTTACATGGACGCAGAATCTTGGGGATGCCTTCCTGGCTCAGAAAGACCAGGTTATGGACACAGTGCAGCACCTGCGCGCTAGGGCACAGGCGCAGGGTAACCTGGAGACAACAGCCGAACAGAGGGTGACAACTCAGGATCAAACCATTTTGGTCGAACCGGCAGACGCCCAGGTTATCTATGTTCCCGCCTACAATCCAAGCATGGCTTATGGCCCCTGGTGGTACCCGGGGTATCCCCCATATTATTATAATCCGCTTGGGTATGTCATAGGGGGCCTAATAAACCTGGGTGTCGGCTTGTTGTTAGGCGCTCCTTGGGGCTACGCCTGGGGATGCTTTGACTGGTACCACCACGGAGTATACGTTAACCCTTATCAGAATCACTACTACAACAATTACATCAACAGAGATCATTATGCCAAGAGATGGCATAATGACGGGGGCGGCAAACGCGAATGGGGGCACGACCCGGAACATCGGAGAAACGTGGCCTACCGGGACCAGAATACACGTCAACGATATGGACACGCCGTGCGGCCTGGCTCGGACTCCGGAAAGGATTTCAGAAAAGACTCGCCGGGCATAGGCAATAGACCTTCAGCAGTGAGCGATCGGTCGGGTACCGAAGATCGGAGGATCGGTTCGGGGCGAGATCGGGCCGCATTGGATCAACGTAACGCTCCAGCGGATCCGGGACATGCAGCCCTCTACCAGAGGAAGGTGGCATCTTGGGGTGTCCGTCCGGCCATGAAGCAGCGGACAGATATTTCGAAGCCAGTGACGCAACCCAGTCGGCCGACCCCAGTTCTTGGCGGAACTTCAGGTTCTCCTTCACGGGGTGGTATGGCAGGCCTTCCTTTTCGGGATGAAAGCGTGTCCAGCTCGTCTTACCAGGCCGGGATTGGCGGGTCATCTTACCATGGCGCCAATATGGCGAACCACTCATATCGAGGCGCTACCGCCGTGAGTCCTCCTCCTCGGGGCTCCGGTGGAGGTTCTCCGATGAGAGTAGCCGGGGGTTTCTCCAGCCATAGTGGAGGGTCTCCATGGATAAGCGGAAGACACAGATAGAAGGCGGACTGTCCTCGATCACTCACCAATTCGTCACGAAAGGCACGCGATCAGAATACCTCTTTACAATGGGAAAGCCTGACTCCTGAGGGCGATTGTCCGAGGCGGTGTTCGAGGGGTATCTGGTCTTTAGTGCGACATAGGTCCCAGGCTTTGTCCCCTTTTTTTATTTTGTCAGCAGCACAGGGCACTTGGAACCTTTCAGGACATTGCGTGCCACGCTGCCGATCAGGTATTTGGCTAGCCCCGTTCTCCCGAGTGAGGCTATGACTATGAGATCGATCCCCTTACTCGTCTCTTCTTCCAGTATGGCTTCGGAGGCGTTTCCGATCACTGCCTCGCTAAAGACCTCCAGCTCCTTTGCCTGGGGAAACTTTTCGATCTGTTCCTGCAATTTCATCTTGGCTCCGCTTATTAGATGGCATTATGATTCAAGTTTCTTAGATCAAAGATCTTGGATTACCACATGAAGTGCTGCATTACGAGGCATGAACTCAAATCTGCAAATCAAGGCTGTTTTGATTTTTTCTGAGTATGCTGAAAAATGCTTTTATGAATGGTTAGTCTGTTAATCTGGACGGCACTCTCTTGCTGCCGGCCACGAGCAATGAAAGCGCGAACATCCCAAGAGTGAATCCCACAAATAAAATTACTATTGCTAACATGCGTCCCCCTTAATACACAGTTAACGTCGCTACGTTCTTGCCAAGGTATTTCCCGTGTATCAATGCTTTATTTGCCTGTTAAGCTATTAGCAAATCGAATGCCATCTGAGCTTATCATGCAAGCCATTGATTATAAAGAATGTTTGGTCAGATCATTGTGCATCAAGGAGGATATTCCATACAGTTGACTCAGAATGATGAAGGATATTCCATACACCATCGAGAAAACACTTCCTTTCTGATGGACGGTTTAGTCTTCGGACCGCTTTACCAGTGCCCTCCGGATGACCCTGCCAACAATTGCTTCCCAAGGGACTTCATGAGGAACTCTTTGATCCCTGCTCCTTTTGCCTTTTCCGGCGCTATGGAGCCTAATTTATTGGTGATCCGGTCGAGCGATTCACTGTAGCTCATTCACGATTCTTTTTTTAGCTTTTCCATTAATTGGCTCAGAAAATTTAGCTGTTCCTGTTTTATTGAAATAAGTCCACTAGAAAGCGATCGGGGGCCTCACTGTCCTTTTTAGCGCTGAGGAATTCTAAGTATCCGACGTCACTCTAAATCAGATTATCGGTAACTTTCTTGAGGGTGTCTTACTTGTAACTTATTGATATTAGCGGCTTAGCGTGGCGGAGAGGGTGGGATTCGAACCCACGGTACGCTTATTAGACGTACAGCCGATTTCGAGTCGGCCCCGTTATGACCACTTCGGTACCTCTCCGTGCTTTGAAAAATTTCTTGAGAAGCGCTTCGCTTTTGTCGCCATAAAGGCCGCCCTTTACCTCTACCTTGTGGTTCAAGGAGAGTTTATTTACATCTATCAGTGACCCGAACGCGCCGCTTTTTGTATCAAAACATCCAAAAACCAGCCGTTTTATCCGCGCTTCCACGATGGCACCTGCGCACATGATGCAGGGTTCCATGGAAACGTAGAGAGTACAATCCACCAACCGGTAGTTTCCCATTGCATCGGCTGCCATGTCTATGGCAAGCATCTCCGCGTGCGCCGTAGGTCTGTTCATGCGCTGTGTTAAATTGTGGGCCCGCGCGACAACCTTTCCCTCAGGAGAGAGGATAACCGCACCCACCGGGACTTCCTCGGAGTCGAAGGCAACATGGGCCTCCTTCAGGCACATGATCATGAAATGCTCGTCCGTCATGCGTACAATATACCCGTGATTTACCTTAAAATCAATCGAACACTGCGACGTTTTGAAGAAAGGGATTTCTTGAACGCTCAACAGCTTCTCTCATTTTCGATATGTATAACGGCCTGACACTACCCTTCCAGCGCGGGTATCCTCCAGCCCAGAGATATCCGAGGAGGGCATGGAACCCCGACCTGGAAAAGGCGTACTCGCCAATCTGGATTTTTGCACCATCTAGGTCTGTCGTCACCAGAACCTGCGTCAGCCCTGTATAGCTCCTTATTATGCCTTCCACCAACTGCCTTGTTTTGTAGCTATCCGGATTCTGCTTGAATTTCTCCGGCTCGTGGGGAAAGGGGAAATGGGTGTATACTTCACCGATAAAACCCTGGAAGACAACTCCGCTGATGGCACCCATGAGGTTTCCGATCTGTTCTTCTTCCAGAACGTAAACCGACCAAGTTTGTTCCTGATACATTCCACCGTCATTTCCTGCAAGCCTTATTACGCTATCAGCCATGTCGCTTGCGAAGAAGAAGTAGTTGTTAAGGAGGACCATATCTGTCTCGATATTAAAGAATCCGAAGGGTATCTCGCCGTGACTGAGAGATTGAAATAGTAGAGGCATCTTCTTTGGCTCCTTGTCCCGTGATAGTGGAATATAGCAGAACAGCAGAGGAAAGTCCAATGGCAGGTAGGATCGTACGCCTGATACTGAGGTTTTCCTAATATCCAGCAAGGAGAAAATACTGAGGTTTTCTGTGCGTCCTCCGCAGGCCTTGCGAGAGATTGGTGTTAAAGTTCCGGTTGTGGCGTCTAGCTTAAATGGCAACTATCAAACTTGACTTCTTCCCGCCCTCTGTTGTATTTAGCCTACATGGACATCCAGATGAAATACGAGAAATTGAAGGGAACCATCTGTCCCCTGGGCAGAGTCGTTGTGGCCTTTTCCGGAGGAGTGGACAGTACCCTGCTCCTCAAGGTCTGCGTTGAGGTTCTCGGTAAGGAAAATGTTCTTGCTTTCATTGGGTCGTCGCCGGTACATCCGGAGAGAGAAACACAGGAAGCCATCAAAATTGCCAAACGGTTAAGGTCTGATTACGTTGTTGTTAAAGCCACCGAGATGGAGAATAGAAATTTTACATCGAACCCAAGAGAAAGATGTTATCACTGCAAATCTGGTCTTCTTGATCAAGCCTGGTATACAGCGCAAGGGCACGGGTTTGACAATATCGTTGAAGGTTCTAATGTTGACGATGAAGACGATTTTAGACCCGGCAGGCGGGCAGTCGATGAAAAAGGGGTCTTAAGCCCTCTCAGGGCGGCTAGCCTCACGAAAGATGATATTCGGGAACTCTCGCGGTCGCTACACCTTCCCACCCACAACAAGCCTTCCTTTGCCTGCCTTGCGTCACGAGTACCTTACGGAACCGTCATCACGAGAGACATTTTAAAGCAAATAGAGCTTTCCGAGGAGTTCCTGAAAGGGCTTGGATTCAAACAAGTGCGGGTAAGGTATCATGGTGATGTTGCGCGGATCGAGGTGGAGAATAAGGACATTACCACCGTGATGCGCCACGCTGATGAACTTTATGCACACCTCAAATCCTTTGGCTTTACCTATATCGCCCTTGACCTGAAAGGGTATCGAACGGGAAGCCTCAACGAACCAAAATCAGAAGTTGAGAAGATGGGAAGTTAAGATGCTACAAGTTCATCCTTCCATCTGGCCGGTTTCATTTCCCAACTTCTCAGCTTCTTAATTTCTCAACTTCTTTTTTCTATTTGGCTCGTGCTAAATCCACTCCTTCCAATGCAAGGAGCCTCTCTTTAATGTCCACTCCCATTGAGAAACCCCCGATGGTTCCGTCATCACGTATGACACGGTGGCACGGAATGATGATGGGAATCGGATTCCTCTTGAGCGCCTGTCCGACAGCCCGCGCTGCACCAGCTTTGCCTACCCTTTTTGCGAGCCAACCATAAGACCTTGTTTCTCCGTGAGGTATTTTTCTCAATTCATTGAGAACCTTTTGGCTGAAAGCCCCGAGATGAGAGATGTCCAAATCTATATCAAAATTTACTTTCCTACCCTGCAGGTAACGGTCGAGAAGTGTTCGAATGGTTTTGAAGGGGGCCATAGACTCCGTGGCGTCAGGATAAAGTGATGAGACCATTTTCCTGGCCTCGTACATGCCTCCATCCCTGACGTCCAGACTGATGACCTTGCCATCCCTGGTTACGATTATGATATACCCGATTGAGGATTCATACACTGCAAAGCGTTCTCCATCCATTGACACTCCTACATCCCTTCCTTACAATTAGGAAAGGGATTGGTTGCTTTGTCGCCTATTTAAAATCATATCCCTGGGTGCATGACACAGGATATACCATGACGGACAGGGCGTCAAGGAGTGTTGCCTAAAGCTACCAGTCTGGGTAGATTCCCACAGGCAAGTCCGTGGATACGGCGTAAGCCGTTAGCCCATTTCTTGGGCGCGAGGCGAAGTCTCTGCTGACTTTACCAGTAGAGGGGGCGACCACCCATGCGGGTGACAGGCGCAAGCCCCGTGATTGAGAACTCAAAATGAATGAGCGAGGTGCCATGAAAGGCTTTATAAAGTTCTTCGGAACGGGTGGAGCGCGCTTTGTCGTTTCCACGCAGTTGAGGTCCACGGCAGGGCTCCTTATTCACTACCAGAATACCAACCTTTACATCGATCCTGGTCCTGGTGCCCTTGTGAGAATACACTCTGCAAAGGAACGTTTCAACCTCTCCCACCTTGACGGGATCATCCTGACCCACAAACATCTGGACCATTCAAACGATGTGAACGTAATGATCGAGGCAATGACTGAAGGTGGCTTTAAAAAAAGAGGGGTGCTTTTCTGTCCAGGGGACGCTGTGGACGATGATCCTGTAGTAAGGAAGTATGTCATGCAGTATCTTAACGGTGTAGAGATTCTTAAAGAGGGCCAAACCTACTCAATCAAGGACATAAGCTTTACCGTTCCGGTCAGACACGTCCACCCCGTGGAAACTTATGGGATTAAATTTCACCTCAATAAAACAATCGGCCTTATTGCGGACACCCGGTATTTTGAACAACTACCTGCATTCTATAACTGTGACTGTCTCGTGGTAAACGTTCTCAGGACAAAACCCATCGAAGAGCACGACGTGGTGGCACACCTTTCCATAGAAGACTTTGCCCGTATTGTAACACAGGTAAGGCCGGAGGTTGCCATCATGACCCACTTCGGCATGAACATGATACGCGAGAAGCCCTACCTCTTGGCAGAGCGGCTAAAAGAGGAGACAGGGGTTGAAATCATTGCGGCGTATGACGGGATGAAATGGAACTTTTGACAAATGCTCGCCGCACGAAAGGTTCCTCGTTTAATCAGTTGTTTGTGCTTGAATAAATATGACCGTTAAGGCTGGTAAATGGGAACCATGATGTTGAAGGTGGTGCCTTCGCCGACCTTGCTTTTCACCTCTATCTTCCCTGCGTTGGCTTCAATGAGGCGTTTGCAGAGGGAAAGGCCGAGTCCGGTTCCCTGTTCTTTTTCCTTGGTGGTAAAGAAAGGCTCAAAGATTTTCCCGAGGTCTTCTTCTTTGATTCCAACGCCAGTGTCAGTAATTGCAATAAAAATGTATTGATCACCCTTGCCGGTCTTTATGAGTATTCTTCCACCACCCGGCATAGCCTGAGCCGCGTTCATAAGGATATTCACCACCGTCTGCTGAATGTGAATCCTGTCAACATAAGCAACCGGGAGGTTAGGTTCTTTTTCCAGAACTATTTCTACGTTCTTGAACCGTGTGAGGTGGTGTTCCATGAATAAGACTGTATCATCCACGAGGTCATTCAAGTTCAGAAAATCCTTTCTAGGTTCATCCATCCTTGAAAAACCAAGTAACTTGGCAAGGACCTGGGTCAGTCTTTCGGCTTCCTGCTCTATGAACTTGGCATACTTTCCTATCTTGTCCCTGTCTTCAGTAGCCCCTATCCTCTTGGCAAAGCCCTGGACGGAGATAAGAGGGTTCTTAATTTCATGGGCAATGGAACTTGCCAGTTCACCAAGGGCAGAGAGTTTATTCGCCCTGATAAGCTCTCCCTCAAAGCTTTTGATCCTCGCGTCCCGGCGCCTGAGCTCGGCAAGCTTTTCCCTCAAGGCGTCATAGACCTCATTGAGTTCCTTGATATTGGCCGCAAGAAGCTTATTTCTGGCCTGGGAAAGACTCCTCTCCTCTTCGAGAGCCATCTCCAGCTTTTTCAGCTTCTTCTCTGCCGAGTCCCTTTCATCGTTCATTTAGATAGAACCTCATAATCAAACGGTGGTAACATGCGGCACTTCACAACGCCGAAATCTATACCGCGAGCACTGCGAGTCGGTGTCGCCCATATTTCGACGATGGGTATCCGGCATTTACGGCTTGTCGGGTACGGGCGGCTCCGGCAGCTTTCGCTGACGGAGGGGCGACCCCCTTATAGGGCAGCCGCAGGCCCATCAATACAGTATGATCTCAAACTCGCAATAGTTGTATCCTACTGACCAGCTCTTCGTTTGGGTGGACCTCGCTTTTTTCTTAAAGACGCCTTCGAGAAGCCCGGCGATGATACCGCTCTCCATGTCGCAAAACATCTCTCCCGTATAGACAAAACCAGCGCAGGTGATACATTCATAGAGCTTTACAATGACATGATCCTCATCGATAACCTGTAATTCAGGTATGCCAACCTTCAATTCCCTGACCTTTTCCTCAAATTCACCGAGGTCTTTCGCCCCGATCATTGTGCCGACCTGTTTCCCCATCATGTAAAGGGTTGCACCGGAGGTCTCTCCTAAGATATTTCGCATCCCGATGACACGGAGAATCCTGTACAATGTGAGGGGGATATCTTCACCAAGGTTTGGTCTTACTATGTGGCTTACCTCTTCTATGGAATACTCTTTCATGTGCCCTCCCTGAGGACCTCAAGCAAGCGATCATGGAGAAGTCCATTGGATGCGACCAGTTCATTACCGTAAATACTGAAGCTTTCGCCTTGAAAAGTTGTAATGGACCCGCCGGCCTCTTTGACCATGAGGGCTCCTGCGGCCACATCCCATGGATTGAGCTTCATCTCCCAGTGTCCATCAAACCGGCCGCACGCCACATATGACAGATTCATGGCAGCAGATCCATCCCGCCTCACTGCCTGGGCGTGATAGAGAAAGTCTACAAAGTGGCTGATATTGTTTTTCGCGGATGTCGCGAGATCATATGGAAAACCCGTACTGAGCAGGGCTTGCTTCATGTCATCTATGCCGGACACATGCATTTTTTCACCATTGAAGTAGGCGCCTTCACCTTTCTGTGCAAAAAAAAGCTCATTAAAAATGGGGTTATAGACAACACCAACCACCACTTCGCCTTTCACTTCGTAAGCAATGGAAGTGCAAAAGAAAGGATAGCCATGGGCATAGTTTGTGGTCCCATCAAGGGGATCTACGATCCATTTGTTGCGTTTTCCGTCGAAAATATTTGCTTTCTCTTCAGCAATGATGTAGTCGTCTGGATATTTCTTCTCGATGAGCTCAATGATTTTTCGCTGGCAAGCGATATCTACGTCAGTGACGATGTTGATCTCACCTTTGTGGTGGATACCAATCCTTTTTTGGAAATACGCTCCCTGTATCTTGCCAGACTCCAGGGCGCACTGAATTGCAAACTCAAGAACACTATTCATCTGTTTTATTGTACAAATATACCCGGCTGTTTTCAAGGAAATAGGGCTTTGGTGGGCTTTTCACAAGTTCATTGACAAATGATAGATTATATCCTAATATAGCACCATGGCTGAGCTCAGAAAGGATCCTGTCTCCGGTGACTGGGTAGTATCGGGATA